>JFJP01012185.1_pt1 | contig 21680 bp, 18 predicted proteins | sample 431651 | NCBI WGS metagenome assembly JFJP01 (sample SAMN02602958, study PRJNA72255) | Microbial mat metagenome, whole genome shotgun sequencing project. | biome: fresh water; feature: sink hole; material: water; isolation source: purple microbial (photo- and chemosynthetic) mats found in...
GCCCGCCTCACCCGAAAACGCATTATTTTCCTTGCGCTCTTCTGCATCGTTTGGCCCTTCGGCATGCTCATCCACTGGTTCTGTTTTTGGCTGGATGACATTCTCTTCCCCGCCTACAAAAACCATCCCATCGAAAAGCCGTTGTTCATCCTCGGCAATTTGCGCAGCGGATCCACCTTCCTGCACCGCCTGCTTTCACGTGATACGCAAACCTTCACCAGCCTGACCACCTGGGATATTTACCTGACCCCCTCGGTTACCCAAAAGAAGATCACACAATTGGTTGCGCGGTTGGATACAAAATATTTCGGCGGCACGCTTCACCGCCTGCTCCACAAATTTGATGACGCCACACTTGGAAAACTTAAGATCCATCCCATTTCCTTCTTCCAACCCGAAGAGGATGAAAACATCCATCTGTTGATCTGGGACGGTTACTTCGTCACCTTCCTCTTCCCGTTCATGGATGAAATGCCCAATTATCAGCACTTCGATGAGGCGCTCAGCCCTGAACACAAACGCCGCATCATGACCTTCTACAAGTCCATGCTGCAGCGCCACATGTATGCAACCGGCAAGAAATATTTTGTGGCAAAGAATCCCGCATTCAGTGCCAAGATCGAAACCGTCACCGAATTCTTCCCCGAAGCGCGCATCATCTACCTCGCCCGCAATCCGCTGGACATGTTGCCCTCCACCGTATCATGGATCAACTACGCCCGGCGGCAATTCACCGAACCTGAAGATGGATTCCATTACCTGGATGAGATCGTGGATATGACCCGGCATTGGTACAGGCACCCGCTGAATTATTTGGACACCCACCCCTCGCCCCGACACCTGATCTTGAAATACGATGACCTGATCCAACGTCCAGAGCATGTCATTCGCGGTTTTTATGAACAATTTGGTTATCCCGATAAACCCGGCCTGCCCATCATTATTGACCAGGCTGTAAAAGAGACACTCACTTTTAACAGCGACCACACCTACTCCTACGAAGAAATGGGCTTCACCCGCGAACAGATCGTGGCAATGTACCCCGAAATTTTTGAACGCTTTGGCTTTGAAACCCGCGAGCCATTTGTGGAAAGAGAGAAGGTGGAAGTGGAGAGAGTGAAGAGGTAAACAGGACAGAAGCAGGGGTCTGCAATTTTTTTACGGAAAGTACTGTTCCAGCAATTGCTCTGCCATGCCGCCATTCGCGCCCCCAGGGTCTGAATTTTGCACATGGAGCAATGTATCGAACGCGGCAGCGCGGTTGCCCTGTGCAAGGTAGGTCATGGCAAGGTGGATGTGCAAAGGCCAATGATCTGGAAAGCGCTTGACTGCACCCGATAAAACCTGATCGGCACTGGCATACCTGCCCGAAGAAAGATACGCCCACCCCAAAGCATCCAGCGCAGACGGGTCATCAGGGGAGATCTGCACCGCTTTTTGCGCGGCAGGCAAACCCACATTTTCCAAATCCACGCCATTCTCCGCACAAAAAACAGCCAGCAAACTCCAATAAGTTGATTCATTCGGCGCAAGTTCGGCAGCATGTTGATAAGCCGCCAGCGCGGAAACCAGGTCACCCCGTTTAACGTGGACATTTCCCAACTCCGCCTGCCAGGCAGGGTTGTCCGGCTCATACCTTGCAGCGAGTAAATATTCGGCCAGCATCTGGGGATATTTTTTCTGGCGATCCCAATACAACCCCCGCAAAGCGCGGACAACAACGGATGTATGATCGAGAGCCACAGCCCGATCCAATTCCGCCAACCCGCCTCCGCCAGTTTGTTGTTTTGCTTCACCAAGCCATGCCCATGCCTCGGCATTTTCCCTGTCAATTACAATGGCTTCCTCGAACGCCGCAATAGCCAGGTCCCACTCCTGCACCAGGCCCAGTGCGCGGCCAATGGTCACCATTTGTTGTGAGGCATCTGGTTGGGTGGAGGATAAGTTCAAGGCGGCGCGCAGGGTCTGGACTGCGGGATCAAACTCAGGGTCGAGGGAGGCGGAGAACATCAAATTCGTGAGAGCCTGCTCAGGATCCAGCACAGTCAGCAATAAACCAAGCCGGTAGTACGTGTAAACATCCGCGCGCTTTATGTCCAGCCGAAGTTGATTTTCCAGGGCATTCCGCTCAGCTGCCCAATCCTTTTGCGCTCGGTACGCGGCAGCAAGCAGGGAATATAAGGCGGATGAATCAAAATATTGCAACCCTTTGTTAAGCACAGCAATTGCCGCTTCAGTATCGCCCAACGACAAATGGGAGGATCCAAGCCAGATCCAGCCTTCTTCTGAGAGTGTGGAGGTTTTTTTGAATAGAGCGATGGCGTGTAACGGGTCATTATCCTGCGCCGCTGCAATCGCAGCCCTTTCCCACAGGTCGTCACGCCAAATTAAGAGCCGCGCAGCTTGTTCAAATGACTCGGCAGCACTGGCATAGTTTCGGGCGGCAAATTCAGATTCTGCACGGTTGAGCGCAAACCAACCCATTAAAACAAACCGGAAAAAGACGATCGCAAACAGCGCAAAACCGATGCTGGGGACAATAAATTTTTTTGCAGGCATTGTAATGATAATTATACGTGAGCAAGCCATATTTTATTTAAACTGGCAGTATAATAACCTCAATGAGCGCATTTTCCAGCCTAATCCTTACACAATTGACCGTGCCTCCGGGGGATTTAATTTATTACATCGTCCTGGTGTTCGCGGTTGCAAGCGCGCTTCAGTCGGCGTTTAATCACTGGCAGGCGAGCGAATTCCCACAGGCCAGACGGGCTTTTATGGGGCTTGGTGTATTGCTCGTAGCCCAGGTGATCATGTTCATCTTTAGCGGCCTTGGCTGGCAGCACCTGATCGACCCGAAAGCGATTTTGCCTCCACTTGACCGTGCCTATATCATTTTTGGAATTATTTGGATCACCTGGCTCTACGCCTTCCCCGAACCGAGTAAAACCGCAGATGCAGCAGCTGCCTTGTTGAGCCTGCTGGTCATCACCGCCTTTGGATTAAGTTTACTGGTATGGCTGCCACAGATCGCCAACGTCAGTTACAACCAGACGAATGACGACCTGTACTGGCAAATTGGTTCATTGCTTGCCGCTCTGGGTGGGATCGCCGCAATTTTCATGCGCAAGCCTGACGGCATGTGGAACGGGATCATTCTACTGGCGATCGGATTCCTGGGTCATGCGGGACATTTACTCTTCCCGGTCGAGGGAAATTATTCGGGCATTGTCCGCCTGGCATACATGGCAGCCTACCCGATATTACTCACCCTGCCGCAGCGATTCTCCATTTCCTCCACCACCACAGCCGTTAACCCGGGCACACCTGCCCACCCCACCACAAAAAAACAGGATGCGCTCACCAACATCCAGGAACGCAGGCGCTACAGCACCGACCCCAAGACCTTCCATGCCATGCTGGCTCTTGCGGCAGAAACAAACCCCCAAAAAATAAGCCAGGCCATCACACGTGCCATTGCGCAGACCATGCTCTCTGACCTGTGTTTTATGATCTTCCTGACAGATAACAACAACCAATTACAAATTGCCGGTGGATACGACCTGATCCGCGAGGACAGCCTGGAAGGCGGTTCACTGAACAAAAGCGCCATCCCCATGCTGGCAAACTCACTGCAACGCGGACGCCCGCTGCGAATGCCCGCCAGCAGTACATCGGCCGATGTGAAAGGACTGGGTGATATCCTTGGACTGCCCAACCCCGGTCACTTGTTGTGCGTACCCATTCTCACGCCAGAGAAGCAATCTCTGGGCGGTGTGCTTTTGCTTTCTCCATACTCAGACCGTACCTGGTCAGCCGATGACCAGGCCTATCTCGCGAACATCGCATCAGCGCTGGTGCCGATCATCAAGCGCAGTCAGAGTTCGAATCTGCTGGAAGCGCAGAACGGTCAAACACACGCAAAAATAAACGACCTTGAATTTCATGTGAAGGAACTTACCCTGCAGTTGGAAGCCGCGCAGGCAGAAATTCAGAACAATAACCCGATCGAAATGGCGTCCCTGGTGGCTGCCCAGGAAGAATCGCAGCGCCTCATACAGCAGTTACAGGCCGAAAATGCGGAATTACAATCAGGAAAAAGCATTGAACCTTCCACCGCCTCTGCCGCGCAAATAGAGAATGAATTAAAAGCAAGTCTGCAGGAAATGGCTCGTTTGCAAAACCAGTTGGCAGAAGTCAACATGAACACGCAGGATCCGGAAAAAGTTCAATCCAGCACAAAAAGCATCGAACAGGCGGAAGTCATCGCCTCCATCTCACAGGAATTGCGCCAGCCGCTGTCATCCATTGTTGGATACACCGACCTGCTCCTGGGTGAGTCTGTAGGCATACTCGGTACACTGCAGCGCAAGTTTGTGGAACGCATCAAGGCCTCAACGGAACGCATCAACAATTTGACTGATGACATGATCCAGATCACCACGCTGGAAGCGGAGTTGAACGACCTCAAGTTCGAACCTGTGGATTTGAACGTTGTGATCGACAACGCCATGTCATACACCAGCACACAGGTGCGTGAAAAAAATATATCAATGCACATCGACCTGCCGAAACAACTTATGCCCGTTCAGGCAGACCGTGAAGCGTTGCAGCAGATCCTTATTCATCTCCTGCAAAACGCAGGAGCGGCAACCCCCTTCGAAGGCTCGGTCAGGCTCAAAGTGCAGACCCAAAGTGAAGGGAAAACGGAATATATCCTGATCCAGGTCACCGACACCGGGGGCGGCATTCCAGCAAATGAGCTGTCACGCGTCTTCACCCGTTTATACCGCGCAGACAATGTGCTGATCCAGGGCGTCGGCGATACGGGGGTGGGACTTTCCATCACAAAGACACTCACCGAAGCGCATCATGGCCGCATTTGGGTCGAAAGTGAGCAGGGCGTTGGTTCCACATTTAGTGTGCTGCTGCCCATCTCGGGTGGAATAGAGAACAACCCAGCCGCCAAGGGAACTAAATAATGAAAAACAAAGGGCTGCCCGGTATTGGCAACGCTCTGGTAGTGGCAGTGATATCTGTTGGGTTAATGGTCGGAGCATTGTCCATTTCGCTCGTGGAGTTCGTGCCGGAAGTGACACCAACAGTAGCAGAAGATAACCCGATCCCATCCCCTGTTCCATTAACTGTCACCGATACTCCGCTCCCCACCCTGACTCCCACCCTCGGGCTCAAGTCTCCAACCCCCAGTGATACACCCACATCCACAATTACATCCACCCCGCCCGCTTCCTGCCTGCCCCCGACAGGCTGGGTGCAAGTTGTTATCCAGGCGGGCGAAACAGTGGACAGCATTGCAGCAGGATACCGGGTCAGTACAGACGAGTTGCGCAATGCAAATTGTCTGCTGATTGACAACCTGATGGCAGGCACGGTTTTATACGTACCCCCGGTGGGAACCAACACGCCGGCACCTGTTATCGTGGCAACCTCCACGTCTGCATATTGCACTCCAGGCGCGGCTGGATGGGTAAAAAATTACAGGGTTCAGCCTGGCAATACGATCTATGCAATTGCCTATAACTACTACACCACAGTATATCAAATAAAGAATGTCAACTGTTACACCAGTGACTTGCTGCGGGTGGGTGAAATTATGTGGGTCCCCAACATCACCCCACGCACACCTGTACCGTATCCAACGTACCAACCCAGCAGTACAGTCACGCCATACGCGACCGAATCATTTACTGAAACAACTTTGCCATTCACAACCACGGTCCTGCCGTTCACAGCCACGGTCTACCCAAGTAACACGCCCATCCCTGCCACCATTACCGTGTTCCAGACATATACCGCCATTCCCACACCCACGGTAAACCTGACCTTGTTTCCAGCGCCTTGAGCGCATGTTTTAAAATCCTCAACCCCTAAAGGTGTTAAGTTATACTGGGAGCAGATAATTTTCAATTGAAACCTTTAGGGTCTTTTCAATTTGCGCCAGTTCAAAACTCCATCCGTTGGCTTTTCTGCAATGATCTTCCCTGACGTGAACAGAGACGTCGGTTTTATCCTCCCATGAGATCAGTCCAGTCTTATTTCATTTCATTCGTTGTTTTTATGTCTGCGATCTTTTTGCAGGCTTGCAGTACAGCGCCGCAGGGATCCGGGTCAGCCCCCCTGCCATTTATCTTGATCACCTCAGCGCCCAACGCATCGCCGACACCAACACCATTCCAGCCATCCCTGTACACCCCGACACCGCTCTCCTACAGCCTGAACACCCCCTCGCCTGAACAGATCCTGCCGACTGAAACTGCATCCCCCACGCCCATCCCGCCCATTGACCCAACCGCCACAGTCGACATCAGCCAGTTATTCCCGACTGTCGCTGCCCCGCCCATATCCGAACCCGGTGCAGTTGTACCCACTGCCCTGCCGCCCCTGACCGATAACGAAACCATCAACTTCCTGCTTATCGGCTCAGATAAGCGTCCCGGCGCATCCTACCGCACAGACACCCTGGTCATCGCCATTGTCTGGCATAAGGAAGGGCAGGTCGCGCTTATCTCCATTCCACGGGACCTGTGGATCTACATCCCCACTGTTGGAATGCAGCGCATCAACACCGCCTATCAAAGCGGAGAGATCAACGGCTATGCAGGCGGCGGACCGGGACTACTAAAAGATACCATCGCGTACAATCTTGGCATCCGCATTGACCACACTGCCATGGTTGAATTTGACGGTTTTCGCCGCATTGTGGATACGCTCGGCGGCGTGGAAGTTCCAGTCTCCTGTGCCTACACTGACTGGCGTTTAATAGACCCATCCTACGACCCTGAAAATGAAAATAATTGGTGGCTGTATACCGTCGGACCCGGACAGATCCACATGGATGGCGATCTGGCACTTTGGTATGCGCGTTCACGCTCGAAGTCCAACGACTTTGACCGCGGCCGCCGCCAGCAGGAGGTTATCCGAACCCTCTTTAATAAGGCATTGCAAACAGATACCTTCAGCAAAATTCCGCAACTCTACAACGACTTCTCCAGTACCATCCTCACCGACCTAGGGCTTGGCGACCTGCTGCTCATGTCGCCCTATGCACTCAACTTCACCAATGCCAACATTCGCGGATACTACATCCGCCCGCCCTACGTCAGTTCGTGGATAACACCCGGCGGCGCATCGGTTTTGCTGCCCAATGAAGCCGAACTCGGACAGATGTTGATGGAAGCCACCACGCTGTCGACCTATGCTGTCGAACGCAAGTCCATCACAATGGATGTACAAAACGGGACCACCTTCGAAGCCTGGGATGCCCTGGCCGCCTCGCGCCTCAACTATGCCGGATACCAAACCTCTCTCTCGAACGCCGATCGCCGCGATTATGTCTCATCTGTGATCGTGGACTTCACCCCCGGCCAGGATCCAAACCAAAGGCAGTCGATCATCTCAGTCTTAAATCTGTATTCCCCAAACATCATCTCGCTCCCAGATACAAACAGCCCTGTCCAATATCGCGTCATCCTCGGCTATGATTACGAGCCTTGCTTCCAGCCGGAAGATCTTTCGCATTAGAGACAGTATCCACAGTCAACGCCCATCTATGATCGTTCAATCTGCCGCCAGCCTGAAATTTTGGGTCTGGATTTCTTTGCGTAACCCGCTCCCCGCTACCTTGGTCGAATGTGTTGATGTGAAGGTCAGTCTGCAGATCAGTGAAATATTATCAGTCTAAAAAAAACAGCGACGGGGGCCTCATTGGATAGCCTATATGCCAAAAGCCGCCTCCAGGACCCACAGCAAGACCATGCCGACAAGAATGGTCAGCAGGACATTGCGGGTTTTCCAGGCAACCATGGCTCCGCCAAGACCTGCCAGCAGGCGAAAATTTTGCAGGGAAATGTCAGGATGTCCCGCTGGATGAGTCAGTGCCGGAAAGACCAACGCCGCCAGCGCCGCCGCCGGAACAAAGCGCAGGGAGCGGCGCAGCCAGTCGGGCATGGCGATCTTCCCGAACAGGTAAATAAACAGAAAACGCAGCAGGAAGGTCCCCGACCCAATGGCAATAAAAAGCAGCCAGATGTTATTGGGGGCATGGGTCATAGCGAGACTCCCTGCCGGGGATTCAGGCTTTCAGTCAGGTATCCAGCAGAAATGCCAAGGAAGATAGCCAGTACCAGTCCGGTGTTATAAGGTAACCCTTTCGCCAATACAGCGATGATGCCGCCAGCCAGGGCCGCCACCACTGTCGGACGATCACGCAGAGCAGCAAACATCAATGCCATAAAACTGAGCGGAAAGGCAAAGTCAAAACCCCAACTGGCTGGAACCAGCGCGCCCAGCAGCGCCCCAATGATCGCGCTGATCTGCCAGGCGACCCAAATGGTCAGGGCTGCGCCAAAATAATACCAGCGATGACTGACCTTTTCATTGGTCACAAAATGACTGACGCTGATACCAAACGCTTGATCCGAGAGCATGTATGCCAGCACAGCTTTTTGCCAGCCTGATATTTTTTTTAGATAAGGCGCCAGGGTGGCGCTGTACATTGTAAAACGCAGATTAATGACCCAGGCTGTCAAAACCATGATGATCCACGGGCTGCCCACGGTCATCAACTGGAATACCGCCAACTGTGACGCTCCGGCGAAGACAATGACCGACATTCCCACAGTCTCCCAAAAAGTCAAGCCCACACTGACCGCCGCCACACCGGAGATCATGGCGAAGGGGATCACCCCGATCAGAATGGGAAGCGCTCCCCGCGCCCCGGCAAAAAAATCCTTATTTAAGTGCATTTTTACTTTTACCAACTTTTCCATTTTATTTTGGGTGAGTGTACCAATTTGCTTGTAAAAAACATAGAGCAGGAATATATCCCCGCTTACCTCAGCCGGGCATGAAATATTAACCCCGCTCCGCAGGAGCTACTCCTCCCTGCTGATGTTTCCAAAGCGGGCATTCGTCAGTTTCGCCAGATCATTCACCGGCAATAAAATATTCAATCCGCGCTGACCACCTGAGATATAAATTTGATCATAACCCTCTGCGGCGGAATCGATCACCACCTGAAAACCCTTGTTGATCAGCGCCAGGGGAGAGATGCCCCCGGCCTGCAATCCGGTCAATTGTTCAGCTTCACGCTCGGTGGGCAGGGACACTTTTTTCTCAGACAGGAATGCTGCCAGAAATTTCAGGTCCACCACATTCTGACCAGGGACAACAGCCAGCAAAGGCTTCTTTTTTTCACGTACGATCACGATCGTCTTGAAGACCAGCCCGGGCGAAACACCCATGTGACGGGCGGCTTCGACGGCGCCCAGTTTTTCAACCGGCAATTCGTGGGCGGTATAAACCACCTTGCGCGCATCCAAAAATCTTGTAACATTATTGGTAATGGTCATTGGTTATAAATCCCTGTACAATTATATATTACTCACAGACACAAATTGCACTTTCCTCCTTCTAAAAAGGCGCAATTTGTGTCCGCCCTGGGTGTAAACACAAAGGAGGCTGCCATGCCAGAATCAGAATCTGAAAGACTGAAAAGACTCCGCCAGAAACAACTGGCTGACCGTGACCCACTGATTAAACAGCGCCAATTCCAGCGGAACAGTGTGATCAAGGAAAAACGCATGCGGAAGCCCTTCTCCTTTAAGAAAGCCTGGGGCGACATTCCACACAGCATCCGAATGCCCTTCTATGGGCTCCTGATCGGCGTGCTGGTGATCGTTATCCTGCCCGGCTTCTGGCGATCACCGTATGCGATTTTTGCCGGCGCGGGGTTCACCCTGCTGCTGATCATTTTTGGGTTTATCACGGGCAATTCGCTCGACCTGCGTGACAACATTAGGAAGCACATCAAATAGGCGGATAAAGCTCCCGCTCATGATCTTTTGTGCGCAGATCTGAACCGTTTGGGAAAACCGAAAATCCATGTTTGGAATATGCCTGTTGAACGGAGTAAAATAGAGCACCATGAAATCAACTGCCACCGCCATCCCACTTGAACAGCTTCTGGAGCAATTGCCTGAAAGCTTTACCATCACTGACCGTGAATTGATCCAGCGTGCCTATCGGGTGGCGGAAGAGGCGCATCGCGAACAAAAACGTCATTCAGGGGAACCCTATATCAACCACTGCATTGCCGTTGCCGGCATTTTATCTGAATTGAAAGTGACCCCGGAAGTGATCGCGGCGGGCTTGCTGCACGATACAGTGGAAGATACACCCATTAAACTTTCTGACATACGCCGTGACTTTGGAGATACGATCGCAGCCCTGGTGGATGGCGTGACAAAGTTGACGCATCTTCCGCGTGTGTCACGCGGCGACCAGCATGCGGAGAATGGCGAGAACGGACAGGATGAAGACCCGATCGTCCCCGCCCTGCTCGGACGCAAGGAAGATATTGTCGCAGAGACTTTGCGCAAGACCTTTCTTGCCATGGGCGAGGATGTGCGCGTCATGTTCATCAAACTGGCTGACCGTTTGCATAATATGCGCACCCTCAGCCACATGCCCGAACATAAACGGAAACGTATCGCCCAGGAGACGCTCGATATTTTTGCCCCGGTTGCCAACCGTCTTGGCATCTGGCAGATCAAATGGGAGCTTGAAGACCTGGGCTTTCGCCATGTGAACCCTGAAAAATACAAAGAGATTGCGGAACTGCTCACCGAAAAAAGGCCCGACCGCGAGGCACAGCTTGAAACCATCAAGGAAAATCTTTTTAAGCTGCTCGAACAGAACAATATCAAAGCCGAGATCAGCGGGCGCCCAAAACATATTTACTCAATTTACAAAAAAATGCAGAAGAAGGATAAACCCTTCGACATGGTGCGGGACGTGCGCGCCGTGCGCCTGATCGTGCCGGATGTGCCATCCTGTTATGCCGCGCTCGGTGTGATCCACACCACCTGGCGCCCGATCCCCGGCGAGTTCGATGACTACATCGCCGCACCCAAGGACAATTATTACCAATCCCTGCATACTGCCGTTTTTTATGATGATAAACGCCCGCTCGAAGTACAGATCCGCACCCATGAAATGCACATGAATGCCGAGTACGGCATTGCGGCGCACTGGCAGTACAAGGAAGGCACAAGACATTCCGACAAGCATTATGAAAAACTGATCAACTCCCTGCGTTCAAAAATGGAATGGGGGTCGGATGTACGCGACGCAACCGAGTTTGTTGAATCCATGCGCAACGATGTATTTCAGGACCGCGTCTACATCTTCACCCCGCGCGGAGACATCATAGACCTGCCCGCCGGTTCCACCCCCATTGACTTCGCCTATCACGTCCACACCGATATTGGTCACTGCTGCCGCGGCGCGCGCATTAACGGAAAACTCGTCCCGCTCTACCAGGAACTGAAAACCGGCGACCAGGTCGAGATCCTGACTGCGAAGCGCGGCACACCCAGCCGCGATTGGTTGAACAACAACCTTGGGCTCGTCCGCACCCAACGCGCGCGTTCCAAGATCAAGGTCTGGTTCAAGAAACAGGAGGATGAACAAAACCTGGCGCAGGGACGGGACGGGCTGGAAAAGGAACTGCAGCGCCTGGGGATCAAAGAAGTCAACTTTGAAAAGCTGGCGCGCGAGCTCAATTACAAAACCCCGGAGGATATGTTCATTGAATTGGGCAACGGTGACCTTGCGGTTAACAAGGTCATCAAGCAATTCTCACAAGATGAAAAGACGGATGAGATATTTGAAATAAACCCCTCCACCAAAACAACCACATCCACAAATGCCATTGAAGTGGTGGGGCTGAAAGGCATGCTTTCCTCCATTGCGCGCTGCTGCAACCCCATGCCGGGTGACCCGGTTGTCGGCTTTATCACCCGCGGACGGGGAGCAACCATTCACCGCCAGGACTGCCCCAATATCCTGCAGACCAGGGACCGTGAACGCCTGCTGCAGGTGGGCTGGGGACATGTGGAGCACACCTACCCGGTCCCGATCCAAATAAAAGCCTATGACCGCCAGGGGTTGGTTAATGATATTTCAAAGCTGCTTTCCGATGAAAACATCAATATTGCTGATGTAAAAGTAAACGTCAACCGCAGCATGGCTGACCTGCGCCTCATCATCGAGGTCAAGGATATTGCCCAACTCAGCCGCATACTTGCGCGCATTGAAAACCTGCCCAACATCATGGAAGCACACCGCATCAATCCAGGCTAGGCCGTTCCCAAATGACGCTGGAGCGGCATTGATATTAAAATAAGGGGGACAGGGAATCGCTTGATAACCCATCAGATACGGCAGGAAATATTCATATCAATTGCACGAAGGACCCTGTTCGGGTTCTGGCACAATTCCCTTTTATTCATGGTCATCAGCCTGGCCGGCGGCGGTTTCTTCCTTGCAATGATCCGGGGGGTTGAATGGGGTATAATCCCGGCGCTTCATCCCTGACAATCAAGCGGATGCCCAATTTCAACCAGGGCAGGAGGGACAAAAATTCCACAAAAAATGGGGATGATGGACTGAAAAAAACCGCCGTCAACGGTACATGCTGGCGCTTTACTAATTATCCCCGCTGGTGTAAAATGCGTGCCTGTTAGCCGGGAAGTGGAAGTCCAATTTTATGAGGAAACATGGATAAATGGTTATCTCGCGCTTTTGTTGCGCTTGTGGTTCTGGGTTTAGCGGTTTCAATTTACATGACCATCTACAAAGTCCTGAATGCAGACGCCATGTGCCTCGGCTCGGGTGATTGCTCCACCGTGAACGACAGCCGTTACTCCGAGGTAAATGGAATTCCTGTCGCGCTGATCGGCGTGATCGGGTACCTGGCAATGCTGGTCACACATTTTGTTGAAAAGCGGAACCGGTTCTTCGAACAAAATGGGATCCTGCTGATCTTTGGCATGGCATTGACAGGGTTTCTATTTACCCTATGGCTCGTATATGTCGAGGTGGCGCTGCTCGATGCGCTCTGCCCGTTCTGTATTACTTCACAGGCTGCAATGACCCTTATTTTCATGATCGCGGTCACGCGCCTTATAAAACAAACTCAATCGTAGGAGGAAGTAAAATGCCCCGTATCAAATGTCATTATATTGATTGTGTATTCGTGGATGAAGGGTATTGTTCTGCCGCAGCGGTGGAATTTGATCCTGATACCGGATGCAATACATATTCTGTTTCAGAGGAAAGTGTTCCAAAAGACGATGCCTGGGATGAGGAAGATGAGACCGAGGAATGGGATGAAGAGGATGGAGATGAAGAGGATGATGACTGGCTGGATGAAGAGGACGAGTTCTAGCCCGGTTATCTGCGTGACACCCGCGTACCGCATCAATCCCGACGGTTGATAAGACCAGACGATCAAAATTTAACCATAAAACAAAAAGCCTTTCCGCAATGGGAAGGCTTTTTTACATTAACCGTCTGCCGCACCTGCCAGGCGCTTCATGCAAACCGATACAACAGCACCCCTGCCGCCACAGCAAGATTAAGCGAACTGACCCGCCCCTGCATGGACAGTGAAACCGTCACATCACATGCGGCAGTCTGGCTGGCAGAGAGCCCCTTTTGCTCATTGCCCAACAGCAGGATCCAGGGATTTTGCGGAACGAAGGTCTGATATTCCACATCGGCTTTGGCAGATGTGCCGATCAGTTGATAGGTTCCAGCGCGCGCCCAACTGATAAATTCATCAAATGTCGTTTGGATAATGGGCTTCCAAAACAGGGTGCCCATGCTGGCGCGGACAACGGTGGGATGATACAGTTCCACGCCGCCATCCAGCAGGAAGAGCACATCAGCGCCGACTGCATCCATGGTGCGGAGAATGGTACCCACGTTGCCGGGGTCCTGTGGAGCGACCAACGCCACTGCGCGTTTGAATGGTTTAACATCCTTGAGCAGGCTTTTCTTCTGATGCACAATGGCAAGTATTCCCTGGGGATTTTCCTTATCTGCCAGCGATTCCATCACCTGGGCAGTGACAGGCTGGGGTTTGAAGGAGAAACGAGAAATAAGGCTATGCGCAAAAGGACTGGTCAAGACACCGGAGGCATATAAGATCGCTTCCACATCCCAGCCGGATTCAACCGCTTCACCCACATGGTGGATCCCTTCGACCAGAAACAACCCGCTCTCATTCCGCGCTTTTTTTTGACGCAAGGCACGCGCCTGTTTGATCAGTGGGTTACTTGGACTGGCGATCAGAGGTTTTTGCATATCCCTATTGTAAATGATTACCAGCCGCCTGCAACAGACAATTTTGCCGTCCCGCCGTGATAAGATATCGGTCTGGTATATATTTTAGAAACAAATGAGGATCAAGCAATGACCACACTCACCCAAAAAGACTCCCAGGCCAGGTACTGGCAGGCAGCCCTCTGGCTGGCATTTTTTACCATATTCTACAACATCGCCGAAGGGGTGATCTCCATTTTCTTTGGCATCAGTGATGAAGCGCTGACCCTCTTTGGCTTTGGCGTGGACTCGTTCATTGAGGTGCTGTCTGGCATCGGGATCCTGGCGATGGTCGTTCGCATCCGGCAAAATCCCGATGCACCCCGCTCACGGTTTGAGATCAGCGCCTTGCGTGTGACCGGCACGGCATTTTATCTATTGGCTGCAGGTCTCGGCGCAAGCGCCGTCTACAACTTATTCACCGCGCACAAACCGCAAACCACCCTGCCCGGCCTGATCATTTCGGTGCTCTCGATCGCGGTGATGTGGCTGCTGGTGATGGGCAAGCGCAAAGTGGGACGCGCGCTCAACTCGGTCCCCATTCTGGCAGATGCCAACTGCACCCTCGTCTGCATTTACATGTCGGTCATCCTGCTGGTCTCCAGTTTGATCCATGAACTGACCGGCTTTGGCTTTGTGGACAGCATCGGCGCGCTGGGCTTGATCTATTTCTCGGTCAAGGAAGGACGGGAGGCTTTTGGCAAAGCCAATGGCATTGAATGTGATTGCGAGGACGAGGCTTGCAAGGACTGAATGCAGCCCTCTGAGTCTCACAAGGCGCAGAGCGGGTCTTTGTATATACCTTACACGGTCACAAATTGCGCTTTCCTCCTTTTAAAAAGGCGCAATTTGTGACCGCCCTGTGTATAATTCCAGCTATGAAACATCCCTGCCGGCTGGCGTGCGCGTTTTTGTTCTTCACAGCGGCATGCCAACCGCTCCCCTCTTCGGTCACACTCATTGACCGGGATCAGGTCCAGCGCATTGAAACCAGTGAAACGGCATTGTCCACCATTTTGGAACAGGCGGGAATGGTGCCCGGGTCCAATGACCGTGTCCTGGTGAACGGCGTGCAGGCGGTGCTGGATCGATCAGATATTGCGAACCCGCTCACACTCCAGATCCGCCGCGCTGTGCCATTGACCCTCATCACACCGGAGGGAGAGCGGAAGATCGAAACCTCCGCGCAGACGGTCGGGCAGGCGCTGGCGGAAGCCGGTCTGACACTGACCCAGGGCGACCTGCTGGACCCGCCCGCCGGGACTCCCATCACCCAGGCGCTGACCGTGACCTTTGCCCCGGCGCGTGACCTGACGGTTTTCAGCGCTGACCAGGTCATCACCTTCCGCTCTGCGGCCCAAACCGTGGGTGAGGCGCTGGCTGAGGCGGGATTGCCCCTGATGGGTCTGGATACCAGCTCCCCGCCCGAGAGCGAAGCGCCGCCGCCCGATGGGCAGATACGCCTGGTGCGGGTCTACGAAACTTTCGAGGTCACATTAGAATCGATCCCATTCGAAGAAGAGGTGACTTATTCTCCTGACTTGCCATTGGGTCAAAAGGAAACGACCCAGCCCGGGGTGGAAGGCATCGCCATGATTCGCGAGCGCATCCGTTACGAGGACGGGAAAGAAGTGAGCCGCAGCGCTGAGGATAAAGTCATCATGCGCGAACCACAAACCCGCCTGGTGCAAAGCGGGGAAAAGATCGTGCTGGTGCCGGTGGGCGGGAACATCCCGTATGAATATTGGTACGCCACCGAGATGTTCGCATCGGTCTATTCGCCCTGCAACTCGGGTACCGGCGGCTGTTCCTATGGCACCGCAAGCGGGGCGCCCGCAGGACAAGGCATCGTGGCTGTGGATTATTCGATCTATAGTTATCTGGCTGGGATGCGGGTCTACATTCCCGGCTATGGCACGGCGACCATCGGCGATACAGGCGGCGGACCGATCATCGAGGAAGTATTTGGTGTGCCGCGTACCCGCTGGATCGACCTGGGATTCAACGAAGGCGAAATGCGAGATATGACAGGTTGGGTGACTGTCTATTTTCTGGCTCCCGCCCCCGCCGAGGTCCCTTATTTTTTGAAATAAAATATCTCTTTACCGTACAACCCGTCTAAAAGTCAGACCCTAAAGGTTTTAACCGCAAACCAGAACCAAAATTCGCAAATCATTTCCTGCAACCATGATGTTTGTTGGCAAAAGAAACCTTTAGGGTCTCCTCCACTGGAAAATATACGGTAGAGAAATAAAATATTTTATCCCCCCGAAAACTTGCCGGGACTGACAGGACCGGAAAGTTTTACATCACACTCGGTCCTGTTCCTAAAAGGGCATCCGTCACTCCGCTCAGGACGGAGGAAACCTATGACTAAAATACAAAAAGCAATCATCGCAGTTCTGGCACTGATCGCCGCCATCCTGGTCGGGGTAGTCGGGTATACCATCCTGACCAGCACCCTGGCATTCGCGACCCGCCCCCTGGGACCTGCCCTGCCCGCCGCGCCGCGCAGCCTGCCGCCCGTTTGGACGACCACGCCCGGCACACCAGCCGCCAACGCGGGCCTGGTGACCCTGGTCCCAACCATTTCATTTGCCCCAACCAACACCCCCGCGCCCCTGTGCGGCGGACCCGCCATGATGACGGTCCTTGCCATCGGTCAGGACCAACGCTCCAATAATTATCAATACGGACTGGGGGACATTGTGCGGGTGGTACGCGTGGATTTCGTGACACCCAAGATCACCGTGCTGGAGTTCCCGCGCGACCTGTGGGTGGAGATTCCCTACATTGCCGATAATCTCGATGGTCTCGACCACGGCAAGCTCAATCAGGCCTATCTATATGGACAGCCCGGTGACGGCTTCGCCTACTGGGATGACCCCAGCCAGGGACCCGGCCTGCTCTCGCTGACCCTCGACCTCAATTTTGGCGTACACAGCGACCATTACCTGGCGGTCAACATGCGCACCTTTGAAAATGTGGTCAATGCCATTGACGGCATCACCATCAATGTGCCCGATCTGGAGACCGCCTATAACACCGGCCTGACGGTCGGCAGACATGAACTGAATGGCGCACAGGCGTTAAAGGTGGCGCGCAACCGCGAGGAAGGCATGTTCGAGCGGGTCGGCAACCAGAACCTGGTGCTGTGCGCCATGCGGGAAAAAGTCCTCAGCCCCAACACCGTCACCCAGATCCCGGAGTTGATCCGTTCATTTCAGGATAACATCCAGACCGATTTCACCCCCGAACAACTCAGCCAGCTGGCCTGCCTCGGCACGCAGCTGCCGGTGGAGAATATCGCCTTCGCCAGTTTCCCCGAAGAACTGTTTACCGAGATCCGCATCTTCGAAGACCCTGCCTTCCCCAAGGGACTGCTGATCTTTGACGCGGATTTCAACATCCTGCGGGAGTACGTCACACGCTTCAACGCCGGCATCTGGCCCAGCCTGGCCGCCGACCAGAGCGACTCGGCCGAGGAAGAGTCCACTTCCTCATTTTGTCCATAAACCTATACCTTGCACGATCACAAATTGCGGGGCAGGTGTGCAGCCCGCCCGAAGGTGGTGGTATTGTCTGATGATGAGGTTGGGGATGGCAGGACTCGGCGGGAGATAAATCTCCGCCTCAGAACATGAAAGCCCTTCGGGCTGACGGGGCGAGTCCGCGTTAGCGGACTTCCATGAACTGAGGAAGGACTTCAGTCCGCCCGAAGATGGTGATTGGGTATAATCCCCGAAGCGGAGCGAGTGGGAGGCAGGTGCAGTCCGCCCGAAGATGGATTGGGTATAATCCGGCGGGAGATAAATCTCCGCCTCAAGACATGAAAGCCCTGCGGGCTGGCCGCTTCGCGCGAATCCCGATTTTCAAAAGCGCAATTTGTGCCCGTTTTCAGTATAACTAACCGATCAATAGACTTTATCGGAAGAACAACAGGCGCCATACCATGACCGGACCTGCTTCACACCCCAACATAATGAAACACAAGCCTTTCGACTGCGCTCAAGGCAAAGGAAACCCATGAATAATTTTTCTGCAATTCCCGCGCTGGATGCCGCCGCCGTCCTCAAACGATTTCACTTGCGCGCCGATAAAAGCCTGGGACAGAACTTTTTACAGGATGCCACGGCGCTGGAAAATATCGCCCTTGCCGCAGAGATCGGGCCGGATGACATTGTGCTTGAGATCGGTCCGGGACTGGGAAGTTTGACCCGCTATCTGGCTGTCTGTGCCAGACAGGTGACGGCGGTCGAACTGGACGAGGGCATGCTGGCTCCACTGCGGGCGGTACTCAAGCCTTATACCAATGTGCGTGTGGTGCATGGGGATATTCTCAAGACCGCCATGGCAGAGATCATGGATCAGCCTGATTACCTGGTGGTGGCGAACATCCCCTACTACATCACCTCGGCGGTCATCCGGCACCTGCTGGAAAGCGATCCCGCGCGGCGCGCACGGCGCATTGTGCTGACCATTCAAAAGGAAGTTGCGGAGCGCATTTGCGCCAAAGCGGGTGACCTGAGCCTCCTGGCATTGAGCGTGCAAGTGTACGGCAAACCAGTCCTGGCTGACATCATCCCCGCCGCCGCCTTCCACCCCGCCCCCAAAGTGGATTCCGCCATCCTGCGCATTGACATTTATAACGAGCCGCTCATCCCGCGCGCAGCCCTCCCGACCTTCTTCAAACTGACCAAAGCCGGCTTCAGCCAAAAGCGCAAGACCATGCGCAACTCGCTATCCGCGGGACTGCACATCCCCACGGCAGAATCCGAAGCCCTGCTCACCTCCGCCGGCATAGACTATATGCGCCGGGCAGAGACCCTCTCCATTGCAGAATGGCAGGGGATGTGTGAGGTTTTGGGTAAAAAAGTTGAAGGTTGAACAGCTTGCCCTGTGTGTGTTGAAGTCAGGAGTCAAGCGGAGATTTGACAGCGAGCCCGCCGCGTTGGAGGACATGGGTGTAGATCATGGTGGTTTTGACATCTTTATGTCCGAGCAGTTCCTGGATGGTACGAATATCGTACCCGTTTTGCAGAAGTTGGGTGGCGAAGGAATGGCGGAAGGTGTGTGCGGTGACGGGCTTCTCTATTCGTGCGAGTTGGCCGGCGCTATGAATTGCTTTCTGCAAAACGCTTTCGTCAAGATGATGGCGGCGGATAACTCCTGAAAGCGGGTCAATCGAACGCTGCGAAGCGGGGAAGATATATTGCCAGCCCCACTCCTTCGCAGCATTTTTATATTTGACGCCCAGGGCATTTGGCAGGGCAGTTTCTCCATATCCTTCGCGCAGGTCTTTATCGTGCAGGGCTTTGACATCCTGCAAAATATGTTTTATTTCGGCGGCAACCGAATCAGGCAGGATCGTAAAGCGGTCGTCATCGCCTTTGCCGCCGCGGACAATGATCTGATGGTTCTCAAAGTCAATGTCTTTGACACGCAGACGCATGCATTCCATCAGCCGCAATCCGCTGCCATACAGGATCTTTGTCATCAGACGCGGAATGCCATGCATAAGATTGATTACAGACATGGCTTCGGCATGAGTTAGAACCGTGGGCAAACGCTTCGGGCGGGATGGGTTCACCAGGTCGGGAGGCAGGATGACCTCTTTTTGCAGGACGGTGCGATATAGGAAAAGGATGGCGCTGAGCGCCTGGTTCTGAGTGGATGTGGCGACTTTGCGTTCTGCGGCGAGGTAGGCAATGAATTTACGGATATCCTCTGCGCCCATATCCTTGGGATGGCGCTTTTTATGGAAGATGATGTAGCGTTTGATCCAATCTATGTAGGTTTGTTCGGTGCGGTAGGAGTAATGCTTGGTGCGCAGGGCATCGCTGACTTGATCGAGCAGTTTCCTGGGTTTGGGCGCAGCTTCGCCCGCTAACTCATCGAGTTTCGACCCGCCAGATTGGTTTTTCTGGGGGCTATTGATGAATTTTGTATCTTTTTCTGACATTGGCATTCCTCCATCGCTTGTGCTAAAATCAACAAATCAATTCAGCTGATTCTAACCTACCGCAGCCTATATACCTATATTAATTTAGGTGTTTAGGCCGCGGCAACCCATAGCCCATTAGGCGGTGAAACGGCGGCTGAAGCACTAGTTGGGCAGTTCCTTGCAAAATACACATCATATGACAAATAAATCAAAACCCTATATTGCTGGAAGCATAATCGCCTGGCTGATAATTATTTTCATATCGGCGTTTTGGAATGTGTCACAAGTCCATAAGAGTCAAAGTGAAATTTATCTTGATAATGCACGGTCTTTATTTAATCTCATTGTAACAACAAGAGAATGGAATTCGCAACTTGGGGGTGTTTACGCTCCAATTACTGACAAAATTCAACCCAATCTTTATTTAGATGTTCCGAACCGAGATATTACTACAATCAACGGCGAAAAATTAACTTTAATAAACCCTGCATATATGACTCGTTTGATTGCTGAACTTGCTAATGAAAGAGACAATGTGAAGTTTCACTTAACCAGCCTGAAACCAATTCGCCCAGCCAATGCGCCTGAAGCATGGGAAGCCGTTGCATTAGAGTCTTTTGAAAAAGGAAGACAGCAAGAATATTTTGAATACTCTGATAATGGTAAGACTGCGATTTTTCGTTATATGGCTCCACTCGTGACTCAGCAAAGTTGTCTAAAATGTCATGAAAAACAAGGGTATCAAGTTGGCGATATTCGAGGCGGCATTAGCGTTTCTTTTCCAGCAACATTTACAACCCCGTGGATACTCGTTATTAGTCATACCCTAATTGCCATCTTGGGAAGTATTGTGATTTTTAAATACGGTTCAAAATTAGCCAACACCATGCAAGGTTTAGAAAATCTATCCAATCTTGATGGTTTGACTCTAATACCCAATCGCCGATATTTTGATGAATATATAAAGAGAGAATTTTTGCATAGCAAACGTAATAAGACTCCTCTGTCCATTGCTATTTGCGATATTGACAACTTTAAATTATATAATGATTCGTACGGTCATCCTGCTGGAGATGAATGTCTGAAAGAAGTTGCCCAAACGATCAGCAGTATTTTGAAACGCCCAAATGACCTCGTCGCTAGGTATGGAGGGGAAGAGTTTGGTATTGTTTTACCTTATACGCAAATTGAAGGAGCATTAGTGATAGGTAACCTGCTGCGGACTAAGATTGAATCTTTAGGGTTGCCTCACAAGGCAAGTCAAGTCAGCAACTACGTAACGGTCAGTATCGGCATCACTACATATTTTGGCGATGATGATATGGACTTGAATAACCTACTAAATTTTGCAGACCAATCTTTATACAAAGTAAAATCTAATGGTAAAAACCATGTGGAACATATAGCGGCAACAGTGAATAAGTTATAAAAGATGTTTCTTCTAAAAATTAAACTGCCCAACAAAGCGTGCACCCGACGCTGGGGAGTCTGGCGCGATTCCAAGCCTTTTTCTACGCCTCAGCATTTTCCCAGTCGGACGGCGTCC
>JFJP01042796.1_pt1 | contig 21680 bp, 21 predicted proteins | sample 431651 | NCBI WGS metagenome assembly JFJP01 (sample SAMN02602958, study PRJNA72255) | Microbial mat metagenome, whole genome shotgun sequencing project. | biome: fresh water; feature: sink hole; material: water; isolation source: purple microbial (photo- and chemosynthetic) mats found in...
TCTATTTTTATTTCTTTTTCCGTTTTTATCCTTTTGCCATCAATCCCTACTAATAATAATACATGAGTACCCTGTGAGAAGGTTACAAAAACATACTTCTTACCATCGGGCGACCAGGATCCGGCATCTTCGATATAATTGAAGTCATCAATATGTGTTTTTTTAACTGTAGAGGTAAGCTTGCTGGTTATTTTTTTCGTTTCTGTATCAGCCAATAAAATGTCAATATTAATTACATCACGGTTAGAGAGAAAAATTACTTGTTTGCCATCAGGACTTACAACCGGAGATAGGTTTATTTCCCCTCCATTTTTATCATTAAACATCAATTCTCCAACAGGAGCTATTGTATCTTTTAAAAACTCGGCATATTGTGTTTCAACGCCTCTTTGCCAATGTGAAGAAAGGCTATCGATTGTAATATTAAAAAGAAGTTTTGTAGCATGCTCTAATCCAAACCGTAATGACATGTAATAGTAAGGCTGAATAATATCATCACCCCAAACCCCAGAAATATATGACATAAATGCATGGCCATATCGATATGGAAAATATTTATACATATTCCGGGTCATATCCTTAACCGAAGGAACATCCTTGTTAATAACTGCATCTCTCATCCACATTGCGGTGCGGTTATCCAATGGCCCAATAGACAAAAACTCGGCAGTACCTTCGATAAACCAAAGAGGAATATTCCCTAGCGATTGAAATGAAAGGCTATCGTTTTCGCGGACCAGATTATATTGAAAAACATGCACCATTTCGTGTCCAAGTACATGATCTGTTTCTTTGTTCGATGCCATAACCGGTATAACTACTCTACTTCTGAAACCTTCGGTTACCCCACCCGTTCCTACTCCTACTGATCCCGAAATTACGGTTGTTTGTCGGAAATCGGTTGTATTATTATAAAGGATTATGGGGCTTTGAACCAGGGTATCGCTATAGATTGCTTTATGTCTTAAATACCATCTTTCAGATAATTGACCAATGGCATAAATAGCAGTATCGTCGTTTAAATAATTATATATTTCGAAAGCCGGTGTTTTGTACACATCAAAATCGAAGCGTTCGTACATAACTTTGTTCTGACCAAACTGGGCAAAGGAAATTCTAGAGATTATAAGAAGAAATGTAGTAACTAAAAAGACTCTTTTCATATACATCATTCAAATTTCAGGTATTCATCAGCTATACTTAAGAAATTGGCCTTAAGAATTCCACAAATATTGTGCAATATAAAATAATTTGGATGTATTTTTTTAAATATTGAATAAAAAAACAAGTTTGAAACAAAGAACTTTATTAAATTAAACCCAAATCGAGCAATGCTTCTTCGCTCATCAAACTTCTGTCCCAGGGTGGATCAAAAACAAGATTAATCTTGGCTGATTTAACTCCCTTTATATCACTGGTTTTCTGCTGTACTTCATTTAGCAAGTCATCGGCCATAGGACAATTGGGTGCAGTAAGTGTCATTTTTATTGTTGCGTTTTTGTCTTCATCTACATCAACAGCATAAATAAGTCCCAAATCATAAATATTTACAGGTATTTCAGGATCATAAATTGATTTAAGCACTGTAACAATTTCAGCTTCGAGAGCTAATATATTCTTTTCTTCCATATTACCTTTTATTTATTTTTTGCATGAAATGCCAGGGCATATAGCTTCATCTGTTTTACCATTGCTAGCAAACCATTCGACCTTGTTGGAGAGAGATTTTGTTGTAATCCAATTTTTTCAATGAAATATAAATCAACATTCATGACATCTTCAGGCTTCTGATTATTCAACACTCTAATAAGTAAAGCCACAATTCCTTTGGTAATAATGGCATCGCTATCGGCTGAGAATTTTAAAACCCCTTTTTCCAGTTCTGCATTAAGCCATACTTTTGACTGGCACCCCTCAATAAGATACTGGTTGGTTTTGTATTTCGGGTCAATGGCTGGTAATTCGCGGCTTAGTTCAATTAAATAGTTATACTTATCCATCCAATCATCAAAAATCGAAAACTCTTCAATTATCTCGTCTTGCTTTGTGTTGATATCCATAGCATAAAAGTTAAAAGTGAACTAAAGTAAGTTAAAGTGAGCTAAAGTTAGTAAAGTTAAAAGTTTTCAATATATCATTTTAATTTTAGGCACTATAATCTTTAAGCGCTCCTGCCTGTCGGCAGAAAGGTTAGGCACTCTTCTACCCAAACATCTGTTTAACAGTTAAAATTGCATTATACAGTTTATCAATTTCTTCTTTTGTATTGTAAAATGAAAACGATGCGCGTAATGTCCCTTCAATGTTAAACCGTTGCATAACTGGTTCTGCACAATGATGTCCTGTTCTTACGGCTATACCCATCTTATCGATTACCATTCCGGCATCGTAATGATGAATGTTTTCAAGTATAAAAGAAATTAAACTTACTTTGTTTTTTGACGTTCCAATTATTTTCAATCCCTTTATTGATTGTAGCTTTTCAGTAGCATAATTAAGAAGCTCCTTTTCATAATCTGCAATTTCGTTTAATCCAATAGCTTGAATGTATTCTATTGCTTTTGACATTGCAATTGCACTTGTAAAATTTGGTGTTCCGGCTTCGAACTTGAATGGCAATTCATTAAAAGTTGTTTTTTCGAATGATACTTTTTTGATCATTTCTCCTCCAGACAAAAAAGGAGGCATTTTATTCAGCCATTTTTCTTTACCATAAAGCACTCCAATGCCTGTTGGACCATATAATTTATGCCCTGAAAATGCAAAAAAATCGCAATCCATATCCTGAACATCTGTTTTACCATGTTGAATACTTTGTGCACCATCAATCAAAACAGGGATATTATGTTTATGTGAAATATTGATAATTCCTTTTACATCGTTTACTGTTCCAAGTGCATTCGAAACCTGATTTATAGCAACGATTCTGGTTTTGGGGGAAATTAGCTTTTCAAATTCATCGATTAGAAGTTCTCCAGCATCATTAATTGGTATTACTTTTAGAATAGCTTTTTTGCGTTCGCAAAGCAACTGCCATGGAACGATGTTCGAATGATGTTCAAGTGTCGAAATAATTATTTCATCTTCTTCGTTAACAAATCGTTCACCAAATGAATAAGCAACAGTGTTAATAGATTGTGTTGTTCCGCTGGTAAAGATTATTTCGTGGTCATATTTGGCATTGATGAATTTCTGAACCACTTTTCTAGCATCTTCGAAACGCTGAGTCAATTGTTCACTTAAAAAATGAACCCCTCTGTGGATATTGCTATTTTCGTGCGAATAAATTTTAACTTCCTCATCAATAACTACCTGTGGTTTTTGGGTAGTAGCCCCATTATCAAAATAAACAAGAGGTTTTCCATAAATCTCTTGATTTAATATTGGGAAATCGGTTCGGATTTTTTTAATATCTAGGCTCAAGTGATTTATTATTAAGGATTACAACAATGCATCTGACATGAATTACATCTCGAAAGCTCACCACGTAAACGCTTCTCAACCAAATCAGTAATTCGTTCTTTCAACGCTGGAACTTTAATTTTTTGTATTACTTCAAAGGCAAAAGCGTACATTAGTAAGAGTTTAGCTTCTTTTTTTGGAATACCTCTTGCACGCAAATAAAACAATGCGTTTTCGTCAAGTTGACCGACTGTTGCGCCATGACTACATTTAACATCATCGGCATAAATCTCTAACTGAGGGCGTGTTTTAATATCTACATCATCGGTAAGTAGAATATTATTGTTTGCTTGGTAAGCCTGGGTTTTCTGTGCATCTTTTCGAACTAAAATTCGTCCGTTAAATGCACCGGTTGCAAAATCATCCAGAACACCTTTGAATAACTGACTACTAACACAATTTGGTTTTGCATGATCAATAAAAACAAAATTATCGATATGCTGTCCCTTATCTGTTAAATACAATCCATATGTATTATTCTCGCAACCTTCGCCATTAAGATGTGCTGAAACATTATTCCTTATCAAACCACCATGCAATGAAATAGTACTGTCAGTTACTCTGCTATCTCTTTCCTGATGAAAAAATAAATGCGAAACCTGTTTTGATCCGTTATGTTCATTCTGAATTCTTGAATAATCAAATTGAGCATTTGGTCCAATGTAAAACTCAGCCACCGAATTAGTTAAAAAGTTTGTTGCAGACAAAGTATGATCACAAACTACCACTGAAGCCTGACTGTTTTCTTCGAGTATATATAAGTTTCGATGTGATGTAAAACCTTCCTCCTCGTCCATTAACACATTAATAATCTGAATTGGCTTTTCAACAACTACGCCTTTTGGAACATACAGGAATATTCCGTCTTTAACAAATGCGGTATTTAGTGCTACTAATCCATCCTTCTCAATATCCGCATATTTGGCAAAATGCTTTTTAACCAGTTCAGGATAAATCTCCATAGCTTTTTGGAAACTTCCAATAATTACACCTCCAGGCAGCTCCTGTAAAGGATTTTCACGATCATAATACCAGCCATTAAGTAACAATATTACTTTGGTATTTAAATCAGGTACATCGCAACTGAAAATATCCTTTATGTCGAATTTTATATTTTTTGGAGATAGATAAGTTTTAAATCCATTTTCAAATTCCTTTTTCAAATCTGTATACTTATAGTTCTCGTTTTTTTTATCAGGAATTCCAAGTTTTTCAAATACCAAAATTGCTTTTTCTCTGATCTTATTTATATAATCAGGAGAGCCATTTCTGATCAAATTAATATTCTCTTTATATAAATCGAGGAATTTTGTTTTGTTTTCTATATTTATAATTTCTGAACTCATTATTTGCTTTTTAAATTCCGGTAATAATATTTAACGTATTAAACAGCAACGCCTTTTTTTAACCAGTCATAACCTTTTTCTTCGAGCTCAAAAGCGAGTTCTTTGCCTCCTGACTTAATTATTTTGCCATCATATAACACATGAACATAATCAGGTATTATATAATCCAGTAATCGCTGATAGTGGGTAATAACTATACTTGCATTCTTCGGAGTTTTAAGTTTATTTACTCCATTTGCAACAATACGCAAGGCATCAATATCAAGGCCCGAGTCTGTTTCGTCAAGAATAGCCAGTTTAGGTTCGAGCATTGCCATTTGGAAAATCTCATTTTTCTTTTTTTCACCACCAGAAAAACCTTCGTTTACCGATCGGTTGGTAAGATTTGTATCCAGCTCAACGAGTTCTTTCTTCTCACGCATATGCTTTAAGAAATCAGAAGATGATAGCGGTTCTAACCCCTTATGTTTGCGTTGCTCATTTAAAGCTGTTTTCATAAAGTTAACCATGCTAACGCCGGGAATTTCAATCGGATATTGAAATCCTAAAAAAATCCCTTCGCTGGCTCTCTCTTCGGGTGATAACTCCAACAAATCATGTCCCAAATAAGTCACTTTACCCTCGGTAACGGTAAACAAATCTCTTCCTGCAAGAACAGAAGCTAATGTGCTTTTTCCTGATCCATTCGGACCCATAATAGCATGTACCTCGCCCTCTTTAACCTCAAGATTAATTCCTTTAAGAATCTCTTTACCATCTATATTCGCGTGTAAATTTTTTATTGATAACATATTATAATATTTTTTTTCTCTTTTTAGTTTAACTCTCAACTTGAAACCTTCAATTTTGAACTTTTCACTTATTTAACCCACGCTACCTTCCAGACTTATCTGAAGAAGTTTTTGTGCTTCAACAGCAAACTCCATTGGTAATTTATTCAACACCTCTTTTGCATATCCATTCACAATAAGTCCAATAGCATCTTCAGTTTTTATTCCACGCTGATTGCAATAGAAAATCTGATCTTCACCAATTTTTGAAGTGGTAGCTTCGTGTTCCACTATGGAATCTTTATTATCAACCTCAATGTATGGAAATGTATGTGCACCACATTTATCGCCCAGCAGCAAACTATCGCATTGTGAATAGTTACGTGCATTGGTTGCATTTTTTGTAACCTTAACCAATCCACGATAACTGTTATTGCTGAATCCGGCAGAAATACCTTTTGAAACAATAGTGCTCTTTGTATTTTTACCAATATGGATCATCTTAGTTCCAGTATCTGCCTGCTGATGATTATTGGTAACTGCTACGGAATAAAATTCACCAACAGAATTATCTCCCAATAAAATGCAGCTTGGATATTTCCATGTTATAGCCGATCCTGTTTCTACCTGAGTCCATGATATTTTTGAGTTTTCGCCAGCACATTTACCGCGCTTTGTAACAAAATTATAAATACCACCCAATCCATTTTTATCACCAGGATACCAATTCTGAACGGTTGAATATTTAACATACGCATTTTTATTTGCAATAATCTCAACAATTGCAGCATGCAACTGATTTTCGTCTCTGCGCGGAGCGGTGCATCCTTCTAGATAACTAACATATGCATCATCCTCTGCAACAATAAGTGTTCTTTCAAATTGTCCGGTATTAGCCGCATTAATTCGGAAATAAGTTGAAAGTTCCATAGGGCAACGAACCCCTTTTGGAATAAAACAAAATGATCCATCGCTAAAAACAGCAGAGTTTAATGCTGCAAAATAATTATCAGTATATGGAACCACGGAGCCCATGTACTTTTTAACCAGATCGGGATGTTCCTGAACAGCCTCACTAAATGAACAAAAAATAATTCCCAGATCAGCCAACGATTCTTTAAAAGTAGTTTTAACCGAGATACTATCCATAACTGCATCAACAGCAATGCCCGACAGGTGCTTTTGTTCGTCCAGGGATATTCCCAACTTATCAAATGTAGCTTTTAATTCAGGATCAATATCATCCAAACTTTTCGGACCAGAAATTTTTTGTTTAGGAGCCGAATAGAAAATAATATCCTGATAATTGATCTCTGGCACTTTCAAGTGAGCCCAAGTAGGCATTTTCATCTTTTGCCAGTATCGAAAAGCTTTTAAACGAAATTCGAGCATAAATTCAGGCTCATTCTTTTTTTGAGAAATTAACCGAACAACATCCTCGTTTAACCCTTTTGCTATCGATTCGCTTTCAATATCGGTTACGAATCCATATTTATATTCGTTCTGAGTAACTTCGTGTAATATTTTATCTTGATCTTTTTCCATAACTTTGCACAATTGCACTTTTTAACGAATTAATATTTTTAATAAGATTAATTCTAAATAGACTGCAAATATATTGAAAATCTAACAACAAATATAGCAAGATTGTTTAATCTTATTTTAATATGATATATATCAATTTTAACCAAAAATGACCGATAAAAAATACAAAGAAATAGCCGAATTAGGTGAGTTCGGATTAATTGATCATTTAACCGAAGGTATTAAGCTTAAACATAAAAGTACAATTCATGGTGTAGGCGACGATGCTGCAGTTTTAAACTATGGTAACAAAATGTTAGTGGTTACAACCGATCTTTTGCTTGAAGGAATTCACTTTAACCTTATATACACTCCATTAAAGCATCTTGGATACAAAGCGGTTGTAGTAAATCTTTCGGATGTTTACTCAATGAATGCAATTCCTAAACAAATAACAGTATCAATTGGTGTTTCAGGTAAGTTTGCCGTTGATCATCTTGATGAGTTATATGAAGGAATAAAATTAGCATGCGAAGTTTATAATGTGGATCTTGTAGGTGGTGATACTTCGTCTTCGTTAACCGGACTAGTGATAAGTATTACTGCATTGGGCGAAGCCACTAAAAATAAATTTACATTACGCAGTACAGCAAAAAAGAATGATATCATTTGTGTTACAGGCAATCTTGGTGCTGCATACATGGGATTACAATTGCTCGAGCGTGAAAAAGAAGTTTTTAAATCAACAAAAGGGGCTCAACCAAACCTCGAAGGATACGATTACATTTTACAACGACAACTTAAACCCGAAGCACGAAAAGATATTATTGAATTACTGAATGATATCAATGTTATTCCTACTTCAATGATCGACATCTCCGATGGATTGTCGTCTGAAATGCTTCATATATGTAAAAATTCGGATGTGGGTTGTAAAATTTTCCAGAACAAAATTCCAATTGATCTGAATACCGAAAAAATGGCCCGTGAGTTTAACATAGAACCACTAATTGCAGCGCTTAATGGTGGCGAGGATTATGAACTGTTGTTTACCGTAAATGTAACTGATTTCGAGAAAATCAAAAACCAGCCATTGATACATCCCATTGGACATATTATTAGTAAAGAAAACGGAACTGTTTTTATAACCGAAAGTGGTCATTCTATTGAGCTACAAGCTCAGGGTTGGAATCCACTTAAAAAGAAATAAGTATTCACAGGCGCGTCAGCACTATGTTGTTCGATGGCACGAAGCTTCATTGACGCGCAATGGTAAAAAAATAAACCAGTTAGATAATCATTATTCATTGATTTATATACATTGCGCACCACATATTTGATTTACATGTAAAGAATTTTGTGGTTGGTACGCATTTCTTTAATAATCTTATCTTTTACAAAGATTTAGCTCCCATGGAGCTATTTTTAAAACAATCTTATTGATTATCAGTGCATTTTGAATAGCTTTAGAATTAAAAGAGTCGCTTATACTTTTAATTCTTAAATTAAAATCACATTATTTAATTATTCCAATTTCTTTATCGCTTTTATCAACTGCTCTCCAATACCAATCTGATATCCTTCGGAAAGATAATAAACCCCATTTCCTTTTACTACAATAAATAATGGGAGATCGATATTCTCATCCTTAAATGATTTTAGTAATTTAAAATCGTTGTCTATCAATAAATTTGATGATTCCGGCAAGCTGTAGGTTGTAATTAGCGACCCATTTATGTTTTCTGAGTTTCCGAGCAAGTAGATTTTATAATTCAGCTTATTAAATACTTCGCCAATCGATCCGATATCTTTTAGTGTATGTTTTGTGGGTTCCTTGCCTGCATCAATCCATCCAAAAACAGCTATTTCATTTTCATTTATTGAAATCGATTTATTGTCAATTGTTTTGAGTGTTTTTGGAACAACAAATTCTGCCAGTTGAACTAACGGTTCTGCATTATTCCGAATCTGTAATATGATTTCTTTTGTATCATTTTCGTTTACATTAAAAAACTGCAGGTTTGACAACACACTTCCGTCGGATTGCCTGTTTCCTGTTAACAATAAGTATGAACCGGTTTCAAGCCTTATCTCTTTTGGCATTTCGCTAAAAGGAGTATCCCAGCCATAATCGAGAGTATTGTATTTTCCGTTTTCAAATTTCGAAAGGGAATAATGAATTCTATATAAAGGTTCTACTTCGTTTTCTTTACTGTTTTTTAGTTTAATTGTACCAAAAGCTTTTGCTGCAGAAATTTCCTTTTGCTTAAAGTCCACATCCATCCATTTTTCATTATAGTATTGTGGTACCTTTGTCGCTGGTTCAAGTCGCGATGGAATTCCAAAACTTCGGCAAGCAGCAACAAAAAATAAATCGCGTGAATATTTATCAGAAACTTTTAATTCGTAAACTCCCTTTGCTGTTATTGGTACATTATAGTAATTTACCTTATCAGTAATAGTTATTTCGGTATTAATCCAGTTTACTAGAAGACCAATATCCTGTTTTGTTTTATTGATAAAATCATCACCAAAAGCCTGTTGCAAAAACGATTTATAATCAATCAATTTTTCGTTTTCAATACGTGGATTCAACACATATTTAACAAAAAGATCATTATTCTGCTGAGGCAAATCTCCAGAATAGGTAAATGAATGATTCAAATGCGCCAGTAAAATTTTCGATTCAGTATCACGTAAATCTTTTTGAGCTATTGATGCAAGAATTGGCATAATATATTGATTATTAATTTCAGAAGCGTTGGAAATAAAATCAGCAATCTCTGAATAATTCCCTCGGCTTTTTTCTATGAAATTCCATATGGCAGCAGTATCAAGATCGTATTTTATAGACAAATCATTTGATGCCGAATTATTCATAAATGTTGCAGCATATGCTTCACGGATTTCATCTTCGTGTTTTAATCGTATTTGATTTTCAGCAATTCCTTCAGAAGAAACGGCCTTAGGTTCTTTGGTAATTGGAGGAATAATATCATAGGTTTCAGTGTATTCTTTACCTTGATGTGCTTGCAGTTTTAAAATAATTGTATCCGTTTTTTCAACCGTAATTTTTTGATATGCAAATTCATTTTCTTTATAAGCCCACACAAGTAAATCACCAAATCCAGTCATTAATGAGGCTATTCCGTTGTGATCGACCAACTTTTTGGCAATAGGATAAAACTCAGCGTAATTATAAAGCTGAAACTCTACTATTGCATCCTTAACTATTTCGTTGTTCGCATTAATTACTTTGGCAAAAATTGTTTTTACAGGAGCATAATTGCTAAGCATATTCACTTTTGTGTACTGATCTTCTTTTAAAATAATCTCCTCGGGACCTTCATATTTCCCATACACATTAGAGTTTACCAACATTGCACGTAAGGCAGGAGCCGAAAACCAGGCCATATCAAGGTCTGGTTCGGGTTCGCATGCACCCAAAAAATGCCACTTGCCATCAACCCACACTTCGACCCAGGCATGATTATCATCAGAATGGGCCCATCGTGGAGTATAACATTGTCTTGCAGGAATACCAGCTGCACGCATAGCTGTAACTGTAAATGTAGATTCTTCACCACAACGCCCAAAGGTTGATTTAACAGCTCCAAGTGGAGAAATAGTTCGCTCATCTGTCGACTGGTAATTTACTTTTTCGTGACACCAGTGATTAACTTCCAAAATAGCTTGTTTTAAATCCATCCCCTCTAGCCTTTCAGATAATTCGGCATAAAAAATCGCCCTGGCTGTATCAAGATTTTCGTTGTTAACTCTGTACGGCAGCACAAAATGACGGAATATCTCTTCCGGAATCTGATTTCCCCAAGAAAATGTTTCTTTTGTTTTTAAAGCTAATCGCACATTATCGAGGTAAAACTCCCCATTATAATCGGCCAAGTCGCTTAACGGCATATAAGCAAAAAGAAACATCAGTGCTTCTCTTTCTTCGTTGGTTATATCCGCATCAAAAACAGAAAAAAGCTCATTTTGTCTTTCTTTTGCAAGATTTTTAGCTTTTTCAAAATCCTGATTTACTGTTTCAAGATATTGTGAATCGTTTATAAAGTGCTGTTGTTTGGTACAACTTAATGCAACCATGAACAACAATGAATACATTAACTTTTTCATGATCTGGGATTGTTATTATTTTATTCTGCTCAAAATCTCAATAACCTTTTTAACGCGGTCCGGATCGGTAAGAATTCTTTTGTAATCGTTTTTGTCATTTGTACCCATGCTTACTTCTGTGTTTCTGTAAATCATTCCGCTTTCAAAAGAAGTTCTTAGTGATGCATGAAATTCATTTGCTCCGGTTTTTTTATAAATTTCTTCGATGTTTGATTCGTCAATTCCGCTTCCGGGCATAATAATAATTCGGTCATTCGCTATTTCTATCAGTTTTTTTATTATTTCTGTTCCATTCTCGGCCTTGTTCGTCCTACCTGATGTTAAAATCCTGTTACATCCGCAGCCAATAATATCTTCTAATGCAAGATATGGATCTTTGCACACATCAAATGCACGATGAAATGTAACACTCATGGGTTTTGCCAATTTCACCAGTTTCTTTGTTCTTTTTTTATCTACTGATCCATCGGAAAGCAGAAAACCAACAACAACACCATCCGCACCAAGTTGCTTAGCCATAACAACATCTTCGCACATTATTTCGAATTCGCTCTCAGAATACAAAAAATCACCTCCACGAGGACGAATTAAAATGTTAAAATCAATACGAAGCATTTTTCTTGCAAGGCTTATAGCGCCATAAGAAGGCGTAGTTCCTCCCTCAAGTATATTTTCGCAGAACTCCACCCGATGAGCCCCTCCCAATTCGGCAAGAAATGCAGATTCAACTGAATTTGCACAGATCTCAAGTATAAATTTATTCATTTTTATATTGAAAATGGTTTTATAAAAATAAGGAAGAAATAATTAGATCAATACTTATTGCTCTGCTTTTTTCATTCTCATAAATTATATTGCTAAAAAAACTATTTTAAAGAAATCGTCTTTATTCTTAAATGTTATTGAGATAGCATTCAATCTTCAAATAGCATAATCTGTTTAAATAATTAGTTGCTTTAAGTTTGAATCGGCTTAATTAATTACTAAATTTCAACATTAGTTATACTTTCAATTATACTCTATGTTTGACAAAAAGACACTCTCTATTTATGCTTTTATAGTTGGCGCATTTTTTATAATATCTGGTGTGGGCAAAGTTATTGATACAGCTGCCTTTAGCCAGTTAATTACCCAATATGGCCTCGGTATTTTTAAAATGATTTCTCCTTTAATCGTTTTAATTGAGATCCTAATTGGGCTATTCCTTATTTTTTCAATATATCCAAAAAGATATTCCTTTATATCATTCGTTTTGCTTGTTATCTTTACGATTTCGTTTGCCTACGCTTATTTTGAAAGAGGAATAACCAACTGCGGATGTTTTGGTACATTAAAGTATTCATCATTATCACCGGCCTTCTCGTTTATCCGTAACTTCATTCTTATTTTCTTATCTTTTATTGTATGGATTAAGTATCCTAAAGAAAAGACCGAAACAGAGAACTGGAAAATATATTTTATTCTGGGAGTAATGTGTTTAGCAATATTTGTTGCAGGTTATACTTTCAGAATTCCCATATTTACCAAGCCAAATAAAATTAATGAAAGGTATTTAAACAAGCCTTTAGGTGAAACCGAATTATCAAAATATGTTACAACTTCAAAAGATAGTACCTATTTAGTATTTTGTTTTTCGTATACCTGCCCTCATTGCCTTAATTCTATTGAAAATCTTAAGCAATACGAAAAATCAAAAACAGTTGATCGCATTATTGCCATTGCTTCCGGAGAAGAAAAAGACAAACTAGCTTTTAATAGGAATTTTGATATTGATTTTTTTGTTCAACATCTTCCATCGGAAACAATGAGCACGCTAGTTAATGGTGTGCCTACTGCTTTTTTTATAAAACAGGATACCATTTTTGCTATAATACCAAGTGCCTTGCCTTCTTATGTTTTATTTAAAAAGTTTTATTCACCAAAAGATACTAGTAATCAATAATTTAATATTTGTAAAGATGAAAATAAAAATATTTAAGTATGTCTTGCCTTATGGATTAGGTTTAACACTATCGGTAATTACATTATATACAATTTTAACCCTTTCGTTAAGCAGTTGCAGTAGTAACTGCAGCGACAATGAAGTATGGTGTTCAAATGGTGAAACGTGTTGCCCTTCTGATAAACCTTATTATGATGGAAATGGCCATTGCTGGGTAGATATGGGCAGTTGTAGATGGGCTAGTGATGCTTGTGAAATCTGTACAGATGAAAATTAAAATGAATTTTAAACTTTTATAATCTCTCTTATATTTTGCTTAAACTGCTTAACCAAAATATAAATTAATAACCATATAATAATGTAAACTTAATCTTAGAGACTATGAAAACAAGAGTTTTAAAGTACTTTTTGCCTTTGGGACTAGGATTAACCCTTTCATTAATAATGGTGCTCATCTGCAGAGAAGTGTTGCGGAGCAGATACACCCTATAACGATGGACATGGTACGTGTTGGGGATCATTGGATGCTTGTCGGGCTACAGGATATGCCTGTGAACATTGCTGGGAAGAATAGTTCAAAAAAAAATCCGATGTACATCGGATTTTTTTATTAAAACGGTTTAAACCCAATTATTTCTCTTACTTCTTTAATTGTTTTTGAAGCACTAGCTCTAGCTTTGTCTGCTCCCATTCTGGCAACTTTTCTTAGATAATCATCATTTGATGAAATCTCAATAATCTTTTCTCTTATAGGTGAAGTAAATAGTATTATATCTTCGGCCAATTGTTTTTTCAGATCACCATAACGAATTTCGCAGTTATTATACTTTTCGAGGAAAAAACTCACTGTTTCTGGATTCGAAACGACTTCTAATAAAGTAAATATGTTTTTTATTGGCTCGGCCATTTCCTGATTTTTAATGGTTGGACCAGTATCGGTAACAGCTCTCATCACTTTCTTTTGTATCTCTTTAGGATCATCAAATAAAAAAATTCCATTCCCTTCGGACTTTCCCATTTTACCTGTACCATCCAGACCAGGAATTTTAATTAACTGCTCTCCAAAATTATAAGCAGTTGGCTCATTAAAATAGTTTACACCATACATTTGATTAAACCTACGGGCAAACTTTCGGGTCATTTCGAGATGCTGTTCCTGGTCTTTACCCACAGGAACCTTATGAGCATTATGTAATAATATATCTGATGCCATTAATACTGCATATGTTAGTAGTCCAGCATTAATATTTTCAGACTGTTGACGTGCTTTTTCTTTGAAAGTAGTTGTACGTTCAAGTTCTCCCAGATAAGCATTCATATTCATCAGTAAGTATAATTCAGCAACTTCGGGCACATCACTTTGAATATAAATTGTTGCTGCTTCAGGATCAAGGCCAGCCGCAAGATACTCCGACAAAACCTGTCGTACATTTCCCTGCAAATCTTTTGGTTTAGGATGTGTTGTTAACGAATGGTAATCGGCAATAAAAAAGAAACAATTATTTTCGTGTTGCATTTTTACAAAGTTTTTTAATGCTCCGAAATAATTGCCCAAATGTAAATTTCCTGTTGGTCTAATTCCGCTTAATACCGTTTCCATATCATTAATTATTATAAATTTTAAGAGTTACAAAAGTAAAAAATAATTGGTAATTATCTTTTTATTTTGATGAGCTATTAATTTGAGAAAGTTTAATCGATCAAAAACGCTTTTTTTATAAAATGAAATTATAATTTTACAACCATAATTTTTATTCAATATGGGTTTTTTAAAATTCTTACTTTTCTTTTTTATAGTTACCTATTTATTGGGAATCATTGGCAGGTTTCTTTTAAGACGCTATGTAAAGAAATTTCAGAAACATTTCGAACAGCAGCAGTCAAACTTTCAGAACCAACATAAGCAGGAAGGTGAAATAACCATCCAAAAAAATGTTAATAATGAAAAAATAATCAATAAATCAGACGGAGATTATATTGATTATGAAGAAATACAATAAAAAAACCGCTAAATAATAAGCGGTTTTTTAATGCTAATTTTTTTTATGTAAAAATAATTTGAGATCCTTCTCCACCAGCCATATTGTAAAATTCTCCAATAGTAAGTACATCAATTACATGATCGCTCAAATCTTTTTTCTCCAATTTAAACATATCCATTGCTAGTTTACATGCGTAAATTTCGCCACCACCTGCTGTAATCATATCTAAAAATTCATCAACAGGTGGAATATCGAGTTGATTCATCTGGCTTCGCATCATTGCAGAAACACCAGCTTCAACGCCAGGGATTAAGCCAAGCAATGTAGGAAAAGGTAATCCACCAGGCATTCGCATTCCTGGATTTCCTACAGTAGCTGTATGTAACTTCATCATGTATTTCTTTGTAATTGCATCAAGACCAAAGAATGTAAAGAAAACTTTAGCTTCCATACCTTCCATAACAGCTCCGTTTGCCATTACTAAAGTAGCATAAACATCTTCAATTGAAGCTTTTGCACAAATAATTGCTACTTTTTTAACTTTTGTATCTTTTTTCTCTGTCATATAAGTAAAGTATTTTAATTAAACACAGCTAGTAGGTTTTTTAATCCCAGCAATTTTCGACGACATTTTTAATGGACCTCCAGGAAAAAGAGCATAAAATCCCTTTATATCAACTATTCCAGAATTACCAACCTTGCGGATAGTCAAGCCAGACTCATTCTGACGTATAAATTTAATAACAGCAAAATGCTTGTCGGTTAGTTCAATATTTTCCTCTTTTGCTATTTCCTTTGCTATTTCTTCGTTCCATTTTGATGAGTCGATCATGTAACCATCATCGGTAACTTCTACTGTCACTCCTGCATACGTTTTTTGTGCCATAGTTTTAAAATTTATTAATGAATACTTTTATTAGTTTTTGATTGAATTGATATATTTTTTAATAGCGTTAACATAAAACCAATGGTTTGCTTAACTTCCGGACTATTTATTTCTTTCATAATTTTCCAAAGAGAATATGGTTTTGTTGGTTCTGTATTTGTTTTATTGTAAGCAATTACTGCATTATCAAACAATTGGGCCATTTCTCTGATAAATTCGAAATAACCTTTTTGCTCATATTCGTGCAATTTATTGGCAAAATCTATTCCTGCCTCAGTAATAATTGGACCAACATCTTTTGCCAAATCATTCATACTCTCAAGCAAATCAATCATCTGAGAGATATTATTTATATTTCGAATAAATTTAAATACCAATGATTTTATATCATCAACATTTAGTTCTATTCCTTGTTTATCAAGCTCTTCAACCGTGCTTGTAAATGCATCCTTGCCTATAATTGATAGATCGTTTACCAGATCTTCGATAACCTCGCTTTTTAACCGTTGCTCATTTACATAATGCAGCACCAGATCAAGCTTTTGGTTTATCTGGTTTATTTGCTCCTGCATATTATCTGTTTTTACTTCCATTTTTGTCTCCAATTATTTCATTACTTCTTTTTACCAGCCATCGACATCTCTGATTCAACCGGAAGTTCTTTGCCCTTAAGCAGTATGTGCCAGTATATCCACCTGAATATTACCTTACCATAATGATTCATTTTTGAATTTTGTAATAATCCAAATGGACCAATTCCTGGCAAAGGATAGTTTCCTGCAAGCGGTTCTGTTTCGTAATTAAAATCTATTAATGATCCTTTTCCAAAACCTGTTTCGATATAGCAATTTGCATGACCATCAAAATGAGCTCTCATTTTGCGACCTTTAATCGAACACATCAGGTTTTTAAATACTACTTCTGAAGCAAAATGGACAACAGATCCAGCTTTTGAGGTAGGAATATTTGAAGCATCTCCCAATACAAAAATGTTTTCGTATTTTTCTGAGCGCAACGTGTGTTTATCGGTAGGAATAAAGTTCAAATCATCTCCCATTCCACTTCGTTGGATTAAATCATCTCCTTTATTAACAGGAACAATAGTTAAAACATCGAAAGGAATTTCTTTTCCATCATAAGATCTGATAACCTTTTCTTTATTATCGACACTTTCGAGATAAAAATCTGGTATAACAGTAATATTTTTTTCTTTTAAAAGATCTCCAAGCATTTTGGTTGCACGTGGTTTTGTAAATGCTCCAGGAAGTGGAGTTACATAAGTTATATCAACCTTATCTCTTATACCAACTTTTGTAAAATATTCATCAGCAAGAAATACAAATTCCAACGGAGCAACAGGGCATTTAAAGGGTAATTCCGCAATATTCATAACTAATCTACCTCCTTGCCATGTTTCAAAAAACTCTTTCAATGCAACTGCTCCTTCAATTGTGTAAAAATCAAAGATCTCTTTATACCATAATTCATCTTTTAGTCCAGGAGTTTCTTCAGGACTAGTTTTCGTTCCGGTAGCGACAATTAAAAAATCATAATTTAATATTTGTCCTCCATTTAAAATAACTTTATTATTTTCAGGATCTATTCGATCTATTTCATTAAAAATCAGTTTCACTCCCGAAGGAATAAAATCTGCTTTAGGTTTAATTACATCCTGTTCCTTATAAATTCCAAATGGAATAAATAAAAATCCCGGCTGATAGTAATGAGTTTTATGCTTATCAACAATCGTTATTTCCCAATCATCCCTACTGAGCTCCTTTCTAAGTTTATTCGCCATTATCGTTCCGCCTGTACCGGCTCCTAATATCACTATCTTTTTCATTTTTGATATAATTTATAGTATTTTTATGTAATTTACTGTTACAAAAATAACAGATATATATGTATCGACATTTTTATATATTATGATATATATCATTAATGATATATATCATTGAATAAAGCACCAATACTTATTTATGGAAATACCTGTAAAAGTTAATAATTGTAAAGACTGTATTTATCGTTCATGGGCATTTAAAAATCTTTCAGAAGAAGACCTGAAGTTAATTAATAATAAAAAAACCGAACGACTTTTTCGAAAGGGAGAAAAGATATGCTCCGAAAATGAACCTATTTCATCCTTTATGTATCTTCAAAATGGATTAGTTAAGCTTTACAAAACTGAAACAAATGATAAAGAACACATTATTAGTATTTCAAGACCAAAAGATTTTATTGGATTATTAAGTATCTTTTCCAACAAAACCCAAGTATATTCAATAACAGCTATAGAAGATTCAGTGGTTTGTTTTGTTGATTTAGAAATTATAAAAAACCTGATCATAACAAATGGGATTTTTGCGATCGACTTTTTCGAAAAAATAAGTGCAATTGCTGATTCAGTAATAAAAACAAGGATTGATATCAACACTCGTCAATTAAGGGGACGGATTGCCTATATTTTACTCTTATTTTCAAAACAAATATATAATTCTTCAAAATTTGGTCTTCCGATAAGCAGAAAGGAAATTGCTGAGCTTATCGATATGAGCACAGAAAATGTAATTAGAGTTTTGTCTGAATTTAGAAAAGATAAAATAATTCAGATTGAGGGCAAGGATATTGAAATACTTGATTTAAAACGATTAGAAAAAATCTATGAATTAGGTTAACGTTGATTCTTGAGATCTTTTATTTTTTGTGACAACTTCGAAGCAAAAATAAAATCATTCAATTCATTATTGTCAGTATCAAAAATTTCCTCTTTTGTTCCTTCCCACCAAATAGATCCATTTGAAATAAAAATTATGTTATCACCAATCTCCATAACCGAATTCATATCGTGCGTATTTACAATTGTGGTCATATTGTATTCAATGGTTATTTCTTTAATCAGATTATCAATAACAAGTGCCGTTTTGGGGTCTAATCCCGAATTTGGTTCATCACAGAATAAGTATTTTGGATTTAGTGCAATTGCCCGAGCAATGGCAACCCTTTTTTTCATACCACCACTAATTTCGGCCGGATATAACTGATTTGCATTAATTATATTAACCCGTTTTAAGCATTCATTAGCTCTTTCTCGCCTCTCATCAAAACTCATTTCCGTAAACATATCAAGTGGAAACATTACGTTCTCCTCAACAGTAGATGAATCAAATAATGCTCCTCCTTGAAATAGCATACCTATTTCCTTGCGCATTTCTTTCTTTTCTTTAAAGTTCAGATGATTAAAAACGATACCATCAAAAATCACTTCCCCCTCATCAATATCGTGCAAGCCAACAATCGATTTTAACAATACGGTTTTGCCTGATCCGCTCTGACCAATGATTAAATTGGTTTTGCCTTTATCAAAAACCATATTAATATTGTTTAAAACCTTTGCGTTATCAAATGATTTAGATAAGTTCCTAACTTCTATCATGAAAGTAATAATTGGGTTAGAATAACATTAAAGAGTAAAATAAAAATACTGCTATGAACTACCGCCTTTGTACTCGACTGGCCAACTTCGAGAGAGCCTCCCTGAGAATAATAACCATGATAAGCAGATATAGATGTAATTAAAAATGCAAATATGGCCATTTTAATTAATGCATAAACAATATAATAGGGTACAAAAGCATATTGTATTCCATAAATATAATCCTGTGAAGTCATTACTCCAGTTGAAACGCCAGCAACCCATCCACCAAATATCCCAAGAAACATACTCATAATACAAAGGAATGGACTAAAAAATATAGTTGCAACAATTTTTGGTAGAATAAGGTAACTTGCTGAATTAACACCCATAATTTCAAGAGCATCTATCTGCTCTGTCACTCTCATTGTTCCAATCTCCGAGGCAATATTAGAGCCAATTTTACCTGCAAGAATCAAGGCGACAATCGTTGATGAAAACTCTAATAATAGTGTATCGCGAGCTGTTAATCCAATCAGATATTTAGGATAAATTGGATTTTCGGTATTATACGCCGTTTGAATTGTGATTACAGCTCCCATGAAAACGGAGATTATAACTACAATCCATATCGAATTTATCCCAAGCTTATCTATTTCTTTAATCGTTTCTTTATAGTAAATCGTTAGCTTTTCCGGTTTCGAAAAAACTCTGGTTAACAAAACAAGATATTTTCCTATATGAGTTATTAAATTCATTTCTTTTAAATTAAATCCCCTACAAATATACAAATATTGTTTCTAATCATTGGATTCCAAACCTTAAACAGAAAATTCAGTTTTTACTTAATAAATAGTATTGCTTTTGTTATTTTAGCATTTTAATTAATAAACTGATATGGATAAAAATAACTTTTGTGTTATTATGGCTGGTGGCGTAGGAAGCAGGTTTTGGCCAATTAGCAGAGCTCAAAAACCTAAACAATTTTTAGATATTTTAGGTACAGGAAGAACGTTACTCCAAATGACTTTTGATCGTTTTAAACAAATCTGTCCAACCGAAAATATTTTTATTGTGACAAGTATTTCTTATAAAAATATAATTCACGAACAATTGCCTGAGCTAAGTGACAATCAAATTTTATTTGAACCTTCTCGAAGAAATACAGCCCCTTGTATTGCATATGCAAACTTCAAGATTCTTAAAATCAATCCAAATGCTAACATAGTTACAGCTCCTTCTGATCATCTGATTTTAAGAGAAAAAGAATTTTCTAAGGTGATTTTGCAAGGGTTAAATTTTGTATCAGATAAAGATGCATTGCTAACCCTAGGTATTAAACCTAGCAGACCCGAAACGGGTTATGGCTACATTCAATTCGACCAAAAAAATAACGAACAAAAAAATCCAAATATTTTTAAAGTAAAAACATTTACTGAGAAACCTAACAAAGAATTAGCACAAGTATTTCTTGATAGTGGAGAATTTTTCTGGAATTCAGGGATATTTATTTGGTCACTAAAATCTATAATGAATGCCTTTACCAAACACTTACCCGAGATAAATTCCTTATTTAAGGATGGTTTTAATTATTACAATACCTCTGATGAAGAATCGTTTATTTCAAAAGCATATTTTGAATGCAGTAATATTTCTATCGACTTTGGTATAATGGAAAAAGCTGAAAATGTTTTTGTTTATAGTAGCAATTTCGGATGGGCAGATTTAGGAACTTGGGGTTCTCTAAACGACCATTTGGCTCATGATAAAAACAAAAATTCAATTCGTGGTAACAATGTTTTTGCATATGATTTGCAAAAATGCATTGTAAACATGCCCGATGACAAACTGGCTGTAATTCAGGGTCTTGAAAATTATATTGTTGTCGAGTCTGATGGAATACTGTTAATCTGCAAAAAAGAAGATGAGCAAGAAATAAAACAATATGTGAATGACATTAAAATGAAAAAAGGAGACATTTATCTATAAAAAAAGCGCCAGTAGGCGCTTTTTTTATATTTCTTATATATTAAAATTCCCAAAGATCATGTTCGATTTCAAATAGTCGTTGTTTAATTTTTTCTGCTTCTAACAGATTATTAACTCCTTGCATGTAGGTAAGGATTTCTCTGTTATCATATACGTTTGATTCTCGTATAATATAGCTTGTAAATCTTCTTTGCCAAAAAACATCATCAAAACTTATTCGTTGGGCATCATTG
>JFJP01024491.1_pt1 | contig 21678 bp, 25 predicted proteins | sample 431651 | NCBI WGS metagenome assembly JFJP01 (sample SAMN02602958, study PRJNA72255) | Microbial mat metagenome, whole genome shotgun sequencing project. | biome: fresh water; feature: sink hole; material: water; isolation source: purple microbial (photo- and chemosynthetic) mats found in...
CTCTCTGCCGTCTCGTCCGCTCGTGCTCGCCGTAACCGCTCTTACAAGCTTCGACGAAGATGGCTTCAAAGCCGTATATGGTGAGGGAATAGAGACAAAAGCCGCGCAGTTTGCCAATGATGCCAAAGCGGCAGGGCTAGACGGCGTGGTCTGCTCGGCGCATGAGAGTATGCTTATCAAATCAGCTTGCGGGGAGAGCTTCGCCACTCTTTGCCCAGGCATAAGAGATGTAAGTGACGAGAAGGGCGACCAGCAAAGAGTCGTCGATGTCGTGCAGGCAAAAGCCCTCAAAGTGGATTTTGCCGTCATAGGTCGCCCGATATACAAATCCCCAAACCCGAAAGAGACGCTAGCCGCTCTCTTAAAGCGTATTTAAAGAGGCGTCTGCTACAATTACGACCTCTCATTTTTACGGACAGGTGGGTGAGTGGCTGAAACCACACCCCTGCTAAGGGTGCGTACCTTATACGGGTACCGAGGGTTCGAATCCCTCCCTGTCCGCCACCCAACTTTCAAGCCCCATAACTACGGGACTCAAAAATCTAAAATCTTTACTGTGCCACATAGTGTGCCACCTTTGTGCAATCACGCCACAAGAAATACGCCTCTTTTTCTGTCGTTTCTCTTGACATATCTTGCATATTTTTCAAGAGTCATAGAACTATCTTTATGTCCGAGCATATTAGAAACCCATAAAATATCTTCACCGTTTGAAATCATCATAGAAGCGAAAGTGTGCCTCATCTGATAAGGGTTGCGGTAAGGAATACCTAAAGACTCCAAAAGCGGTTTCCAATACCAAACGGTTATTTTATCCGTGGTATTGAATGGCTCGCCCTTGTAGGTTTCAAATATATAGACCTGTTCGGCTTTACATTGCTCTCTGTGGGCTTTTAAATATGGAAGTAGGGCATCGATTATCTCGACATCTCTAATGCTGTTAACGGTCTTTGGGAGTGTTTCCACTCCTTGCCGTCTACTTCGTCTTACTTTGATGATATTCTCTTCAAAGTCCACATCTTCCCATTTTAAGCCGATAAGTTCACCCGTACGCATACCAGTAAAGAATCCGAGAGCGAAAAACGCCATCATCTTCTCGTCCGCACCCTCTAATATCTTAAATATCTCTTCAATACTAAAGGGCTTTTTCTCTCTCACATCCACTAAGATGGGAGATTTTATATGCGTAAACGGATTTTTGATTATTACATCATCTCTGACGGCATCCTCTAGGATGGTATTAAAGATTGTTCTAATCGTCTTTACCGTCTTTGAGGCTAAAGTATTAGAGAGCTTATTTTGCCAAATGGCTAGTTCGGAGGGCTTAATAGCTTTGATGATGCGTTTGCCGAAAGGCTTTTTAATATGCCTCTCGTATGTTGCAATTATTGCGAGACTGGTAAACTCCCGCCTCTCATGCTTATGCATCTCAAACGACATCTTAGCCATCTCATCGACCGTAATATCTTTGTTTGTTTTCTTTTCTTCAGTTTCAAAGAACACACCCTGATTTAGTTTGTAGACTATTTCAGGGATAATTTTTGCCTCAGCAAGTTTAATGTTTGCCTTTGTTGCGTTAAGTTCCAAACTTCTTCTATATCGTTTTGACAGATAGAAGAAGTCTATCCACAACTTCCCGCCCCGTTCGTAGAGCTTCATCGGTTGTTTCTCCTTTCACAACCCACTCATCGACGGCAACCCTATCGAAAAGAATTTTACCGCCCTTTTTGTAAAAGTGGATATTTTCTATAAACGAGTCATTTTTTAGTTTGTAGATATGGTCTTTTGAGTAACCTAGATATTTGGCTACCTCTTCCACCGTATACCACCGCTTAGAGTTAATGTTTTCTATATGCTCTTTGACGGCTTTTATCTCTTCGAGGAGTTTCGGGATAAGCTCCAGATTTTCAAGTCCTATATTCATAATGCCACCCCTAAAACGGCATAGGCTCATCTTCAACAAGCCCCCGTTTGATGAGTTCTTTGCGTGAGAGTTGGACTTTATGAACCGCCGTTTTTTCTTCGATGGAGTTGATAGGGTGTTTTAGTAGTTTTGAGACTAGAGATTCATGCTCTTTGAATAGTTCATAATCGGTTAGTGACGAGAAGCTTTCTATCGGATTTAGTCTATATGCCGCATTTGTCTGTTTATCTACTCTAACCCTGTATGTTTCGCCGCTCTCCATATTAAAGACTTTTATATCCTCGAAATGCTCTTTTAGCTTTTCCACCTCTTCTTTTAGCCTGTATTTGGTCGTAAACTGTTCCTCTATCTTCCGTGATACTTCCTCGTAAAACGGTACGCCTATAACTACGCCGTGAAGCTTTGCTTTTCTGCCTAGGGCGATATGCTCTTCAATGGCTTTTTGTTCGGTGTATTTGTACTCTTTGCGTTTGAGCCGTTCAAGTGTTATCGGAGATTGCAAAAATCCGTTTATACGGTAGGCTTCTTTTATGGTGTTCCATATAGGCATGCTCTCCGCTCTGTTTGAGTGTCCGCTTTCTATCATCTTATCCGTGATAGTGTTTGGGTCTATGAGCCTGATGTTATCCATGCATTTTTTAAAGAGGCTTTCGGCATTTTGCAGTAGTTCGTCTACGGTTGATATTCCAAAGCTTTTTATGTACGCTCTGTGTAGTTCAAATTCTACATTCCAAAGAGGCTCTATGCCGTGAATATCTATATCGTACATGGATAAATACTCGTCCATTAGCTCTATCTTCTCTTTTTTGGCGAAGAGTTCCTTTTTCTTATTGTAGGCACGCATTAGGCAAGGCTTTTGACCTATATACAATGTAGAGATGGAGTATGGCTTCGCAGCTTGGTGAGTTCGATAAAATCACTTTTGACCTATATACAATGTAGAGATGGAGTTTTTAGAACCTACGGTGTCTCGTTCTCTAAATATCTTTTTACGGGTAACGAACATCTGTTTGGATAGATAGGCAAAGTCGCACGCTACAAATGCGTTCAAATCCGCCCTTGTTACGGTTTTTACCCCTGTCGTGTATGCGGCCAGTATGTTGTCTAAATATTCCAGTACGCTTTTAATGCCAATCGTATAGATAGCTTGTGCGTATAGTTGAACTTGTATGTTGTGCAGACTTTTGTTTTTGTTTCTATCTTTGAAACCTATTCTAAAAAAGCCGTTAATGTCTTTAAACCAGTAAAAGCCGCCGCCAGTAGCTCTGCCAAGAGCAAAGAGAGTGCATCCGTTTATCTCGACGGTTATATCTTCGCTCTTATAATCTACCCCATTACGGGTAAATCTGTCTATACAATCTTGACGCTGGTCTAGCAGTTCAAGAAACAGCTCTTCGTAGCTTTCGTTTGACTCCATAAAGAAATAGAGTGCGTCTATTCCTGATACTATTTTTATATCTTCGACAACAGTTGTCATTTTTGATTTCCTCAATTAATAATTAAATTAATTGGCGTTTAGGATGGGGTGTTACTAATACCCCATGAGCCTAAAGGAATAATCAAAAGCTCTAAACATTGCGGTCTTTTTTGCCCAACAGGAGCCAAAGGCTCTGGAGGGCAAAACAGACCACTTTTAGTTTAAATGCGGAGTGTCTGATTCGCAGATTATGTGCATAGGTTTATGTATGCTTGGTAATTTGCGAGATTTTGACAATATTAATATTTCTCTGTTTGGCTTGATTTTTTTATTTTTGTTCTGTGGGGCTTTTGTAGTTTTTTTGCGGCTTAGTTTGCTTCTGCTGATGTGCCTAATGTTTTTTATTCGCCCGTAATTTATGTTTATATTTTTGTTTGTGCCTGTTTGTGTTTTTAGCTCCAACTTCAAATTATTATCTTAATCAGCCAATTGAATGAGTAAGACAAGATAATGATAGGACTGGTTTGTTTAAAAATAACTTAGGCCGCCATCAAAGCCAAGTCTTTGACATCTTAAAGTAATTAGTAACCTATTCCGTTCAGCTGATTTGCCATATATTTGGCATGATTGTCAGTCATCCCTACAATATAGTCAACAACCCGTTGATACATATTGTATAAGCTTTCAACTTTTGCTGGTTTATTTTCACCCATCAATGCTAAAGCCCTTTTGTGCCTAAAAGATAAATTATCCTCATCCTTTTCATGTAATTCATATGTAGCTCTAATTAAATTATCAAGCAGTGTTTCAATAATATTATATGCGCCAAGCTCTAGTTCTATCTTTCTTTTTTCATTAAATATTTTATCAGCACCCAATTTCTTTGCGGCCTTTATGCCACTCTTGAGATTGTCATCTGTAAATAGTTCAATTAAATCCTTTGGCTGATTGTCACCCATAATAACATCAAAATTTGATTCATACACCTCCATGACATGCAAGGCTAAATTATTGATAGAAATGGCTACTAGTTTGGAAACTTTTTTGATACCTGTGTAATTTGAATCGTCATACACCTCATCCACTTTTGCCTTATCACAAAGTGAAATAAAGATTCCCCTCATATCATCAAACGACACAATGCTCAACTCAAATGCATCCTGTAAATCAAGTAGACCATAACAAATATCATCCGAAGCCTCCATTAAATATGACAAAGGATGCCTTTTAAAAGTTCCATCGACTTTTACTAATCCCAATTCATCAAATAAGGTTTGAAAGAAATCTGCCTCACTTTTAAAATAGTTAAATTTTGATTTACCCGTAACTATACAGCTTGCTGAAGAATAAGGATATTTTACAAGTGTGCCTAATGTGGCAAAAGTCAAATTCATTCCACCATTAAAGATATTGTTTTCTATTTGACTGACAATCCTAAAACTTTGTGCATTTCCATCAAGGTTTATAAAATCGTTAAGCTCATCATTGTTTAATTTTTTTAGAAATTCTTTTTCTTTGTTGACAGAAAACCACTCTTTTATTACCTCTTCGCCTGCATGTCCAAAAGGAGGGTTGCCTATATCATGGGCCAAGCAAGCTGTCTGAATAATATATGCCACATCATACGGGTTAATATCGTTATCTGGATATTTGTTATTTAAAAATTCTCCAGCTTTTAACCCAAGACTTCTACCAACACTCGCAACTTCTAGGCTATGAGTAAGCCTATTGTGAACATGGTCATTATTGGACAATGGATGCACTTGAGTTTTTTTTGATAATCTTCTAAATGAATTTGAGAAAATTATCCTGTCGTAATCTTTATGAAAACTACTTCTATATCGCTCCTCATTTGAATCAGGCTCTATTTTGTCTAAGCCGTAGCATCTTTTTTTAGATAATAGCTGTTTCCACATCTTGTTTATTTTTTTTCTACGCATAATCCACATGTTACCCACCTTGTTACACACAATCACATTTGCGTTTAGTATTTAATTATTTTAACAAAACATTCTTACTTACAAAAACATCAATCCTCATAAACATCTTTTCTGTGCGCCACCCTAGAAATAAGCATCAGTTCACCGTCTGTATAGAAAATAACCCGATAATCACCAGCTCTTAGGCGATATGCTCCGTCAAACGGTGTTTTGAGTTTTTTGATTTGTGATTTTGAGGGTTCATTGCAGAATTCTTCTATTTTTTCAAGGATAAATCTAGCAACTGGCTTATCAAGCTTTGAGAGTTGTTTGACGGCTTTTGGGTCGTACTCTATCTTACAAGCCAAGCGACGCTCTTACATCATCATGTGATACGGTTTTTAATTTACCGAGTTTATACTCTTGTACCGTTTTTGTAAGCGCATTTGCATCAAAATAATCTTGCAATGCTTCTCTGACAATTTGGGCTTTTTTCTTTCCCATATCTTTTGCGAATTCCGAAAGCTCATCGATGTAGCTCTCATCCAAAGTAATAGTTATTTTTTTAGTCATTTTCATGCTCCAAATATTTGCCATAGTTTACCATACTTTTTTATGGCACACTACAAATTTACTGTGCCATATTTGTGCCACATTGGAACCAAAATAAGCTAAATTGAAGAAAAGTGATAGGGTTGCGAACGCCGATATTTATGGGTTTTTGTAGTTTTCAGCAGGTTGCTGACCATCGTTCCTCCCTGTCCGCCACTACTCAGTCCAACACAATCCAAAGAAATCTATTAAAGCACTATAAATAAAGGCTTCAAGTTAATTAAACTGCCGCTCATAAAAACAAGTACCTAATCATTTCTGCATTTTGCCAATCACCTCCTCAAGCATTTTTAGTCTGCTCTCGATGCTTTCGCCGCTTAGTAGCTCTGAAATTTTTATATCTTTTCTGCCTATGCCAAACAGTACATAGTAGGCCGATATATCGTGCTCTAAAAGGTATGGGTGGATGTTTTCAAATAGCGCTCCGATACTATTTCTAGCTTTCCAGCCGCTAATGGAGTTTGAGGATACCCCTATTGCTCCCGCCACCTCTGAAAGCGTAGCCAGATTGGCGGCTTCCATAAATCTGCGAAGAATTTGCTCAACCCTGACTTGCTCGTTCATTTTTTTATCGCTTTACATAAAATAAAATATTAAGTGTTATTTTATGAATTTTATTCTAAATTTTACGAAAAGTTTAGAAGGGAGATTCGTATGCAAAAAGCCGCTCCAAAAAGTTTTAAAGAGAGTGTCGCCATAGCCTTCTCGAAGAGTCTAAAGCCAAAAAGCGTAACGGATAAGTGGTATGACTTGGAAGGATTGCTCGGTAAGGATAGGGTTGTGATTGTCACAAAAACACACAAAAGCGCCATGAGGGCAAACGCTCTTATGAAGCTACTTGACGAAATGAGCGAAACCAATAAAACTGAAAATGTGCCGTTTGCTCATTTGATTATCGTTTGTTTGGGCGGTTTTTTTGATACGGTATATGACTATCTTGACAATCACTCGATCAAAAATGTTCTTTTGTACTCCGTCGATGAAGATAGCAACAAGCTAATAGAGGCTTATAGCACAAAAAATGGCAGAAACATCGCCAAAAAAGCAGATAAACAAGAAGCCGACACGGACGCAAAGTCAAAACCAAAAAGAGCCAAAAAAACAAAAAGAGTAAATATCGGAGTGTTTACCTCAAAAGGTGGAGTCGGCAAGACGACGATTAGCGCCCATCTGGCTGGCGCTCTCACGATTATGGGGTATGAAACCGCACTGATAGACCTTGACCCGCAAAGCAATCTAAAGAGACTCATCGGAGAGAGCGGGATATACATCAAAAATGAAAAATCAGGAGTCGGCAACACGATGAGTGTGCTGGGTGCAAAAGAGTGGGATGAGGAGATGGCAAAGGAGGTAAAAGCGATAGTGTGCGACTGTAATCCGGAGCTTGACAAAAATCCGACTGCCTTTGTAAAAAAATTTGATTTTTGCATCATACCGATAACGCTCAATCCCTTGGGAATAAACAAGCACGCCTCGGTTGTTGAGAGAACTATTGAAGCTGTAAGGGCAAAAAATAAAAAAGCTAAGTTTTTGATCTTAATCAACCAGTATGAACCAAAAGAGGGAAAGAAAAACAAAATATTGCTTGACTTACTAAAAGCCGAAGTAGATAGAATCGGTAGAGTGTATGACGGAGTGGAGCTGATAGACCCTTCTCTTGTGTCGATAAGATATAGCTCTCAGCTGTTTTACTGGGGACTCCATACGATAACGGGAGAAAAGGGAAGCGAGCTTGCTTTTGAAAAAATAGGGGCAAGGTCGATTCCAAAAGATGATTTTTATAAGCTTGGGGAGTTTGTGGCGACTTATGTGGAGATGTAAGCGGTTTTTTATATTGCCAAAACCCTCACACCTTCGCCAAAAACTTCTGCAACTGGTTTGAAAACGCATGAATGTCTTTTTTGCTAAATGGGGCAGGGCCTCTTGTCATCTCCCCCATACTTCTTATCTCGTCCATTAGGTTTCGCATCGCCAAATACTGTTTGATATTTTCAGTGCTGTAGAGTTCGCCTCTGTGGTCTATTGCGTGCGCTTTTTTGGCGATGACTTTGTCGGCCAGTGGGATGTCGGCGGTTATGACTAGTTCGCCCTCCACGACCATTTCGGCTATCAGATTGTCCGCCGCATCTGCGCCTTGTTCTACTAGATGATAGGTGATGAGGTTGGATTCGCCTATGAAGATTTTTTTGTTTGAGACGACTATGGTTTCGAGGGATTTTTTCTCTATCGCACGCAAAACTATCGGCTTTAGCAAGTTTGGAAATGCGTCGCCGTCTATAAAAACTCTCAAACCAAAAATCCCCCATCTGTTTTTGTATCGCTATTATGGTACAATGCTTTCACAAAAAAAGCGACTGCGCCTACGGTTGGCGCTTCATGCGAACTTGCTTGGAAAAACTCCTACAGCCATTTCACTTTAACACACAAGCCTAAGACCGTCCCTAGTTAACCCTCTGGTTAGGCTCACCCAAAAAGGAACATCAAAATTGTTATTTTCAGAACTAAAGCTATCAGCAGACATCCTAAAAGCCGTCAAAGACGAGGGATATGAGACTCCGACTCCCGTGCAGGCGCAGGCTATTCCTGTGATACTCGAAGGACGGGATATATTGGCGGGAGCGCAGACGGGTACGGGTAAGACCGCCGGATTTACGCTACCTATGCTAGAAATACTCTCCAAAAATCCTCCCGCAAAACCAAAAAGACGCATCCGTGCACTTATCCTTACTCCTACTCGTGAGCTTGCGGCGCAAGTTGGGGAGAGTGTAAAGACATACGGCAAATATTTGACGCTCAAAAGCACTATAGTATACGGTGGCGTGGGTATCAATCCTCAAATGGCGGCTCTTAGAAGCGGCGTTGATATACTCATAGCGACTCCGGGAAGACTGCTTGATCATATCGGACAAGGCACCGTAGACCTTGGAGCCGTTGAGATATTTGTGCTTGATGAGGCCGACAGAATGCTTGACATGGGCTTCATCAGGGACATCAAAAAAGTCATCGAACTGCTACCGAAAAAAAGACAAAATCTCCTCTTTTCGGCTACATACTCGGATGAGATAAAAATCCTTGCAAATACACTTCTCAAAAACCCAGCAGAGGTCGAAGTGGCAAGACGAAATACATCTAGCGAACTTGTCAAGCAGAGCGTGCTTTTGGTGGATTGCAAGCGAAAAAGCGCACTTCTTAGCCACTTGATAGAAAAAAACAACTGGGAGCAGGTGCTTGTCTTTACGAGGACGAAGCATGGGGCGAACAAACTAAGCGAATATCTCGAGAAGTGCAAAATCACCTCATCGGCGATACACGGCAATAAAAGCCAAGCCGCACGAACAAAAGCGCTTGCTGATTTCAAGCAAGGCGCTATCAGGGTGCTTGTGGCTACCGACATTGCGGCGCGTGGTATCGACATAGACGCTCTGCCTCATGTTATCAACTTTGAACTGCCGAATATTTCGGAGGATTATGTGCATCGTATAGGTAGAACCGGGCGAGCCGGATGCGAGGGCGAGGCTCTTTCTCTTGTTTGCGTGGATGAGTTTGAGTATATGAGGGGCATTGAGAAGCTAATCAAAAAAGAGCTTGACAAAAGCACGATAGAGGGCTTCGAGCCTGACCCGAATATCAAAGCGGAACCGATAAAAAGAGGCGGTGGCGGAAGTAGCGGCGGCGGTCGTGGCGGCAACGGCGGCGGCAGAACTGGAAGCGGCAACGGAGGCAGTGGAAGAAGCGCACAAGGCAGAGCTCCTCAAAAAAGAGATAGCGGGCGACATGAGCCAAAAAGAAGAGACAAAGATGGACGGCACTAGAAGAGCCGATGTCAAAAGCGGCATCAAAGTTCGTATAGTCCTCAAAGCCGACCAACGCACGGGCAAACTGACTGAAGGCATAGTAAAAGACCTACTGACAAATTCGCCCACTCATCCGCACGGTATCAAAGTACGGCTAATGAGCGGCGAAGTAGGACGGGTTAAGGAAATCCTCTAAAAGGTGATAAATGCTTAGCGTATCGGAAATTTTTTACTCATTGCAAGGGGAGGGTAGATATGCGGGGCGACCTAGCGTATTTGTCCGTTTTGGCGGATGCAACCTCCGCTGTGAAGGGTTTGGCGGCAAGTGTGATAGTTATTACGCCGTGGATGCGTCTTTTCGGGAGTCGTGGGGTAAGTATGATACAAAAAGATTGATAGCCGAATATGAATTTAAAAAGCCGTACCTATATGCAGATACGGTACTTACGGGCGGAGAGCCTACGCTTTGGTTCAAAGATGCGGAGTTTAGAGAGTTTGCCGAGTATCTAGCGGCAAGCGGTACGCTTGTAAGTGTGGAGACCAACGCTACAAAAGAGATAGATTTCGGTTTTGCACCATTTGCTAATTTTGTATACGCCCTATCGGTCAAGCTCTCAAACAGCGGTGAGGCAAAAGAGAGCAGAATAAACCCCGCCGCACTTACCTCTTTCATCAAACACTCAAACCATTTTTTCAAATTTGTACTTGATGCCGATATGGTGGCTTCCGGCAAAGCAAAGGAAGAGATAGACGAGCTAAAAAACGAGTTTGGGATAGTGCCACAAAACATCTACTGTATGCCGCTTGGAGCTTCAAAAGAGGAGCTTTTGGGGAATGCAAAAAGCGTGTTTGAGTTTTGCGTCGAGGAGAGGTATTGTTACTCTGATCGTGTGCATATCAGGGTGTTTGATAAAAAAAGAGGGGTTTAACCCCCCCCCGTTTATTTTGTTCTAAACTGCGAAAGAGAAGCGCTAAGGCTATCTGATAGTTTTGCTAGATGCTCTGCGGCTGAGGCTATCTCTTCGACACTTCTTGCATTTGTGGTCGATAGCTCACTAATCATTATTATTTGAGCAATAACCTCTTTTGTTTTTTCGTTTCCTATCTCTGCATCTTTTGCGGTTTGTGAAGCTATCTCTGCGGCATTTGTTATTGTTTTTACCGTATTTTTCATAGTGTGTTCTACGGTTTGTGATTTTTCGCCAAGCTCTTGTATATTTTTTGCGCTTCTTGACATTATTTCTGTAGCGTCATTGACGGACTGGACTATTACAGACACTGTTGCGTTTGACTCGCTCAAACTTTTCTGAGTTCTCTCCGCTAGTTTTCGTACCTCATCGGCAACAACCGCAAACCCTCTACCGTGCTCGCCTGCCCGCGCCGCTTCTATCGCCGCATTAAGGGCAAGAAGATTTGTTTGTTCTGCTATGTCAGATATTACCGATAGTACCGATTTGACCTGTTCAGCTTCCGTCGAAAGCCTCTCTAGCCTTTCTGATAGATCCATTTGCTCGCCGACTATTGACTGAAGAGAGCTTGATACATCCAGCACATCTCTTGCTGCGCTGGATACTTCTTTTGATGCGTTTTGTATTTGGATGCCTGCTCTTTTTGAGTTTTCCTGACCGTCCAATAGTATGCTTGCGACACTCTGTGTTACTTGCTTTGTTTCTTCAACAGCTCTTGCGGTATCCTCTGTTCTTCCGCCTATTTGTAGACTTGTGGCTGAAAGCTCTTCTGCAACTGATGCATTTTCTGCTGCAGACCTTTTTGCTCCATCCAAAATATTTGAGAGTTCTGAGATAAGCTTATTTACTTGCGACATAGAATCTGCTATTTCATCGTTTGCGTCGGTAGTTATTTTTTGTGTCAAATCTTTTGTGTGTATGATTTTGTCACAGCCTGCTTTTGCGGCGCGGGTAGAAGAGTCTATCGACTTGACGACTATCCAAAATATTGCTACGAATATCAAAAATACGATAGCGAGCAAGACTTCGCTCAGAATCGCATTGCTATTTATACTATCTATATTTCTTTTTTGCATATCTTCTTGCAAGATATGCAGTTTTTCACCGATAACTTTGTATCTGTCTGCGGATAGTTTCGTAAGTTCGGCCAGTTTTTTGCCGTCTTCTGAAGCTGTAAAGGTCTCGCTAGTTATCTCTTTTTTATATTTTTTGAGCATCTCTACTCTTGGCGCATTACCCTCTTTCCACTCTTTTGCAAGAGAGAGCACTTCTTTGATTTTTGCCTTACTAGATTCGCTTCTTGCGCTAGCGAGCAATAATTCTAGTTGTTTTGTAAAAAAGCTGTAATTATTTTCATATCCTTCTGCAAATCTATCTTCAAATAAGAGTTGGTAGCCTCTGAGATCCATCATGATTTTAGCTTCTGCAGTTTCTATCTCACCCAGCATCACCATTCGCTCTATTGTTTTTTGTGAGTCACCATTGCCCTTGACTGCCAATATTCCAAGTGTTGCAAATCCTAGAACAAGAACTCCCAAAAGTAACATTAACTTTGATTTTATAGTGGAAAACACTCTGGTATCCTTTTGTTTTAATAAATGTCTGTATTTTGTATTATGATGAATTTATTATTAATTTATTATTAATTTATTATTAATTGTGATATAAATTATATAAATAAGAAATAATAATTTGTTATGCTATCTGCTTGTTTTGTTGCTTTTTGGTGGCATTTCGCATTATTTGGATAATTAATTTTTTTATCAGTAAAATCTATAATTTTTTGAGAATACACTATCAATAAACAGTAGAGGAGATAGCGGTGAAGCGATTTTTGTTATTGTCGGCAGTTGCTGTTTGTGTGCTTTATGCAGAAGACGAGTTGGCAAAAGCGTTGGAAGAGACCACTGAGATTGCTACGAAGACTAGGGTAAATGCAGATTATGTGCCCGGTACTGTAAGTATTATAAAAGGTGAAGAGTTAAAGGCGTTTGGCATTATGAGTCTTGCTCAGCCAAATGCGCTAGATATGATAGTTGGAATGGAAAGTTCCGTGAATGCTCTTCGGGGAAGCGGGGCCGTATACGGCGGACAGGGCGTTAAAATCAAGTGGCTTATCAACGGAAGAGCAGTTAGTTCGCAGATTGCTAGCGGTTCGATATGGGGAAGAACCACTATGGCTCTCCCTATTCTTGTTGACCAGATAGACAGAATAGAGATAATAAGAGGTCCAGATTCCGCCGTTTACGGCGAAAATGCTATATTTGGCGTTATCAATATAGTCACTAAGAGTGAAAGCAGCAGTATAGCCCTCTCTGCAAGTTACCAAGGAGAGAATAAGAGCGGTGCATATGCTACGGCAAATACCGCATACAAAAAAGATGATTTTAGCATCACCGCTAGCGTCTCTGTTTATGGAAACGACGGCTACCCGATGTATGTCGGCAAGAGCGGAAATTTTTATAGTTGGGTGAACGCAAGCCAAGCCCCTGGATATGGACCCGGGTATCTACCCAACGGATCTGCCGGATATAGCCTGTTTTTGGATGCGGCGTACGGTGAAAATAGAGTGTGGGTAAACAGGCTTAATAAGCGATTTGCACAGGGCGGTCTTGGCACATGGTACCCTACCGACCCGCTTCCGCAAGATACAAATAAGCTTGACGGCACCGAGGTATACGAACAGTTTGGATATGGCAGAAGCTTTAATATCGGCGGCATAGACGCGGATTTTAAGGTGGGATACGACACCTCTGAGCAGAGTATCGATAATTTTTTGAGACTCGGCAAAGATTTTCAAAATAGCGGCTTTGATGCAGTAAGAAGCTTTAAATATAAAGAGGTGAGGAAATATATATCGCTTGATGCGGACAAAAAATACGATGAACACCATCTGCTTATCGGTTTGTTTGGACAAAAAACGGTAAATGTAGAAGATAAAAGATACGGCAACTATGACTTTGATTGGAGCATACCTACGGCTGTGCAGCAGCCTTTAAGTTATGCAGGAAGCCTGACTACGGCCGAGGATACAAAAAGATGGCAGAGAGCCGTGTTTTTTCAAGATACCTGGGATGTGACAGATAAAGCGACTATTACATACGGTGCAAGATATGACAACTTTAGCGGAAATATCAGTAGCAGCGGATGGTCACCCAGGGTTGCTCTCGTATATAGACTCGATGAGCATAATATCCTAAAAGCGCAGTACGCAAGAGCCTTTAGACCGCCTACATATAGTGAAATAGATAGCTGTGCAAGTGCGGAAGAGATGAAAAATCTAAAATCCGAAACAGTGGATACGGTAGAGCTGGGTCATATCTATAAAAATGGCAATATAAGCCTCAAAAATACGCTTTTTGAATCTAGAATACACAATATGATTAGCTTTGACGACTGGACCTACAATACTGTTAATTTGCCTAATGTCGGAATTATTCAGGGATTCGAGATGGAGGGTAGATACTCCGCCGATGATTATGAGATAGGCTTCAATCAAGCTTTTTATAAGACCCATAAAGACGAAAGATCGTTTTATTCTCCGGATAACGGATGCACTTATGTCTATAAAGCCGGAACCTTACCGCTTGCGCCTGCGTATATGGCAAATGTTTTCGTAAAATTAAATCAAAATACATCATACCCGACTACTTTTTGGTATCACTATGTCGGCGCTAAAAAAAGGAAAAGCGAATTTATTACTAATAGTATCTATGATAATCCAAAAGGAGGCGGCAACGGTGAGACTGCGCCGCAAGACTATCTTAATGTCACGCAGCAGTTTAAAAATATAGCCAAAAACCTAGATTTGTCTATGGGTATCCAAAATGTTTTTGGAAAAACAATAAAAACACTATATATGCCGCTAAACCAGCCCAACAACCAAGACATACCGTATATGCGGCAGTCATTCTGGATAAATCTAAACTATAAGTTTTAACTCCGCTTTTGGAGCGTCTTTTGCTTTTAGAGTCCTTATTACCTCGGTTAAGGACTCTATATGCGAATTGCATCCGACTACTCTACGCTTCAAAATACAACAGACTCCCTACTCTCAAACAATAAAGCCCAAACAACAGAGATAACCCCAGCGGCAACAAGCTCTAAGAGTGAGACGAAGACGCAGGCGGGAGCAACTACGCAGAACGCAAGAGAGACATACGGGCTTGACACCTTGGCGAGGATGACGGATGAAGAGTATGCCGCATTTCAAAGAGCTACAGCAAATATGTCGCCAAACGAAAAGATACAAGCGGCACAATCTCTACACTTAGTCGCAAAAAGCTTTGAAGAGGCGCAAAAAATGCTCTCCGGCGGCGGTATGCTAGCGGCTATGAATAGCGAAAACGACGGATACTTCAAAAGCAATCCGGATATGATAGACAAGGGTATCGGAGTACTAAGTCAGATATCAAATGGTGACGGCAAAACCATGGCAAGTTTTCTCGGACGCTACAAGGGAGCGCTATCATCCGGTAGCGGACTCAATATTAGCGCTTAAAATGGCTTTCAAACGCCTCCGCGTAATCCACGCTCTCCTCTGTTGCAAGAGTGTTTTCTATAACTTTTAACCTCTCGTCTATGAGTAGCTTTCGCCCGTTTTTTGTCTGTATAATCGCCAGCTTTTTTTGCGTAAATATAGTGTTTGGATGGGTTGCATTGAAATAGTTGGCAAGCGTGAACTCTATCCACTCTTGCGGCATATCGGCAAATGCGTATTGTGCGGTTTTGTCGCCTATTATTTGGGAGGATACGACATATTCATTTTTCTCAAGCTCTATAAAAAATCTTTCACCGTCTTGTAGTTCTTCTACTCTCTCGGCTAACTTTATTGGAGCCCTTAGTCCATATCCGCCGAATCCGCAGTCGCACAGATATTTTTCATCCCCCAATTTGACTACAACTACCATATGCGTCTTTGGTCTTCTCTCAGCATATGTCATAGGTCTAGCCGCCGCAAAGTAATACTCAAAGCCAAGTGCCTCAAGAGCCATCGCAAAAAGCCCGTTTAGCTCATAGCAGTAGCCGCCTCGCCCGTCGTAAACTATCTTTTGTACTATATCTTCAGCCTTCAAGGACGGTATCCGTCCCGCCTGCACTTCGGTATTCTCAAAAGGGATGGAGCGAAGCTGCTTTTGCATAAGTGTGTTTAGTGTCTCAAGGTCTGCTTTTGGGGTAGCGTCAAACCCTGTCCGTTCAAAATATCTATCAAGCGAGAAGTTCTCAGCTTTCATGAAAGCCCCTTTGCCTTAAATTCTGCTCGTCTCATACTCATATCCAATATTTTGGGTATATTTTGCCGTTTATCTTATGAAAAAGCACTCCGCAAACAACTAGCAAGACGGAGCCTGCAACCACAAACTCCAAAAAATCCCACGAGGCGGAGCCTATCATCACGACTATCGGATTTGCTCCTGCGGGTGGGTGTGTCGTGGATGTGAGGCGCATGGCGGCTATGGCTATACCCACAGAGAGGGCTACGGATAAAGGCGTGAAACCAAAAAAGTGGAAAAACGCCACTCCGATGAAAGCGGTGATGAGATGTCCGAATATAATGTTTCTAGGTTGTGCTAGCGGACTATCAGGAAGTGCAAAAAGCAGTACGCATGTCGCTCCAAAAGGGGCTAGCAGGATATTAAAACCCGTCAGCGGATAGGCAAGCGAGAGTATCAGGATGGCAAGGCTAGCTCCGATGAGCGTCGTCAAGACCTGCTTTGCGTTTACCGTGTCTCGTTGTCTGTTTTCCCATATTTGCACTATTTTATCTCTCATTTTTTTATCCTTTGCTCTGCTTCTGCCATTATCTTATCCAGCGTTTTTTTGAGGATTTTGTCGGCGGGATATATCTTTTCGATAAGCAATGCCCCCTGTATATTGCCGACCCACTCTTTTGCAAGCGCTTCGTCGCCCTTACCGCCACCTAACATCGCCGCAAACGCCTTTGCCCAGTCGTCAAAATAGCTTTTGATAACAGCCGCTATCTCCCCGCCCGCTTGCGGAAGCTCAAGAAGTACATTTCCCATCAAACACCCGCACTCACGCCGCTCAAAAAACTCAAATATCGCCATTACAAACGCCTTCATCCTTGCGCTTTGGTTCTTGGTATCATCGTATGCAAGGCAAAAGATATGCTCGTCAAAATGCCTATGGATTTTCATTATCGCTGCAATAAGTAGCAAATCTTTGTTTGCAAAGTAGTGATAAAGACTCCCTTTAAAAAGCCCAGCCGCCTCAGCAATATCTTGCATGGAGGTATTTGAATACCCATTGATACGAAAGAGCCTCCCTGCTATCTCGATAAGCTCATCCTTTTCTATCTTTTTGCTTCCCATATCACTTCCTATTTTACCAATCGTTTGGTAAAATTGTAGTGTTTTTTATTTTTGATGTCAATAGGGGGTAATGTTAAGCCTACCCATTATTTGGATAGGCTCTGTAGTCGTCAGTGTGCCGGAGCGTATGGAAGCGAAGAGTGGTGAAGATTGATTTTTAGTTTGCCATTTTTGTCTTTGATGTAGCCGAATGTGTACTCTACTTTGACCTCTTTGCCTGTTTTTGCGTCGGTGAAGTAGTAGTTGCCCATCGCTATTGCGGAGTCGCTGTCTGTGAGTGTTTTGGCGTTTTCAAATCGTACATTTGACCATGGTTGAAGCGCAAAGCCGTGATCTTCCTCCTCTGCGCCCATAACAAAGTATGAAAGAGCGCTTGTTTTATCCATTCTAAACTGCTTGTGCGCCGCCTTTGTAGGTTTGAACAGGACGCCGCCGTTGTCGTATGCGTATAGCGTGTTGATGCAGTTTTGAGCTGTAGATTTAGCCTCCGTTGGGCTAGCTTTGCCTATTTTGACTATACACTCGCCCCACTGTTTTTGTGCCGCCGTCACTTCGCTATTTGTGATAGATGCGTTTGAGGCTTTTGAGGAGTTTAACATAGAGATCATGCCCGTATCTGCAAAAGAGATGTTTGAGATTAGTAAGATGGAGAGTAAGAGTTTGTTGTTCATGCTAATCCTTTTGTTTTCGGTGCAAAGAGTTTATCAGAAAATAGCTCCAAAAATAACGCATAAAATTTTTTATGTTTTGCTATGTTTTTTCTCCAAACCTAACAAAAACTCCTTACGCCAGACGCCGCCGCTATACCCGCCGATACCCCCATTGCTTGCCATGACACGGTGGCATGGTATCAGGATGACTATAGGATTTTTGCCGTTGGCGTTGGCGACTGCTCGTACGGCGGATGGGCGACCTAGCATACGGGCTTCATCGGCGTATGAGACCGTCTCGCCGCAGGGTATTCGTCGCAATGTATCCCAGACGCTCATCTGAAACGGCGTACCGATAGGAGCCAGAGGCACTGTAAATTCCCGTCTTTTGCCATCGAAATACTCTTTTAGCTCCGCCTGAAGTCTTACGAGTAGAGAGTTGTTTGATATGCGAAACTCTGCATTCTCGGCAAAATCTAGCGAGTAGATACCGTTTGTATTTGCTTTTGCCAACATAGCGCCTATGGGTGTCTGTATTTCCAGCATGTCCATTTACTTGATATATTCAACCAGTTCTTTTATATTCGAGCGCACTCTCGGCTGTTGCTCTTTTGCCCTATACCCGAAAGGTAGCATTAGCGCTACGCCGTAAAGAGATTTGTTCGGGCAACTATCTATGCCGATATACGCCGCCGCCGTCATCATGTTGGCCGCCGCTATGTGGCACTGTTGTATCGCCCAGCACTCTAGCGCTTCGTCACTCATCGGGTCGATGAAGCCTTTGTACCAATCGCCTACCTCGTCCGCACCAAACACTTTTTTGTACTGCGCCTCAATGTACGGTGTGTTTGAACGCATCTGTTTTTTGTAGAGCACCACGACCAGTTCGCTGCATGTCGTCATCTGCGGCTGATCCCACGCTATGACACGGATAGACTGCCTTAGTTTTTCGTCTCTTAGCACGAGAAATTTCCAATGTTCAAGCCCGATAGAACTAGGGCTCATCCGTCCGGCTTCGAGGATAAAGTCGAGGTCTGATTGCGTCATTTTTTTAGTATCGTCAAATATCTTGCACGCATGGCGAAAATTCATCGCCTTTTCAAAATCATTTCTCATTGCTCTTTCCTTATTTTATATTTTGCTTCAAATGTTCTTGAAGTTTGGACAGAGCTTCGTCAAAATTGAACTCAGACTTGTAGACATCATGGACGGCGTAGCTAGGTAGCTGTTTTACGCCGCAAAACTGAAATGTTTTGTGAAGCGCCACATTTGCCTCATCAAGGCTAAGTCCATCGTAAAATCCGTGTGGATTATCAAATTCACTTGCGGGGCAGTTGTATGTGAAGCTGAGCATATACTCTTTGCCGTTCATTAGCCCGCCGCTACCGTATGCTTTTGACAGGTCGCTTCTTGTGCGCCCGTCGTTTGTATATGTGACCGTACCTACTCCGGCAGAAAATATCTCATCTATGTATTTTTTGCCAAGCCAAGGCAACCCCATCCAATATACAGGCGATTGGACGAAAAATATGTCAGCCCACCCGAATTTTGCCACCTCTTCAGCCACATCGTAGCCGTCTTCTATCACTGTTTCTTTGATCTCAAATCCGTTTGCCTCAAAAAATGTTTTTGTCTCATTCATAAGCGACCTTGTCAGATTCCCGTTTGCGATACCGTCGTATTTTTGGTGGAGAGTGAGCAGTAGTACTTTTTTCATTGTTTGGCCTTTTTTGTGGTTTAGTGAGATTTTATAATGTTAAGTACGCACTAAAAAGTATTATACATACTAAAAGGTAACTATAATGAGAGCTATCGATAGCAGCTAGTTGTTGGATATAATTAACGAAAAAAAGAGTGTCATGTTTTTACCTACAACCGCCGCAGAAAAAGAGAAGCTTGGGATAGAGCGTTTTGATATTATTTTGGTAAGCGGGGATACCTATATCGACTCGGCTTATAGCGGCATAGCCATTATCGGGCGGCTACTGGCGAGCAAGGGGTATAGTGTCGGCATTATCGCTCAGCCTGATATGGAGAGCGACGACATTGCAAGACTTGGAGAGCCGAGGCTCTTTTGGGGCGTAAGTGCGGGACTTGTTGATAGCATGGTTGCCAACTACACGGCGCTTAAAAAACCAAGACGAAGCGACGACTTCACCCCGGGCGGCAAAAATACCAAAAGACCCGATAGGGCAAGCATAGTCTACACGGGGCTAATCAGAAAACATTTCAAAAATACCGTTCCTATCGTGCTGGGCGGTATTGAGGCGAGCCTCAGACGGATTGCCCATTATGATTTTTGGAGCAACAATATCAGAAAATCCCTGCTTTTTGATGCAAAAGCGGATGCTATCATTTACGGCATGGGTGAAAAAACGGTATTAGAGCTTGCAAGTGCGCTTAGAAAGGGGAGTGAGTGGCGAGATATACGAGGGCTTTGCTATGTGAGCAAAGAATCAAAAGAGGAGTATATCGCCCTGCCTAGCTTTGACGAGGTAAAGTCTGACAAAAACAAATTTATAGACGCTTTTCATCTCTTTTATCGCAACAACGACCCGCTAAGCTCCGAGGGGCTTTGCCAAAAACAAGACGACAGATACCTTATCCAAAACCCGCCGCAATACTATTTGAGTGAAGCGGAGATAGACGCCGTGTACGACCTGCCATACACGAGAGATGTCCATCCGTACTACAAAGCGGACGGTGAAGTAAAAGCGCTGGAGACTATCAAGTTTTCGGTCACGACGCACCACGGCTGTTACGGCGAGTGCAACTTTTGCGCTATCACCGTCCATCAAGGCAGGACGATAAGAAGCCGTAGCGAAGAGTCAATCATCAAAGAAGTGAAGGGCTTCACCGCCGCAAAGGACTTCAAAGGCAATATCTTCGATGTGGGCGGGGCGACGGCAAATATGTACGGATATGACTGCGCCAAAAAGCTAAAATCAGGAGACTGCCACCACCAAAAATGCACGGGTGACAAGGTATGCAAAAGCCTAAAGCCAAACCACAAACGGCTCATCAACCTGCTGAGAAACATCCGCAAAATCCCAAAAATCAAAAAAGTATTCGTCCAAAGCGGTATCCGCTACGACCTCATAAATCAGGACAAAGAGTACGGCGATATGTACCTCAAAGAAATAGCCGCCAACCATGTAAGCGGACAGATGAAGATAGCCCCCGAACACACCGAGACAAAAGTGCTGAAGCTAATGGGCAAGCCCGACAAAGAGACGCTACTGGGCTTCAAAACAGTTCCTCACCTACTACATGATAGCCGCCCACCCGGGGTGCTCTGAAGCCGACATGACGGCGATGAAAAACTTCGCATCATCACGCCTACGGCTCAACCCCGAACAAGTACAGATATTCACCCCAACCCCATCGACCTACTCGACGCTGATGTACTACACCGAGATGGACCCGTGGAGTAGAAAAAAAATCTTTGTCGAAAAAGACCCTGTGAAGAAGCAGAAGCAGAAGGATATTATTGTGGGCGGTCATTAGGGTGTGAGGTGATATGTGTGGTTTGAAAGAAAAAAGTGAAGATTGAATACCTGACCAAAAATTCTCTCCAAAGCTTTGTTTGCTAGATTTTATTTAAATCTCCAAGATTTGTCATGGTTATCCCATTCTATGTCATATTCTTTTTTTAATTTTCCAAAAACTGTTAATACTTTTTTCGCAATTGCAGGGTTGCCATTTTCATTTATATAAACAAACTCTTCGCCAAATTCTTTTTTAATATCAAGAACAATTTGTTCTTGAAGTAAATAATCATTTGTTTGCAGTTTTTGAAGCATAAATTGTGCTACATCTTTTGTATTTACATCCGCCATAATTTAATCCTTTTATTTTAAGCATAACTATTTATTCATGCTAGATAAAGATGTCATGTATTCAATCTTCACTTTCTATGACTCCGCATATCATAAAAAAAAGCTTTAAGTTTCACATCTGCAATCACCAATCATTCTTTAATTATGTTCAAGATATTATGTTTTAAACATAAAGGAATACGAAGATGAAATCAAATCCTTTTTATTACGGCGGAGCTGTTGG
>JFJP01023559.1_pt1 | contig 21661 bp, 17 predicted proteins | sample 431651 | NCBI WGS metagenome assembly JFJP01 (sample SAMN02602958, study PRJNA72255) | Microbial mat metagenome, whole genome shotgun sequencing project. | biome: fresh water; feature: sink hole; material: water; isolation source: purple microbial (photo- and chemosynthetic) mats found in...
TGAAAACCCGGGGCAGCAGGTCCGGGTACCAGCCGCTGTGACGCAGGAAACGGTCGAAATAGTAGGATGTCCGTGGGCAGAGAAAGGCGCTCATGTCCTGCGGGTCTTGCAGGGCGTGGATGACGGATGCCCGCAGCTCGTCGGACAGGATCTCGTCCTGATCGAGGGAGACCACCCACGGGGTGGTAATGTGCCCGAAGGCGAACTCGAACTGCTTCTTGGGGCCGGGCCATGGATTGACCAGGATGCGCGCTCCGTGGGCGGCGGCAATCTGCGTCGTGGCATCGGTGCTCCCGGAATCCACGACCAGGAGCTGATCACAGAAATCAAGGGATGCAAGGCACGCGTCCAGATGTGTTGCCCCGTTCAAGGTCAGGATCAGCCCGGTGACATGAGGTCTAGCCAAGGCCTTTTTCCTCCAGACCGCGCAGGATCGAGGTGAAGACGGCCTCGGGATCACGGCTTGCATCGACGACCAGAAAACGGCTACGATGCAGGGCGGCCCAGGTCAGGTAGCCTTCGCGGATGCGGGTGTGGAAGGCCATGCTCTCGGCTTCGAAGCGTCCCTCGGTGGCGGCCTTGTTGTCCTGCATGTTGCGGGTCAGCGCCCGCTTCAGGCCTATCTCCGGGGCCACGTCCAGGAGGATGGTCACAGTCGGCCACAGCCCTTGCACGGCCACGTCGTTCAGGTGGTGCAACAGGCTCGGGTCAAGGCCGCGTCCATAGCCCTGATAGACCACAGTGGAGTCGGCGAAGCGGTCGCAGATCACGGTTCGTCCGTCCTCCATGGCCGGGCGGATGACCGCGGACACATGCTGGGCCCGGTCCGCCAGATAGAGGAAGAGTTCGCTGGTGGAGGACAGGTCGCTGTTTTTCGGGTCGAGGAGAATGCGGCGCAGCTCCTTGCCGAGGCGGCTGCCGCCGGGTTCCAGGGTATGCAGGACGTCGTGTCCCTGGCGTACGAAATGTTCGATAAGCTTCTTGCACTGCGTGGATTTTCCGCAGCCTTCCATACCTTCAAAAGTAAGAAACATGCCTCCTCCTTACGAGTTGCCGGATGTTGCGGTGATGCCCATGGCCTTCAGCAAGGGCGATTCCTCGGATTTGGGTGCCGCTCTTTTTGACGCTTTGGGCTGAGGCTCCATCGTCTTGGCCGCGACCGGCGTGCGCATGGGCTGATACAGGTAGCGACCAAGCGTGCGATGATAGTCGCTCCAGCCTTGCGCCTCCTCGCCGTCAGGTGAGGTCAGGGCTCCCTGCACGGTGTTTATCTTGGCGTCCAGGTTGTCCGCGTAGTGCAGGATGAAGGCCTCCATGGTTTGCGGGAGGCAGGGTGAACCGAATGCCAGCTCCCCGTGGTGGGCGATGATCAGGTGTTTCAGGTGCATGGCCAGATCTTCGGGCAGGTCCCTGGTCTTGCGCAGAAACGGTTCCAGAGTTTCCAGGCCGATCTGGATGTGTCCGAGCAGTCGGCCCGCATCGGTATATTCGCGGCTGATGCCATGGGAGAGTTCGAAGGCCTTGCCCAGGTCGTGGAACAGGGCCGCCACGAGCAGGATTTCCTTGTCCACCTGGGGATAGAGTCCTGACAGAGCCTTGCAGATGCGCATTATGGCCAGGGTGTGGTCCAGCAGTCCCCCGGCGTAGGCGTGGTGGATGGCCTTTGCTCCCGGAGCGCTCAAGATGGACGCGCGGATTTGCTCGTCACGGAGCACGCTTTTGCACAGGGCCACCCAGGGCTTGAAGGTCAGTTCGACGGCCAGGAAGTCTTCCATTTCCTGCAGGATTTCCACCGGGGGAACAGTCGAGGAGGGCAGAAAGTCCGTCAGGTCCAGCCCGGCTTCCTGCGCGTCGATGACGGCAATGTCGGTGATGCTCATCTGCAACTGGTCCTTGAAGGAGGCCACCTGCCCTTTCACGGTCACGAACTGTTCGGGCAGCAGGCCTTTAAATTGCTCGCTCTGGGGATACCAGACACGGGCCTCGATGCTGCCAGTGCGGTCGGTCAGGGTCAGTTGCCAGTAGGGGCCGTTCTTGGCTTCCTTGCGCTGGGCCTGGGACAGGGCGAAAACTTCGGAAATCGAATTTCCTTCGGCTAAATCGCGGACGTATGTTTTTTTGTGCTTCATTAAGTTGCTATTCCTGCATGCATGAGGTAATGGCGCAAACGAGGACGAGGTCAATATTTTCTAAAATAATTGGGCAGTTGCACATTATTCTAAAGACTTCCGCGTGATCGTTTCCCACTTCGTCTACAGGCAAGTTTTCAACTTTGGCAAGAGGCGTGGATTGTCCGCCCGGATTGTCGAGCAGCATTGGCGGGGCGTGTCCTTTTTCATACCCACGAAAGCAACCCCAACACTTTATCGAGCGGTTATGTCCAAAAAGAAAGGTCAAGCAAAGGTGACGATTTATCCAGACTGGTGCAAGGGCTGTGGGATTTGTGCGGCCTTTTGTCCGGCCAAGGTGCTCGAGATCTGGCCCGACGGCAAATCACACGTGGTGCGCGAGGAGGACTGCGTCAATTGCGGGTTCTGCGAGCTGCATTGCCCGGATTTCGCGATCTCCGTGACACCCAGGGAGATCAGTCGCAGAAAGACCGATGCATCCGGCGATTCCTGGGGCGGGGTCCTGGATCCGTCTGCGAGCACCGATCCGGGTCCGGAGGAGAATGTTGGAACAGCTAACCGGGAAGACGAACATGGCCATAAAAAAGCGTAAGAAGACGGAAATTTTCGCCCTTGGCAACGAGGCGGTGGTCGAGGGCGCCCTGCTGGCCGGTTGCAGTTTCTATGCGGGCTATCCCATAACCCCGTCGACAGAGATCGCCGAGGTCATGTCCGCAAGGCTCCCCCTGGTCAAGGATGGGGTGTTCATCCAGATGGAGGACGAGATCGCCAGTATGGGCGCCATCATCGGCGCGTCCCTGGCCGGCCGCAAGGCCATGACCGCAACCTCCGGCCCCGGCTTTTCCCTGATGCAGGAAAACTTGGGTTACGCCTGCATGACTGAAGTGCCCCTGGTCGTGGTCAACGTCATGCGCGGCGGCCCGAGCACGGGCCTGCCGACCAGTCCGGCCCAGGGTGACGTGCAGCAGGCCCGCTGGGGCTGCCATGGCGATCATCCCATTATCGTACTTTCGGCCAGCGACGTGCAGGAATGCCTGGAAATGACCGTCGTGGCCTTCAATTTCGCCGAAAAATACCGCACGCCGGTCATCCTGCTTCTGGACGAGATCACGGCTCATACCCGGGAAAAGGTCACCATCCCCGAGCCCGAGGATTTCGAGATCCTCTCCCGCGTGACCCCGGCCATGCCGCCCGAGTGGTACGTTTCCTACGAGGAGACCATGCGCGGGGTTCCGGCCCTGCCGCCGCTCGGGTCCGGGTACCGTTTCCATGTCACAGGCCTGACCCACGACCAGAACGGGTTCCCGACTTCCAAGCCGGATGAGGTCAAAGCTCTCATGCACAGGCAGTTCCGCAAGATCGATCAGTTTTTCTATGACATCCAGATGGTGGAGGAAGTGGACTGCGAAGACGCGGAAGTGGTCGTCATCGCCTATGGTTGCGTCGCGCGTTCGGCGGAATTGGCCGTGCACATGGCGCGGGAGCGCGGGGTCAAGGCCGGGTTCCTGAAACTCAAGACCCTGTTCCCCTTCCCCAAGACGGCGGTTCAGACCCTGGCCCGACAGTGCAAGGCGCTGGTCGTGCCGGAGATGAACATGGGTCAGATCTCGCGCGAGGTGAAGCGGGTCAACAACGGTCTGACCCACGTCATCACCAACAATCGCGTTGACGGGCAGATCATCACCCCCTCGGAAATTTTCAAAAACATCATGCAGGCGTGACCATGGCACAGGTAACACAACTCATTCACGACTACCTTCGGCACAACAAGAAATTCCCCCATGTATACTGCGCGGGTTGCGGGCACGGCATCGTGCTCGGGTCGCTCATCCGCAGCGTGCATGGTCTGGGCTACGCCAAGGACGACGTGGTCCTTGTGGCAGGTATCGGCTGTTCCGGGCGCATGGCCGTGTACGTTGACTTCAACACCGTGCATACCACCCATGGCCGGGCGCTGACTTTCGCTACGGGCATCAAGATGGCCAACCCCGCGCTCAAGGTCATCGTGGTCATGGGCGACGGCGACGCCATGTCCATCGGGGGCAACCACCTCATCCATGCGGCCCGGCGCAACATCGGCCTGACCGCCTTGGTGCTCAACAACAACATCTACGGCATGACCGGCGGCCAGTATTCTCCGACCAGCCCCGAGGGCACGGTTTCCGCGACATCGCCTTTTGGTCAGCTGGAGCGCAGCTTCGACATCGTGGACATGGCCATGGCCAGCGGGGCGAGTTACGTGGCCCGCGGCACGGTCCTGCATGCGACCATGCTCGATGAACTCATTTCCGCCGCGATGGAAAAGCCGGGCTTCAATCTGGTCGAGATTCTGACCCCGTGCCACACCCAGTACGGTCGCAAGAACAAGTTCAAGACCGTGGTCGACATGTACCAGTGGTACAAGAAGAACACCGTGAAGCTGGACCGGTATCGGCAGTTCACGCCCGAAGAGCAGGGCAAGTTCACGCCCATCGGCGTGTTCCGGGACGAGATGCGCCCGGGCCTGGAAGTGCGATACGAAGAACTGCGCAACAAACTTCAGGAGCAGCGAAATGCCTAAGCAGCACGAACTGAATCGATTCGAGATCCGGCTCTCCGGCACGGGCGGCCAGGGTATCCTGACCCTGGGAAAAATCATGGGCCAGGTGCTGGCCATCGATCACGGCTTCAACGTCACCCAGACCCAGAGCTACGGACCAGAAGCGCGGGGAGGGGCCAGCCGGGCCGATCTGGTCATCAGCTCGCATCGGATCAGCTATCCCAAGCCCGTCAACCTTGACATGCTCGTGGCTCTCAGTCAGGAGGCCTGCAACCTGTATTTTCGCAACTTGAAGCCCAGCGGCTTCCTGCTTGTGGACACCTCGCTTGTGACCCAGACCCCGTCAAACATCTATTGGGGCCTGCCGTTCACGACCATGGCCAGGGACAAGATCGGCATGCCGCAGGCCACCAACATCATCTGTCTTGGGGCCTTGAGTCATTTTCTGCCGTTCATGAACTTCGCCAACGTGAAAAAGGCCCTGGCCGGAGTGCTGCCGGCCAAGATTCTGGACATCAACGTCAAGGCCCTGACCCTTGGCAACACCCAGGCCAAGAAACTTTATCCGGACGCTCCCGACAAATGGACATTCTTCTCACAAACGACGATGGAATCCGAGCAGTAGGACTGCGCGCCCTGTATGCGGCCCTGACCAGGGCCGGACACCGGGTGCACGTGGCCGCGCCCATGACCGAGCAGAGCGCGGTCGGGCATTCGGTCACGCTCTTCTCCCCGCTGCGCGTCAAGGAAGTCGAGGAGACGGGCTTTTCGGGCTTGGGCATTTCCGGCACCCCTGCGGACTGCGTCAAACTGGCCCTGAGCCATCTTTTGCCCAAACTCCCGGACATGATCGTGTCCGGGATCAACTCCGGGGCCAACGTCGGTGTCGACGTGCTCTATTCGGGCACGGTGTCCGCCGCCACCGAAGGCGCCCTGGCCGGAATTCCGGCCATGGCCGTGTCCGTCGATGACTTTCATCCGGAGGAGCTTTCGGCCCAGGCCGAATACGCAGTGCGCCTCCTGGAGCGGGATTTCTGGTCCGGTTTCCCGCGCCACTGCGTCCTGAATCTCAACTTCCCGGCCGGGCCGCTCTCGGAAGCCAAGGGCCTCAAGGTCTGTCGTCAGACCGGTTCCACTTATCGCGACTGGTACGACGAAAGAAATGACCCGCGCGGCAATCCGTATTATTGGCTCTGTGGAGTCATTCCGCCGGAAAACGTGGAACCCGATTCGGATCGGGGCTATCTGAGCCGCGGCTACATTACCGTGACTCCCCTGACCTTTGACTTGACCCATGCCGTGTATATGGAAACGTTGTCCCGGCAATTGGCGTAGAACGAACAACAGAATTTCAAGGAGACGATCATGCCCCTGACCACACCCAAGGAAATGTTTGCCCGAGGTTACGCGGAAGGCTTCGCCGTCGGCGGTTTCAACGTGAACAACATGGAAATCATCCAGGGTATCATGGAGGCCGGCAATCTCGAAAAATCCCCGCTCATCCTGCAGGTTTCCGCCGGCGCCCGCCGCTACGCCGGACAGGGGTACATCATCAAGCTGATGGAAGCGGCCATGGCCGAGAACGACCTGCCGGTCTGCCTGCACCTCGACCACGGTCAGGATTTCGAGATCTGCAAGGAGGTCATCGACGGCGGTTTCACTTCCGTCATGATCGACGGTTCGCACCTGCCCTTCGATGAGAACATCGCCCTGACCAGAAAGGTCGTGGATTATGCCCATGACCGGGGCGTGTGGGTCGAGGCCGAGCTCGGGCAGCTGGCCGGTGTGGAAGATGACGTGGACGTGGAGCACAGCGTCTATACCAACCCGGATCAGGCGGCGGAATTCGTGGGCCGCTCGGGTTGCGATTCCCTGGCCATCGCCATCGGCACCAGCCACGGGGCCTACAAATTCGCGGGCGAGGCAAAGCTTGATTTCGACCGCCTGGAGAAGATAAAGGCCCTCTTGCCCGGTTTTCCCATTGTGCTGCACGGCGCGTCGTCCGTGCCCCAGGAATTTCTGGACATGGCCAACAAGTACGGAGCCCAGATCGCCGGCGCCAAGGGCGTGCCCGAGGATTTGCTGCGCAAGGCGGCCGCGTCGGCCGTGTGCAAGATCAACATCGATACGGACATCCGTCTGGCCATGACCGCCACTATCCGCAAATATCTGGTCGAGAATCCGTCCCATTTCGACCCCCGCCAGTATCTGCAGGTGGCCCGCAACGCGGTGCGGGATATGGTTGCGCACAAGATCCGGACCGTGCTCGGTTCATCCAATAAAATTTAAGCGGGAGAGGAAAAGAACATGGCTGTCAAAATAGCACTCAACGGTTTTGGTCGCATCGGACGCTATCTCACCCGCATCCTGGCCGGAAACAAGGATGTTCAGCTGGTTTGCGTCAATGCTCGCGGCGACAACGCCTCCCTGGCCTATCTGCTCAAATACGATTCGGTCCATGGCACCTTTGCCGGAGAAGTCGAACCCAACGAGCAGGGCTTCCTGCTGAACGGAAAGCAGGTGCTGGTCACGCGCAATGCCCCTGACGCCTGGGACTGGCAAGGCATCGACATCCTCGTCGAATCCACGGGAAAGTTCAATGATCGTGAGAGCTGCGAGAAGCATCTGGCGGCCGGGGCCAAGAAAGTGGTCATTTCCGCCCCTGCCAAAAATGTGGACCTGACCGTGGTCATGGGCGTCAACAACGCTCTCTACAACCCTGCCGAACACAAGATCATCTCCAACGCCTCCTGCACCACCAACTGTCTGGCCCCTGCAGCCAAGGCCCTGAACGACAAATTCGGCATCAAGCATGGCCTTATGACCACCATCCACTCCTACACCATGAGCCAGCGCATGCTCGACGGCACCCACAAGGACATCCGTCGCGGCAGGGCCGGAGCCATGAACATGCTGCCCACGACCACGGGCGCGGCCAAGGCCGTGAGCATGGTCATCCCCGCGCTGGCCGGTAAGCTCGATGGCATGGCCGTGCGCGTGCCCACGCCCAACGTGTCCCTGGTGGACCTGGTCGTGGAAGTGGAAAAGCCGACCACCGTGGCCGAAGTCAACGCAGTGCTCAAAGCCGCCGCCAGCGGACCGGAAGGCGGGGCCATGGGCTACACCGAAGTGCCGCTCGTCTCCATGGATTATATCGGCAGCATCTACGGCGGCGTGGTCGACGGCCTGTGCACCTCCGTCATGAATGGCACCATGATCAAGATCATCGTCTGGTACGACAACGAGGCAGGTTTCACCAACCAGCTGCTGCGTCTTATCAAGACGGTGGGGGCTTCGCTCTAACCCGCCGACCAGGATGCAACCACAGAACGCCCGGCCAGTCCGGGCGTTCTGCTTTACTGCTCTGCTTGCTTTTCCGCCCCGCCTTTTCTAGTCTTTTCCCGTTCAGAAATTTTCTTTTCCCCGAGAGCATCATGACCGGTTTCACCCATCTGCATTGCCATTCCGAGTACAGCCTCCTGGACGGAGCCATCCGTTTGAAAGACCTGTGCGCCCGGGCCGTTGATTTCGGCTTTTCCTCGGCCGCCATCACCGATCATGGCAATCTCTTCGGTTCCGTGCCCTTCTACCTGGAAGCCAAGAAGCATGGCATAAAGCCCATCATCGGAAGCGAGGTCTACATCGCCGACGACATGTTCGACCGGGAGAACAAGAAGCGTTTTCACCTGGTTCTTTTGGCCCAGAATCTCATCGGCTATCACAATCTGGTCAAGATCGTGTCCGCCGGTTTTCTGGAGGGATTCTATTACAAGCCCCGGGTGGACAAGAAGTACCTGCGCGCCCACTCTGAGGGCCTGATCTGCCTGTCGGCCTGCCTGCAGGGCGAGGTGCCGTACGCCCTGCGCCACGGCACCTTCGACAGTGCCCTGCTCAAGGCCAAAGAGTACATGGAGATCTTTCCGGATCGCTTCTACCTTGAGCTGCAGTCCAACGGCCTTAAAGAACAGGAGGTCGTCAACGACCGGCTCATCGAGCTGGCTCATGAGACGGGCCTGCCGCTGGTGGCCACCAACGACTGCCACTATCTGGGCAAGGACGACTACGAGGCCCACGACATCCTGCTGTGCGTGGGCACGGGCAAGATCGCTTCGGAAAAGCAGCGGCTCAAGTTCGACACCAACGAATTTTATTACAAGGCGCCCGAAGAGATGGAGGTCGCCTTTGCCCATTGCCCCGAGGCTGTGGAGAACGCGGGCCGCATCGCAGACCTGTGCGAGGTGGAGCTCAAACTCAAGCAGCATTTTTTTCCGGTCTACGACGTGCCCGAGGGTTCGACCCTGGACGACGAATTTCGCCGCCTGTCCGAGGAAGGGCTAAAAGAGCGCATTGCCGCCCTGCCCTACGAGGTGGACGAGGCCTTTTATCGCGAGCGACTTGAGTTCGAGCTCAAGGTTATCATCGAGAAAGGTTTTCCAGCCTATTTTCTGATCGTGCAGGATTTCATCAACTGGGCGAAATCACAGAATATCCCTGTTGGTCCGGGACGCGGCTCGGCCGCCGGATCCCTGGTGTCGTACGCGCTCAAGATCACGGACCTGGATCCCATCCGCTACGCGCTGTTCTTCGAGCGCTTTCTGAACGTGGAACGGGCCTCCCTGCCGGATATCGACGTGGACTTCTGTTACAATCGGCGTGACGAGGTCATCAAGTACGTCAGCCGCAAGTACGGATCCGATCACGTGGCCCAGATCGTGGCCTTTGGAACCATGAAGGCCAAGGGTGCCATCCGTGACGTGGCCAGGGCCCTCGATATCAGCTTGAAGGATGCCGACCGCATCGCCAAGCTCATCCCCGAAGACCTGAAGATGACCCTGACCAAGGCTCTGGACGAGGAGCCGGAGCTTAAGAACCTTATCAACAGCGACCCGCAGTACAAAAAGCTCTACGACGTGGCCCGCCGCCTGGAGGGGCTGGCCCGCCATTCGTCAATCCACGCCGCGGGCATCGTCATCTCCCAGAAGCCCATGGTCGAGTACCTGCCGCTGCACAAGGGCAAGAACGGGGAGGTCGTCACTCAGCTGGACATGAAAAAGGTCGAGCTGATCGGCCTCATCAAGTTCGACTTTCTGGGCCTGAAAACCCTGACCGTCATCGACGATGCCCTGAAGCTCATCCGCAAGAACAACAAGCCCGTACCGATCCTGGAAAAGCTGCCCCTTGACGATCCCCAGACCTTCGAGCTGCTCTGCCGGGGCGAGACCGACGGTGTTTTCCAGCTGGAATCCGACGGCATGCGCCGGGTTTTGAGGGGCCTCAAACCGTCCTGCTTCGAAGACATCATCGCGCTCCTGGCTCTCTATCGACCCGGCCCTCTTGAATCTGGCATGGTCGATGATTTCATCGGTCGCAAGCACGGACTGCGCGCGGTCGAGTACGAATTTCCGGAGCTGGCCCCCGTGGTTCACCCCATCCTGGAGGACACCTACGGGGTCATCCTCTATCAGGAACAGGTCATGAAGATCGCCTCGGACCTGGCCAAATATTCCCTCGGCGAAGGCGACAACCTGCGCCGGGCCATGGGCAAGAAGGATCCTGCGGAGATGGCCAAGCAGCGTGTCCGCTTTCTGGACGGGTCCAAGGAGAACGGCATCTCCCAGGAAGCGGCGGAGTACATCTTCGACCTGATGGAGAAGTTCGCGGGCTACGGGTTCAACAAATCCCACAGCGCCGCCTACGCGGTCATCTCGTACCAGACGGCCTACGTGAAGGCCCATTATCCGGCCGAGTTCATGGCCGCCATCATCACTTCGGAGGTTTCCAACACCGACAAGATTCTGGCCCATGTCAGTGCCTGCCGGGACATGGATATCGAGGTCCTGCCCCCGGACGTGAACAGGAGCTTCAACGAGTTCACCGTCGAAGGAGAGTCCATCCGCTATGGCCTCTCGGGTATCAAGGGCGTGGGCGAGGGGGCGGTGGAGTCCATTGTGGAGGAACGGGAAAAGGGCGGGGATTTCACCAGTCTCCTCGATTTCTGCCATCGCGTGAACCTGCGCAAGGTCAACAGGAAAGTCCTCGATTCCCTCATCAAGTCAGGGGCGATGGACCGCTTCGGGTGTTCGCGACGGGCGCTTTTGGAGGGGCTCGACAAGGTCCAGGCCATGGCCCAGAAGCGGGCCAAGCGCAAGACATCGGGTCAGCTCTCGTTCATGGGCATGGTCGAGGAGAACACCTGCAATCTGACGGGTCTTGGCATCGAGAGCGAAGAGGCGGAGTTGCCGGAATTCGGTGACGACGAGAAGTGTCGCATGGAAAAGGAGGCCTTCGGATTCTTCCTCATCGGCCATCCGCTGCAGCCCTTCCGGCAGGAGATCCGGCGGCTGGGATTCGCGTCCCTGGCCCAGTGCGCGGACCTGCCGGAGAAGACACCGGTGCAGGTGCCAGTGCTGGTCACCTCCACCAAGACCATCAACACCAAAAAGGGTGACCGCATGGCCTTTTGCGGTATCGAGGACTTGAGTGGATCGGGCGAGGCCATTGTTTTTTCCGAACCCTACGCGGCCAGCAGGGAACTGCTTGCCTGCGAGGAGCCGCTCCTGATGAGCGGCACCGTGGCCAAACGCGAAATGAACGGCGAGGAAAGCGAGGACGGTCCCAAGAAATCCAAAATTCTGGCCGAGTCCTTCAAGCTTCTTTCGGAAGTGGTGGGATCGGGCAGCGAGCCGGTGGTGCTTTTTGTGCGGGCGGGTGCCCATGACCCCGACTGGGTGGGGCTCGGGGAGATTGTGCTGCGTTATCCGGGACAGGCGCCGGTGCAGATTGATCTTGCGCGTGGGGAATACGTCTGCCGCCTGCAGTTCGGGCCGGATTACATGGTCGCGCCGTGCCCCGAATTCTGGCGGGATTTTGAACAATGGCGACTGGCATGAAGTACTGGGAGAGTGCATGACACAAGGCAGATGGCGGCTGCGGGTGAGTTCCGACTTCAGCTCCTCGCACCAGCTGCGGCATTACGAGGGCAAGTGCGAGAATATGCACGGCCACAACTTCACGGTGGAGGTCGACGTGGTCGGGGAAGCCCTGGACCCCAGGCTTGGCATCCTCATGGACTTCAAGGAGTTGAAGCGCCTGCTGAAAGAGGTGACCGAGGAACTGGACCACAGACATCTGAACGATCTGCCGGAGTTCGCCGAACGGAATCCGTCTTCGGAGCTGCTGGCCCAGTTCGTGTTCCGGCGCATGAAGGATCTTCTGGCCCCGCATCCGGTGAGTCTGGCCGAGGTCATGGTTTCGGAGAAAGAGAGCTCAAGGGCCTATTACTCCGAAGGGCTGGACTGATGCGCGTGGTCCTGCAGCGGGTGCGCAGCGCATCCGTTTCCGTTGAGGGCCGCATCGTCGGTGAGATCGGGCCGGGCATCGTGGTGCTGCTTGGCTTCGGCGGCAGCGACGAACCCGGCATGATCGGCGGGCCGGTCTGGAACAGGTTCATGCAGAAGCTGCTTGGCCTGCGGATTTTTCCCGACGGAGGCGGCCCCATCAATGCGAGCCTGGCCGATCATGGCGGGGGGATACTCGTGGTCTCGCAGTTCACGCTCTACGCCGACGTCAAAAAGGGCCGTCGCCCCTCTTTTTCTCAAGCCGTCCAGCCCGAAGCCGCCCTGGTTCTCTACAAGGCCTTTGTGGCCGAGTTGCGCGGGCAGTGGCCGCAGGTGGCCGAGGGTGAGTTCGGCGCGGACATGGACGTGTCCCTTGTCAACTGGGGGCCGGTCACGATCTGGCTGGACAGCGACGAACTGTAGATTCTTCTTGGCAGGCATGTTGCTAGCATGTTCCCGAACGTTCATTTTTTGACAGGAAACAACATGCCCTCCTTCATCACGATCTGTTTTTCTCCGTTTCCATCCTGCGGAAAGGCCTGAACAATGGCTGTCTCGAACTATACCGCAGAACTTGTCCACACCGATGACGGCTCCGTGGACGTGCGCGTCCTGCGCGACGGCCGCGCCCAGATGTTGGGCGGCAAGCGCGGAGGCGAGAACGAGCTTCGTCGCGTGGCCGAGATTCCGGCCAGCGGCGTCTTGCCGGTCTTTCTGGGGGCAGGGCTGGGGGTTGGGCTCGCCGCTGCACTGGAGAGGATTTCCGGACCGGTGGCAGTGGTCGACGCGGAGAGTTCCATTGGCGAGTTGACCGGGACACAGCAGAGATGGAGCATTGATCCGCGAGTGCTTTGGATTGCGGAGGATTCCCTTGAAGCGGCGCTGAATCATTTAACCCGTTGGCAACTCCGTCACGGCGGGTTGCCTTTCGCTCCGGTCTGCGATCCGTTCTACGTGCGCCTGCGGCCCACGCTGTATCGCGAGCTTGCCGACCGTCTGCAGATCAGTCTCAAGGTCGATTTCTGGAGCCGGGCGCGCTATCCCAAATTCCGCACCTCCACCCCGCGCGTGCTGCTGCTGACCAGCTCTTATTTTCTGATGGGCGAGCTTGAGGCGGCCTGCGCCAGGCTCGGCTACGCGACCTCCTTTGTGCAGCTCCCTAGCCAGGAAGTCGGCAGCCAGGAGTTTGTGGAGAGCATTCTTTCGGCGATCCTTTCGTTCCGTCCGGATTTCGTGCTGACCATCAATCATCTCGGAGTGGACAAGGAAGGCATCCTGACGGCCCTGTTGGCCCGCATGGAGCTGCCCCTGGCCTCCTGGTTTGTCGACAACCCGCACCTGATCCTCTACGTCTACGAGAATCTGGTTTCGGATTGGGTCACGCTCTTCACCTGGGATGTGGACAACATCGAGTCCTTGAAAGCGCTGGGCTTTTCGCGCGTTCATTATCTGCCCCTGGCCACGGATCCGCATCGCTTCGTCTTTGCGCCGAACACAAAGCCCGTGCGCGACGTTGCCTTTGTCGGCAACTCCATGGTGCACAAGGTGCAGGCCAAGCTTCGGCACTACGATTTTCCCTCCGCCCTCATTTCAGACCGCGAAGAATTGGGCCGGGCCTTCATGGCCAGCGGAGCCCTGTCCGTGAGTAGATTTCTGGAGGAAGAACATCCGCGGCACGCGGAGCTCTTCCGGGCGCTGCCTGATGTGGACACACGGCTCGCCTTCGAGACGCTCATCACCTGGCAGGCCACGCTGCTCTACCGCTTGCAGCGGGTGGAGCGGCTGCTTCCCTTTCATCCGTTGCTGGTCGGCGATCCTGGCTGGCACGAGTTGTTGCTTCAGGGCGGCTGGAGCTATCACCGCGAACTCAACTACTATGCCGACCTGCCGCTTTTTTATCCCGCCACGCGTATCAATTTCAACTGCACCAGCCAGCAGATGAAGGGCGCGGTCAACCAGCGCGTGTTCGACGTGCCGATCTGCGGCGGATTCCTGCTGACCGACCATCGGCGGCAGATGGAGGACTTGTTCGAGCCCGGACGGGAAATCATCTCCTATCAGGATCCAGGGGAGATTCCCGAGCTGGTGCGCCACTACCTGCCGCGCGAAGCTCAGCGCCGGCGGGTGACCGAGGCGGCACGGGCGCGCATCCTCGCCGAGCACACCTACGATCTGCGCCTTGCGTCCCTGGTCCGGACCATGCGCTCCATTTACGGGTAGGCCATGCGTCCCATCCTGGTCATCCAGATGCAGCGCATGGGCGATCTGATCCTGTCCTATCCTCTTTTTTTGTGGCTGGAGAGGGTCTATCCCGGCCACCCGATCTGGGTCATGGCCGAGCCCACCTTTGCCGTTCCGCTCGCACGTTTGAGTCCACAGGCGCGTTATCTGGATTTTGCACACAGCGGCGAGGTCTTGCGGGAGAAATTCCATCTGGTCATCAATCTGAGTCACCGCACCCAGAGCATGGAGCTTGCCGGGCGGCTGCAGTGCGATTCTCTGGTTGGGGGCTACATCCGGGACGGAGTGACGCGCATCGCCGGGGTCTGGCAGGAATACCGCGCGTCGCTGACGCACAACAACCGCCACAACCGTTTTCATTGGGCCGACCTGAACGCGCTCGACGTCATTCCGCCGAAGGTCATGAGCGAAACCCGCTGGCCATTGCCGCGCGTCATGCCGAAGCCGTTGCGCAAGGTCGGGCTTTTTTTGGGCGCGAGCGAACCGGACAAGCGGCCCACGGCCGCATTCTGGGCCGAGCTGGTCGGCGAACTGGAACGGCGCGGCCATATTCCCGTCCTCCTGGGCGGACCCGGCGAAAAGCAGCTGTGCCGCGAAGTCTGCCGGCTTGCCGCCCGACCCGTGGCCAGCGCCTGCGGTTCCCTGGGGCTGGACCAGTTCGCCATGTTCGGGCAGGGCCTCGCGGCCCTGATCACCCCTGATACCGGCCCCATGCACTTGGGAGCCTGGTCGGGCCTGCGGGTTCTCAATCTGTCCATGGGACCGGTGCATGCCTATGAGACCGGACCGTATCAGCCGGGGCATGTGGTGCTGCGCAGCGCGCGTGATTGCGTGGGCTGCTGGCGCTGCCGTTTCGACCGTCCGCGTTGCCATGATCCGTTCAAGCCCGCGCGGGTGGTGCGGGTGCTGGAGGCGATGCGGCACGGCCAGCGGAGGCGGCTTGAGGGCTTGCGGCTTCCGGGGCTGGAAATTTTAGCCAGCGGCCGCAAGGGCGGGCTGTATGATCTGGCTCCGATCAGCGTCCGCGCTACGGCCGCGCAGAGTCTGGGCGCGTACTGGCAAGCATACTGGCGGCATGCTTTCGGGATCGGTCCCATTCATGACTGCCAGGCTGCGGCGGCAGAGCTGCGTGCGGCCCATGCCCCCTTGGTCCGCAGCATGACCGCTGCGTCCCTGCGTTTTTTCCGTGCAGTGGCTGCTGCTTCCGATGCGGACCTGTCCTCCCTCAAGTGGGACCGTGAACAACCCGCCTTGCGCTCCCTGAGCGGCTACGCGGCGGTTCATCTGTCCAACCACGACGTCTCCCCGGCCAGCCGCAAACGCGTTCTCACCCTGGCCGAAGAACATCTGCGGCTTCTTTCCGAAACCTAGCGCGCAGGCCCGAGGCCTGTCGTTTTGTCCAGGCTCCGCCGCAGTGACCGACCCGGTCTTCCACGGCACAAAAAAGGCGACCTCGTGTCGCCTTTTTTGTGTTTAATATTGATGTGTTATTGGGTTGACGCCATGCGCGGCGCATTTTCCTGCCAACCTCCGCCCAGGGCGGTGAAAAGCTCCACCGAGGTCAGCCTCTGGGCCAGGCGAACGTTCAGGAGAATCAGCCGCGTGGAGAACAGGGTGCGCTCGGCGTCGTGCAGGGCAAAGGCGCTCTCCAATCCGGCCAGGTATCTTTGGTCGATCAGGATGCGGCTTTGGGTTGAGCTGTTCACGCGCCGGATCAGGGCCTGGACCTGGTCCTCATACCCCTGGGTTTTGGCAAGCGCGTCAGCCACTTCCCGGAATGCGTTTTGAATGGCTTCCTCGTAGGCGGCGATACGGATTTTCTGTTCGGCTTCGGCGATCTCCAGATTGGCTTTGTTCCGACCCGCGTCAAAAATCGGCAGACTGACGCTCGGCGCGAAGGTCCAGGTCCGGGCTGCGGCATCAAAGAGATCGGTAAGCTCCAGGCTGGCATAGCCCACGCTGGATGTCAGGCTGATGCGCGGGAAGAACATGGCCCGCGCTGCGCCGATCTGGGCTCCGGCGGCCCAGAGCCGGTGCTCGGCTTCCAGGATGTCCGGTCGCCGTTGCAACAGCTCCGAAGGCAGGCCGGGGCTCACCTGTCCGCCGAGAGGAATGTCGTTGATGGCCTGAGCCGGGAGGTTCAGGTCCCGGACCGGCCGCCCTGTGAGCACAGCCAATGCGTTTTCATCCATGGCGATCTGGGCGATGAGGCGGGCTTCTTCGGCCTGGGTCACGGCCACGGCGTCTTCGGCCTGATAGCGATCCAGATCCGTGCCCACGCCGTTCTTCACCCGTGACTCGGTCAGACGCAGGGTGGCCTCGCGGCTGGCGCGGGTATCCCTGGTCAGGGTCAGCGCCTCGCGGTCCGAGGCCAGGGCCAGATAGGTCCGAGCGACCTGGGACACAAGGGCGATATGCACTGCCCGTCTGGCCTCTTCCGTGGCCAGGTATTCTTCCAGGGCCTTGGTTTCCAGGTTTTGCAGGCGGCCGAAAAAGTCCAGCTCGAAAGCGCTGACTCCCAGGCCCGCATTCCAGGCTCGTTTGATGCCGGCCTGTCCGCCGTTCACGTCGGCGGGCATACGCTGGTTGGAATTCTGCCCCTGCGCGTCGATTGCGGGGAACCGGTCCGCCCTGGATATTCCGGCCTGCGCACGAGCCTTGTCGATGTTCAGGATGGCCTGGCGCAGACTGCGGTTTTCGTTCAGGGCCGTCGTGATGAGTTCCTGCAGGGCCGGGTCGGGGAAGGCTCCCTTCCAGCCAAGATCGCTGGCGTTCTGTCCTGCCAGGGTCTCCTGCCAGGCATCGGGCACAGGCATGGCGGGTCGCTCGCGCTGCGGAGCCAGATTCGCGCAGCCGCCCAGCAATATCAGCACAAGAATCATGATCAGTCTTCGCATGTATGACCTCCGGGGATGATGACGCGTGACGGGGCGTTCTTGGGCGCCTTGCGGCTCAGACCCATGCGGGCCACGAGCACGAAGAAGACCGGGACCAGAAGCGACCCCAGGATCGTCGAGGCGATGGTGCCGCCGATGACGCCCGTGCCGATGGAGTTCTGGCCTCCGGAGCCCGCGCCGGAGTTCAGGGCCAGGGGCAGCACGCCGAGGCCGAAGGCCAGGGAGGTCATGATGATGGGCCGCAGGCGTTGCCTGGCTGCTTCGACCACGGCCTGCACGAGGTCCATGCCGGACTCGGCCAGGCTCTTGGCGAACTCGACGATGAGGATGGCGTTCTTGGCCGCCAGGCCCATGGTCGTCAGCAGGCCGACCTGGAAGTAGACGTCGTTACTTAAGGCCCGCAGGCTTACTGCGGCCAGAGCTCCGGCCACGCCGAGCGGGATGACCAGGATGACCGAGGCAGGCAGGCTCCAGCTCTCGTAGAGCGCGGCCAGACAGAGGAAGACCACCAGGATGGAGAGGCCGTAGAGCAGGACGGTCTGTGAACCGGCCTGGCGTTCCTGGAAGGAGAGGCCGGTCCAGGAGTAGCCGATGCCTTCGGGCAGCTTCCCGGCCAGCTCTTCCATGGCAACCATTGCCTGGCCGGAGCTCTTGCCCGGAGCGGGCGCGCCCAGGATCTGCATGGCCGAGACGCCGTTGTAGCGTTCAAGGCGCGGCGAGCCCGTGGTCCAGTGGGCCGAGACGAAGTTCGACATGGGCACCATCTGGCCGGATTTGCCGCGCACGTGCCAGCGGCCGATGTCCTCGGGCATCATGCGATACGGCGCCTCGCTCTGCATGATGACCTTCTTGACGCGGCCCTTGTCCAGGAAGTCGTTCACGTACGAGCTGCCCCAGGCCGTGGCGATGACGCCCGTCACGTCGGAGACGGCCAGACCCAGCGCGCTGGCCTTGTCCCAGTCGATGTCGACGCGGTATTGGGGCGTGTCCTCCAGGCCGTTGGGCCGGACCATGGCCAGGTCGGGATGCTGGGAGGCCATGCCGAGGAGCTGGTTGCGCGCCGCCATGAGCTTTTCGTGTCCGAGGCCCGCCATGTCCTGCAGCTCGAAGTCGAAGCCGGCCGCATTGCCGAGCTCAAGCACAGCAGGTGGGGCGAAGGCGAAGACCTGCGCGTCGCGGTACTGCGAGAACGCGGCCATGGCTCTGCCGGCAACGGCCTTGACCTTCAGGTCCGGGGTCTTGCGGGCGTTCCAGTCCTTGAGGCGGACGAAGCAGATGGCGGTGTTCTGGCCGCTGCCGCCGAAGCTGAACCCCGCGACGCCAAGGACGGACGCGACGGCTTTTTCCTCGTTTTGCAGGAAGTGGTTTTCGATGCGTTCCACAACCTCGACTGTTTTCTCCTGGGTCGTACCCACGGGCAACTGGGCCTGGACAAAGAGGATGCCCTGGTCCTCGTCGGGGAGGAAGGCCGTGGGCAGGCGCTGGAAGAGGAGAAACATGCCGCCCAGCAGCAGCGCGTAGAGCAGCAGCGATCGGCCCCAGCGCCTGATCATGTGCCCGACGAGCCTCTGGTAGCCTTTGGCCATGCCCTCGAAGGCGCGGTTGAACCAGCCGAAGAAGCCTTTTTGTCCGTGTCCCGCCTTGGCCGGGCGCAGCATGGTCGCGCACAGGGCCGGGGTCAGGACGAGAGCCACCAGCACGGAGAGGACCATGGCCGAGACGACGGTGATGGAGAACTGGCGGTAGATGACGCCCGTGGACCCTCCGAAGAAGGCCATGGGCACGAAAACGGCCGAGAGGACCAGGGCGATGCCCACCAGCGCGCCGGAGATCTGGGTCATGGACAGCCTGGTGGCGTCCTTGGCCGAGAGCCCGTCCTCGTGCATGATGCGCTCCACGTTCTCGACCACGACGATGGCGTCGTCCACCAGCAGGCCGATGGCCAGGACCATGGCGAACATGGTCAGGGTGTTGATGGAGTAGCCGAATGCCGCAAGCACCCCGAAGGTGCCCAGCAGAACAACGGGCACGGCGATGGTCGGGATGAGGGTGGCGCGGAAGTTCTGCAGGAAGAGGAACATGACCAGGAAGACCAGGACCATGGCTTCGATCAGGGTGCGCACGACCTCCTCGATGGAGATGCGCACGAAGGGGGTCGTGTCGAAGGGCTCCACAACCTTCATGCCCGCCGGAAACGTCGGCTTGATGGTCTCGATGAAGTCCCACACGGCCCGGACCGTGGTCAGGGCGTTGGCGCCGGTGGCCAGCTTGATGGCCATGGCCGCCGAGGGTTGACCGTTGAAGCGACTCAGGACCTGGCTGTTTTCAGGCCCGAGTTCGACCTTGGCCACGTTGCCCAGGCGCACGGTGGATCCGTCGGCGTTGACCTTGAGGAGGATGTCCCGGAATTGTTCCGGGGTTTGCAGACGATCCTGTACCGTGACCGTGAAGTTCAGGCGCTGCTCTTTCACGGAGGGCAGGCCGCCCAGTTGGCCGGCCGAGACCTGCGCGTTCTGGGCCTTGATGGCGGCGCTCACGTCGGCCGGGGTGAGGTTGTAGGTGTGCAGCTTGTCGGGATTCAGCCAGATGCGCATGGCGTGCTGGGAGCCGAACAGCGTGGCCTCGCCGACACCATCCACCCGGCTCAGGCCGTCAAGGATGCTCGCGGACACATAGTCGGCCAGTTGCACGTTGGTCATGGAGCCATCCTCGGACACGAAACCGAGTACGGTCAGGAAGTTCTTGGCCGCCTTGGTGACCTGCACGCCCTGGGCCTGCACTTCCTGCGGCAGGAGCGACATGGCCAACTGCAGCTTGTTCTGGACCTGGACCTGCGCGATGTCCGGATCGGTCCCGGCCTTGAAGGTCAGGGTGATGTTCGCCTGGCCCGAGGATTCACTGGTCGAGGACATGTAATCGAGGCCGCCGATGCCCTTCATTTTCTGTTCGATGACCTGGGTCACCGAATCTTCCAGGGTCTTGGCCGAAGCGCCGGGATAGGTCGCGCTGATGGCCACGGACGGTGGCGCTATGGTCGGATATTGGGCCACGGGCAGGGTGGTGATGGCCAAGACGCCGCCGAGCATGACGGCGATGGCCAGCACCCAGGCGAACACCGGGCGATTGATGAAGAAATGTGCCATGAGATCTCCTTACATCGAGCTTTCGGCAACGCGGACCTGCATGCCGGCCTTGGCCTTCTGCAGGCCTTCGACCACCACGCGGTCTCCGGATGCCAGCCCCTGGTTCACGATCCAGCCGCCGCCCATGGTCTGTCCCAGTTCAAGCTTACGCAGGACCAACTGGTCCTGCGCATCGACCACGAAGGCCTGGGCCTGGCCCTGTGCGTTGCGGGTCACGGCCTGCTGCGGAACCAGAAGAGCATGGGCCAGGACGCCTTCCTCGATCACTGCGCGGACGTACATGCCGGGCAGAAGATCGCGGTTCGGGTTGGGGAAAACAGCGCGCATGGTCACGGAGCCGGTGCTTTGATCCACGCTGGCCTCGGCCAGTTGCAGGGTGCCCTGCAGGGGATAGGCGCTTCCATCTTCGAGCACGAGGCTGACCTTCGCCCCGGATTCGCCTGCGGCCTGCATTGTTCCTGCGGCCAGGGCGCGCTTCAGGCGCAGGAGCTCGACATTGGACTGGGTCAGGTCGACATAGATGGGATCAAGCTGCTGCACCGTGGCCATGGCAGTGGCCTGATTGGCCGTGACCAGGGCGCCGGGGGTGATGGAGGCCCGGCCGATGCGCCCTGAAATTGGAGCCGTGACCTTGGTGCGTTCCAGGTCGATGCGGGCGGCGTCCAACTCGGCCTTGGCCGAGGCGACGCGCGCTTGGGCCAGGGCCAGGGCGGCCTGGGCTTCGTCATGGTCCTGCTGGCTGACGGCCTTGGAGCGGATCAGCTCCTGATAGCGCACGGCTTTGAGCCGGGCCGGTTCCAGTTCGGCGGCGGCCGAGGCCACTGCGGCCTTGGCGCGGGCCACGGCCACTTCATAGCTGGCCGGATCGATCTGATACAGGAGCTGGCCTGCCTTGATCTCCGCGCCTTCGGTAAAGGCCCGCTTCTGGATGATGCCGCCGACCTGCGGCCGGATCTCGGCCACCTGATAGACGGCGGTGCGGCCCGGCAGTTCGGAGGTCAGGGTCACAGATTTTCCCTGCATGGTCACCACGGCCACTTCCGGAGCTGGAGCCGCCTTGGCCGCGGCCGGGAGAGTGGCCTGGGACGGCGTGTGCCAGGAAAGATAGCCAAGTCCGAGAGCGGCCAGAATGACAATGGGAATGAGTATTTTTTTCATGGATTCCTTCCTTGCGTTCCATTTGGCAAGCATGTGAACATTTGTTCACTTTTCGATTAAAAAAATTACGGGGCGACGGATCGGATGAACATTTTCCAGTTGGCTTCGGCCTGGGTTTTAGGGTCGATCATGTCTCCGCGCCGGCTGTAGAGGATGGCGATGGTCAGAAACTGTCCAAGAAACTGGACAAAGATCTGGTCCGCTTCGATGTCCTGCC
>JFJP01037877.1_pt1 | contig 21653 bp, 19 predicted proteins | sample 431651 | NCBI WGS metagenome assembly JFJP01 (sample SAMN02602958, study PRJNA72255) | Microbial mat metagenome, whole genome shotgun sequencing project. | biome: fresh water; feature: sink hole; material: water; isolation source: purple microbial (photo- and chemosynthetic) mats found in...
GATCATGCCGATTTCATAGGCGCGTCCCCAATGTTTGACCGAATCGAGAAAAGATTTATGCAACAAGGGGACGCACCTCTCGGCCGGCAGTACACCCTTTTTCAAAGCGAGCGACCTCAACACGTCCATCAGACCGGCGATCTCGATCTCGTTGGGACATCGTGTTGCGCAGGTCTCGCAGGCGGCACACAGCCAGATCGTTTTGCTGGCCAGCAGAATATCCTCCATGCCGTAGGAGGCGAGCCGGACCACCTCCATGACCTGCAGATCAAAATACTCGGAAACGGGACAGCCGGCAGAGCAGCGGCCGCATTGGAAACAGGCATGGACGTCGATGTCCATGCGCTCCAGTTTCTGCAGAAATTTCTCATTGCCGTGTTCCGGCATGATTCGTTCAGGGTTCATGGTTTCCTCCTGTCAGGGTATCCAGCACGGCCGGAAACCTGAGGCTAAAGGTGGCCCCGGCACCGGGCGAGGATGTCACCCTGATGCTTCCCTTGTGTTCCTTGACGATGGCGTAGGACACGGAGAGCCCCAGCCCCGTCCCCTCTCCGGGAACCTTGGTGGTGTAGAACGGGTCAAAGATTTTTTCCAGCCGATCCGCTTCGATACCCGGACCGGTATCGCTGATGACAACCTCCACAATATCCCTGCCGGCCCTGTTTCGGCTGACAATCCGCAAGGTGCCGTTGCCTTCCATGGCCTGGGCAGCGTTGACGATGATGTTCATGATCACCTGATTCATTCTGATGGAGTTGCCGAAAATCGGTAAGATGTCATCGTCGAGTTGGAGTTGCACCTCGATATTGTGGAAATATGGCTGATTTCTCACAATTCCCAGGGTCTTACGGATAACTGCATTCAGGTCGATGAGTACCATTTCATAGCTCGTCTGGTGCGAGAACTCGAGCAGATCGGCGACGATGACCTTGCAGCGTTCGGCCTCGTGGATGATCACATCCAGATCCTCACTCAGCGGATGCCCCTCACCAAGGCCTTCGCTCACCAGATTGGCGTACAGCATGATTCCCGACATCGGATTGTTGATTTCATGGGCGACACCGGCGGCCAGGCGACCAAGTCCCGCCATCTTTTCCGACTGCATGAGCATATTGTGGGTCTGCTCCAGATCCTCCTCTATCTTCTGCATGGCCCGCAGATCAGTGAAAATGCCGAAGGTGGCGATCTCCTGGTCGCGGTCGTAAATGATGCCGCCGGAGAAACTGACCGGAATGGGCGAGCCATCCTTGTGCTTGACCACGAACTCGTGACGCAGCAATTTGCCCTTGCCGCCATACTCGTCACTGCGCATCCGCTTGATAATCTCATAGGCCACCTCCGCATCCTCATACAAACCGGTGACGTGCAGATCAGCAAGTGCCTCCTGTTCACTGTATCCCAACAGAGCCTGAGCCCCCTGGTTGAACAGGATCAGCTTTCCCTGCATATCCGAGGCGATGATGCCGTCCACTGAGGAATCAATCAGATTATGGAAAAAGGCATTGCGCCGGCGCAGCTCTCCTTCCAGCTGCTTTCTTGCTGTTATATCGATAAGATAGAGGAGATAATAATCAGGATTTGAGGGCGGGTAGACCAGAACCACATCTATAATGACTGGCTCCTTCTCAGTTTTGTGTATTTCAATCTCCTGCCTGATCCTTGAAGACGTCCTGGCCTCGGGATCTTTAAAGAAGTTGGTAATCAGACTGAAAAGCCAGATGTTTTCAGGACCGAGAATTTGCCCGAGAGAGGCATCGGCAATGTCGCCGGGGGAAATGGCGAGAAAATGACAGGCGGCAGGATTAGTATAGATGATCTGGTGATCGAGACTGACCACCAGGACGCCGTTGGGAGTCTCATCAAGGATCTGGTAAAGATAGAGGTTGGAACCCAGATCCCTGGTAATGGTCGCCAGGCTGTTTTCCGCCGGTGATTGACCGCTCATGGGCCGCAAGCCTCTACCTTCCGATGAGGGTCAGAAATTCCGGCAGTCTCTCACGCCAGCCCAGGGCGAGCAGGACAATACCGTCCACCAGGCCGGAGATCTCACCAACGAAATCGGCGCCGATTGACAGGCCAGCATCCTGCTTCACCGGTGCCTGCATCATCTTTTTCAGGAATTCCTGCGGGATTGACGGCACTCCTTTGAGATTGTTGAGATACCGGATCATCGTTATCGACCTGAGAAACATGATGGAGGCGTGCAGCTTGATACCGGCCTGTTCGGCCGCCGGCAGATACTGCTCGATGATATTGAGGTCATAGGTGGGTCCCAGAGTCACGGATGAGACCCCGAAGGCAGCCATCTGTTTCAGCAATTCTGCCTGTTCGCGATTACGGGAGGCATCATCAAAGAGTTCAAGCGTCGCCCCGACCGTAAAGGCAGGGGCCCCATCCAGGGGTTCGCCCCCGAGATCGCGACCGTCGTTAAGAGCGGCAACGCACTTGAGCATGGTAAGCATGTCAAGATCTCCGCTTGAGCGGACGACCGGCTGATCTCCCTCGGCGGGATCATGTCCTTCCCGGATGACGATACTGCGGATGCCAAGCGCCCAGGCGCTCAGCAGATCGGCCTGGAAGGAGATACGGTTGCGATCTCGGCCGTTGATGATCATGACCGGCTCGATGCCCTTGTCCTTGAGGGCCAGGCAGGGAGCAACCGGGGCCATGCGCATGATCGCATGTTCGCTGTCGGTCACCCGAATGGTATCGATCCGCCCCCGAATACTCAGCGCTGTGGCGAGAAATCCATCGAGATGCGTGCCTTTGGGGGGGTCGAGTTCGGCAGCCAAAGAATATGTGCTGTCGGATCTGTGGCCTGTGTACGGTTGATTAGCAGCTTCCATTGCACCTCCTGGGATGAGATATCACTCGTCTGGAAGAATGAGACACTGAAATTCAGACATACGCTACAGTATCGGTGCAGACCGCGGGCCTTAAGGAAAATCCCGCCCCGCCAGCCGATCAATCATTTTTGTTTAACATGCGCTTCAGCAAATTTCATCATAATAGATTGCAAAATTCCAATGCAGCGTAAAAGTGCGTGCCTGTCACTGGAGATAATTGTTCGTTCGGCATTTCTACTATAATTCCGACACACGCCGCTATTTGCAAGGCATGGATAATCCAGCAGTGTCCCGATCAAACGGGTTAATGAAATAAGAAAACGTGACGCAGGTTGAACAGGTCTCTCTGTTTCCAGCACCCGAATACTGCCTGGTGCTGGAAGTCTTTTCCGGCCAATCAAAAACTGTACGATATCTTTGATCCGTTTCGCCGGGTAACCGGCGCAAAGCTTGCGGACAGAGCCTCTGGTATGAATACAACAAGATGTGGTGAACTATACTGTATATAGTATCTGCCAGTTTCTTGGCCGGCAACTGAATTCTGCACTCAACGACAAGAAAATACCACTCTGTGGATTTCTCCTCTCGCCCGCCAATAAAAAACCCTTTGTCTTCAAAGAAAAGACAAAGGGTCGGTTTTTCAGAAACAGGCCGGGAGAACTGCCCGGCCACCTCGAAGACTACACGTAGGCCTGGTATTCAGGCTCATACATCAGGCTCTCGATATATCCCGGAAGATCAGCGGGGCGTGGCCGAGAGGCAAGTCCCGTCCTGTAGGCCACTTCTGCCACGGCAACCGCGATAACCATGGAAACTTCCCTGATCCTGGGCAACGGCGGGTAGATCCTGCCGATACGCAGATCCGTCTCGGAAACTTCATTGGCCAGTAATTTTGCCGCCACGAGGAACATTTCATTCGTGACCTGGGTTGCCCAACTCGCCATGACTCCCATGCCTACGCCGGGGAAAATATAGACATTGTTCCCTTGCGCCGGCACAAATTTCTTCCCTTTATACATGACTTGATCAAAAGGACTGCCGCTGGCGAAAATGGCCTTTCCTTCTGTCCAGGTATACGCCTCTTCGGCGGAGCACTCGGTCTTTGAAGTGGGGTTGGAGAGGGAGAAGATAATCGGCCGCTCATTAATCCTGGCCATTGCCTCAATCACCTCCTGGTTGAATCTCTTCGGCTGCCCGGAAACTCCAATGATCGCAGTCGGCCGCAAGGCCTCGACGGCCGCCAGGAAATCCGAGACAGGGGCATGATCATGGGCATATTCGAGCTTATGCCCCGTAAGATCAGTGCGGCTCTTGACAATCAATCCTTTGGAATCGACGAACCAGCAGCGCGTGCGGGCTTCCTCCGCAGAGAGGCCTTCCTCCATCATGGCCGAGACAAGAAGATCACCGGTGCCGATCCCCGCCTCGCCCGCTCCGAGAAAGAGGAACCTCTGCTCCGGCAGACTGCTGCCGGTAAGGCGCAGGGCAGAGAAAAGACCTGCAACGGTCACTGCCGCGGTACCCTGAATATCATCATTGAAACAGCAGACCTGGTCTCGGTATCTCTGCAGCAGACGGAAGGCGTTGCGATTGGCAAAATCCTCAAATTGAACCAGACAACTCGGGAAAACCTGCTGCACTGCCATCATGAACTCCTCAACCAGTTCGTCGTAGGCATCACCGCGCAGGCGTGGATGCTTAAGACCGATGTACAGCGGGTCGTTCAGCAGTATCTCATTGTTTGTGCCCACATCAATTGTGACCGGCAGGGTAAGAGACGGATGGATTCCGCCACAGGCGCTGTACAGGGCCAGTTTTCCGACCGGAATTCCCATGCCATCAGCACCCAGATCACCTAAGCCGAGAATGCGTTCACCATCGGTGACTACGATGACGCGGATATCCTTGCGGTGCCAGTTCCCGAGAATATCAGCGATGTGGCCTTTGTCCCGCTCGGTGATATAAATACCGCGGGGCCTACGGAAAATATGACCGTATTCGAGACAGGCCTGGCCGACGGTCGGCGTATAGACGATCGGCATCAGGTCTTCAATATTGTCGAGAAGCACCCTGTAAAACAGGGTTTTATTGCGATCCTGGAGGCTGGTGAGAAAGATATATCGTTCCATATCCGTCGGCTTTTTGCGGAGATTCCAGAGAACCCGCTCGACCTGCTCATCGATCGTATGCACTCGTGGCGGCAGCAATCCGCTCAACCCCAAAGCCTCACGTTCCTCTACGGTAAAGGCCGTGCCCTTGTTCAGGGCCGGATCGCGGAGGAGGTTAAATCCTGTCGGGAAATTGCTCAACCGGCTTTTTGACTTCAGCTTCTCGGACGATTCCGTTGTCTTGCTCTTTTTCAGCATCGACTGAAAGTTGATATACCCCAAAAATTTCGACAAAGTCTCGTCATCCACGAGTTCTTTTTCGAAACGGATCACCATGTCGTTATTGTCATACGATACTTTATACATTCGTCATTCCTCGAGTTGTGATGAGCGTGCGCCTCCCCGTCCCTGCCGAAACCACGGAAGAAACAAGGTTACAAACAGCCTGATAAATTTCATTGATAGGACCGTACTCCCTTTATTTTTCCATTTCAATTGGGTTTTTCCTCGAAAAGCACGCCCTTTTCAACCAAGATCGAGCACTTAGCATTTTCCTTTTTAATTTTGAAGAATTAGATCGTCTTGCACGACCGGCGGCGGCTTATCAGAAATTCTAATTAACAAGAAGAGGATAATTGCTACGTCAGACTCTTGCTGTAAAGCACGGACCGGTCCTCGCCCTGCCATGATAAAGTTGGAGATAAAGATGAAGATACTGTGCGGAAGTATTCCGTTGGACACAAGCAGGATCATCCGGCAATCGACAGGCGACAGAATCTGAAAAGAAAATTTTGCTGATTATCGTGACGGAAAATCATATTTACATTGATTTCAACGTCAAAATATAACAGTCTAGAATCAATGACTTCAGCGCGCATATAGGAAGAATATCGCCAACTCATTCTATTTTTAACGTAGAAATTACTCCCGTTAAGATTGAGGCATCTAAGGATCACTCCGACAACGACTGATTTCAGACAATAAAAGCAATTGCCTTGAAGTTGGAAAAATACAATTGACAGGAGAGTCGCGGCAGGCCCCTACGGAATCGGTACAAAGAGTATCTCGGCCTTTGTCACTCCCTGTTTGAGCCGTATGAGCTTGAGTGTCTCCCGGAGTTTCAACAGCAAAGGAATCTCAGAGGCCTCGTGTGCCGGCAGATGATCGATGAGGTCAATCAGGCCAAGCTCAAACGTGTCGACAGAATTCCCTGACTGCATGGAGATCAGATACCGTAGCGGTGAAATTTCGACAAGCTGAATACCGGGAATTCGAGAGAGCGCTTTGGAAAAACCGACGACAATAAGCCCCTGCCCGTCACACACCCGCACGATCTCCACCAGGGGGCGTTGCAGATCACTGTCAGAAACCAGGGCATCCACGGCTTGAGTGATAGCTATACCCCGATCGCTGCCGACCTGCTGCAGTTTGGCCAGGACACGCTCTGGCAGGGTGACAGTTACAGGCCGGGAAGGCTCTGAGAATTTAGGTGGACGTCCCACCATTTTTTTAACCATAATCAACTCGTTATGAAATGCCGCCGGACCTGCCATCTCGTATTCTGAATACCGTAATTACCGGGAAAATGTGAAGTGCAGAAATGATATTTCAGATCCAAGTCTACCCAAAATCAGAGCAATTATCAAGATACTGCCAAAAGAACACCGGTACCTTCAACTCTATAAGCACCCACTTTAATGAATCTCCCGAAACGGAGATAATTCCATCATGAGCCAAAAAAACGGAGTAATCATCGGTGCCGGGCCAGCTGGCCTGACAGCCGCCTACGAACTTCTCAAAACCACCGATATCAAGCCCGTTATCTTCGAAATGTCCGCTGATATTGGCGGAATATCGAAAACCACAGTCTACAAGGGAAACAGGATTGACATTGGCGGCCACCGGTTTTTTTCAAAGTCATCACGCGTTATGGACTGGTGGCAGAACATCATGCCGCTCCAGGAAAAACCCGCCTGTGATGATATCCTGTTAAACCGCAGGATTCCGTTGTCTTCAAAAACCACAGGCGCCGATCCGGAGAAGGTCAATCTTGTCATGCTGCTGCGCAGCCGGCTCTCGCGAATATTCTTTCTCCGCTCCTTTTTTGATTATCCCATCACCCTGAAATGGAGCACCTTCCGCAATCTCGGCCTGTTCAGGATTGTGAACATAGGCTGGACCTATGTGCTGATCCGGCTTTTCCCGGTCAAGACGGAAAAATCCCTGGAAGACTTCCTCCTCAACAGGTTCGGGAAAGAACTCTACTCCACCTTTTTCAAGGATTATACCGAGAAAGTCTGGGGGGTTCCCTGCGACCGGATCCCGGCTGACTGGGGAGCGCAGAGAATCAAGGGACTGTCCATCACCAAAACCCTTATCCATGCGGTCAAGAGCATGATCGGCAAGGACCTCTCCGTCTCCCAGAAAAACACCGAGACCTCCCTCATCGAGCAATTTCTCTATCCTAAACTGGGACCTGGCCAACTCTGGGAAGAAGTAGCACGACAGGTGCGGGAAATGGGCGGCGAGATCCACATATGCCATCGGGCCATCGGCATTGAACTGCTACAGGGCAAGGCGGTATCCGTCACCCTCTTCGACGAAGCAACCAAAAAAACGATTTCGACACCCTGCGATTATCTCGTCTCCACCATGCCGATCAAGGATCTGATCGCCGCCATGCCAAGGGAACAGGTACCTTCCGAAGTCAGACAGATCGCGGGCGGCCTGGTCTATCGAGATTTTATCACCGTCGGCCTGCTCCTGAAGAAACTCCTCTTGAAGAATGACACCACGAGCACAACACTCAACGACATTGTGCCCGACAATTGGATCTACATCCAGGAGAAGGAAGTCAAACTCGGCAGGCTGCAGATATTCAACAACTGGAGCCCCTACATGGTCCAGGATCGACAGAATGTCTGGATAGGCCTGGAATATTTCTGCAATGAAGGCGATGACCTCTGGGAAATGGCCGACTCCGATTTCATCCGTTTTGCCATCGACGAACTGGAAAAAATCGACATAATCAGCAGAGCCGATGTCCTCGATGCCACCCTGCTGCGGGTTCCCAAAACATATCCGGCTTATTTCGGCACCTATGACAGATTCCCCGAATTACGGCGATTCACCGACAGTATCGACAACCTTTTTCTTATCGGCAGAAACGGCATGCACCGGTATAACAATGCCGATCACTCCATGCTGACGGCAATGACCGCCGTAGAGAATATCATCAACGGCGTTGTGACCAAGGACAACATCTGGGATGTGAATACGGAAGAAGAGTATCATGAAGAGAAATAACCGACACACCATCTCGGCGACCAGACCGGGCCGAAGAAACTCATGGAACTGAGCATGCTCAATTCAGGCAGCCGGCAGTCAAGCAACGGCAGGATCAGCGACGACAGGATACTGCTCGGCTGGATGATTATCCTCATCGTGCTCAGGCTCTGGCTGGTTGAGGTCTATGAACTCATGGCCACCTGGACCCCTCACGATGACTATCTTTTCATCAGACTGGCCAAACATCTCCTCAGCGGCGAGTGGCTTGGCCCTTACAACCACTTCACTCTGATCAAAGGTCCGGGATATCCGCTCTTCATTGCCGCCTCGCACCTTGCCGGGATACCGCTCCTGCTGTCTCAGCAGCTGCTCTACTCTTTCGCCTGTGTACTCGCCATCTCTGCCCTTCGCCCTCTCTGCGGCAACCGGTACCTGCTGATGGCCTGTTTCGCCCTGCTTCTTCTCAATCCCTTTCTCTATAACTATCCGGTACCGGGAAGGGCCTTTCGGGAGGGTTTTTCGATATCCCTGGTGCTCATCGTTTTCGCGACACTCCTGGGAAGCATCACCCGACTCGGCCATCCTGGCAAACGCTCTCTAATATGGGCGACAGGATTCGGTTTGGCCTTCACCCTGCTCTGGCACACCCGGGAAGAAGGGCTATGGCTCCTGCCCTCGGTGGCTCTTGCTGCGCTGATGATCATCCTTGTCGATAGACCGGATAGCCGCATCTCTCTCAACAGGCGGATTCTGACTCTCTTCATCCCTCTCGCTCTCTTCTGTGCGGCATCATTCTCCCTGGCATTTTTGAATTATATGAATTACGGGGAATTCATTATTAACGAGCTGAAGTCCAAAGAATTCATTTCTGCCTACGGGGGAATGATGAATATCATTCCCGATCACTTCAAGCGTTTTATCCCCGTGAGTGATGATGTTTTGCACAAGGCCTTTGCGGCAAGCCCCGCTTTCCGCGAACTGGAGCCGATTTTTACCGCTGCTGCCCAAAAAAGCCATCTTGTGCCGCCGTTTTTCATCTGGTCACTGCGAGAAACAGTGCGAAAGGCGGGGCATTCCACAAATCTGACAGAGGCCCTGCAGTTCTACGGCAGGATAGGCGACGAGTTGGCGCAGGGCTGCAAAGATGGCAGGCTCAACTGTCTTGACAGGGCTCCCTCATTGCAGCCGCCTTGGCACAGCAGTTACAATACTCTTGCTCTTCCGGTATTCATTAAGATATTCAAGGAAGCAGTGGGATTTAGCAATTATCATGCCGAGTTGGGGAAATTCGAGAAATGGCAGAGCAATGGCAAAGCAGAGTTGATTAAAGATTACCACTATGTAACCCTGGAAAAAATTCTCCCCTCTGACCGAAAGATTGTCTCTGAATATCCCGAATACTATCAGCATCTGCGCATCGAGAAAGTGCGTTTGCTGAAGGATATTGGCGACAGCTATAAATTCCTTACCCCGCTGTTGTTTTCACTGGCGATTGTCATCCACCTGTACCTGCTGTTCCAGTCACTCAGACGACGCCAGCTCTCTGTCGAGGCGGTGTTCGGCCTGGTCCTCATCGGCGGACTGATTTCTCTTGTGGCCATCCTCAGCTTTGTCAATATTACCCTCTGGCCCATCCGTCGCCCCCTCTACTCGGCCTACCCGGTTGTTCTCCTCTACATCTGCTGCATGCTCGGCAGCCTGTGTAAGGAAATACATCAGGCCAAAAACATCCTTTCCGACCCTCAGGCTTGAAAAGGAGCCTTGTCAGATACAGCCTTTGTTGCGCGGCAAGTCAAGAAGACATACATTTGCATCGAGAAGCGTCACCCTTCGCACCAATTGAAAAGAATCGCCAAGCCAGCCGGTTTTTTTTTACATAGGAAGCTTCGCATACCAAGTGTTTGAGGAGGACCAATCAATGTTGTCGCCGCGCACCCTTTCCCGTCTCGGACAAAGAGCACTTGTCCTTGCCCTGCTAATCTTTCAGCCTCCGGGCAATGCTGCCGCCCTCACCATCGAAGATGTAACCTTCCCGGACACGATCAGCATCGAGGACCAGCAGCTCCCACTCCGGGGCGCAGCACTTCTACGCTGGCTCGGCATCTTCAGGGTCTATGTTGCAGCCCTGTATCTGCCCGAAGGCGGCGCACCGGATGAGGCACTGGCTGACATCCCCAAACGCCTCGAAATCAGTTATCTCGTCTCCATAGACGGACCGGATTTCGGCAAAGGAGCGGAGGCGATCCTCGAACGCAATCTTTCGGCAGACGAACTGGCACGCCTGCGAACGCGTATCGACAAACTCAACGCAGTCTATCGCAAGGTCAAGCCAGGCGATCGCTATGCCTTGACCTACGTTCCAGGAAAAGGAACAGAACTGAGTTATAACGGTAGACCGCTGATCAACATTGAAGGTGCCGATTTCGCAGCGGCCTATTTTGCCATCTGGCTCGGGAGTGACCCCATTGACCAGGACATGCGCAACCAACTGGTAAAGGGGGGGTGAAATCCTGGGAGAGCAGCCGATCCTTTTTCATTAAATGCTGCGTTCACCTGCATGTTGACCAGGTGCTATCACGTTCTTTCACCATGCTCCACGAGGATCTCTATGCAAACTAAAAGGATAAAGCTCTACAGCATCACGACCTGCGCCTTCTGCCAGGCCATAAAAAAAATGTTGGCGGATCTTAATGTGGCCCATGAATTCGTCGATGCCGATCTGCTCTTTGGCGAAGAACGGGAGGCACTCCTCAGTGAATTGCGCCAGATCAACCCTAGCTGTTCCTTCCCGACGATCGATATCGACGGGCGGGTCATTACCGGATTCAAAGTACAGGAAATAAAAGAAACCATCGGCATACGCACCAAAGTCGACGATCTCTGCGACGGGCTGAGGAAGGTCCAGGAAGTGAAGGGCTATTTTTTCAATCGGGACAGGGAAAAGACCTTTGATTTGCTGCGGGGTCTCTTGACCAATAAGGACCGCTACGGGTATATGTCCTGCCCCTGCAGGCTGGCGGCAGGACAGCGGGAGCTCGACCGCGACATCATCTGCCCTTGTGTGTATCGAGAAGCTGATGTCAGAGAATTCGGCTCGTGCTACTGCCAGCTCTACGTCTCCCGCGAATGGAATGAGGGGAAGATCACGCAGGTGATCGTACCGGAAAGAAGACCACCGCAGAGCTGATCCAAACAAAAAGGCCTGCTCGCATTGGCGAGCAGGCCCATCACAACGAACCGCACTTCTGGTATTTTACCAGTTTCCGATAATCTGGCTCACATCAACACATTTCGCTTTTTCTTCTTCTGTGAGTTTATCTTTGGGTTTCAGGGATTTTATATCTTTCAGATAGCAGGCATATTCCTTACCTTCTCTATCCGTCACCCATACCATTGAACCATAATCGCCTTCAGCGACATTTTTTTCTTCAGCCATGTTGGTCTCCTCAGTAGAATTTGGGTGGTTAAGTCTTGTATTATCGCCATTTCCAGGGCAATGCCTGTTCAGCGCTCCCTGTTTACTTCTGCAACCAATCTATGTATTCATGATTTACATTGCAAGGTGCCGGAGTTATTTTTCTGGCGTAAGAGCAGCAGGGAAAAATAAAGTCCACAAACGACATAAAGAAAGAGGGAGCAGATGGCGCTGAAACAGATGGAGACACAGCTGAAAGAACTCTTCCAGCACCAGAAACTGGCAGTGCTGGCCACAATGAACGACACATCTGAACCCTATGTCAGCCTGGTGGCCTTTGCCGCTGTCGAGGAACTTGGCCGCCTGCTTTTCCTCACCAACCGCTCCACCCGGAAGTTTCGCAACATGCTGTCCTGCCGTCGGGTTTCGATGCTCATTGACAACCGGACCAACCAGGCTTCTGATTTTGATTCCGCCCTGGCTGCAACCGCCATTGGCCGCGTGGCTGAGCAGCAGGGACCGGATAAAGCCGATCTTCTCAGAATATTTCTCGAAAAACATCCAGAACTTCAAACATTTGCCCTTGAGCCATCCTCCGCCCTGATGGAAATAGTGGTCGAGCGTTACCTCCTCGTCAGCCGATTCCAGGAAGTGCAGCAACTCGATCTGCCACCTCTCCAGGATTGATCCGTGAGATGACATCGTCGCCTTTCCTGACGTCTGCTCCATACCCGGTCTGGTCGGGGAAGACCCGGCAAGACTCTGCGAACAAACAAACTTGCTTTTTCCTTTTCACATATTAGAATAGGCTTATGATCGATTTTTAAGGATTTTCTGCCATATAGGAGACAGTCGAACTGGCATTAAGCGCCCCCCGGCGATCCTTTTTTTTGAGCACAGGAGACACGTTCATGAATGCTGCATTCTGGCTGAAGCTCTACCTGCTGACTGTTCCGGTTTTTTTTCTGATCGACATGATCTGGCTTGGATTTGTCGCCAGAAATTTCTACAAGGAGCAACTTCACTCTCTTTTGAGCCCCCAGGTCAACTGGACGGCAGCCTTTCTCTTCTATTTCATTTATATCGCCGGCATCATGATCTTTGCTGTGCGACCGGGCCTCGAGGCAGGTTCTCTTGCCCGAGCCTGTCTTTTTGGCGCTCTTTTCGGTTTTTTCACCTATGCCACCTATGACCTCACCAACCTGGCAACCCTCCGGGATTGGCCGGTGCTGGTCAGCATCGTCGATATCGGCTGGGGCACCCTGCTCTGCACTCTGGTGGGCGGGGCCAGTTACCTGATCGGGTCCTGGCTCAAGTAAGGGCATCTCTATGACTGAGATTTTCAGCGATGCCGCTTTTATACTTCTCGTCTACATGGTCTGTATGTTCGTGATCGGTCTCAAGGCCAGGGACAACAGCCTGATCGATATCGCCTATGGCCCCGCTTTCATCGCGGCCTGCTGGGGCGCCTGGCTCCTGGGTCCGGAGACAAGCCGCCATCCACGTACGATGTTGCTCCTGATCCTGATCGGTCTTTGGGGACTGCGTCTCGGTCTGCACATAGGCCTGCGACACCGGGGCAGGGGCGAGGACTTTCGCTATCGCAAATTTCGTCAGGACTGGGGCAACACCATGTTCTGGCGCAGTTTTCTGCAGATATATATGCTCCAAGGGGCGGTGGTGTGGCTGGTTTCTCTACCTGTCCTTCTGGTGCTGGTCAATCCCGGCGATATGCTCGGCTGGACAGATCTGCTTGGATTCCTGCTTTTTACCCTGGGATTCTTTTTCGAGGCAGTCAGCGACTGGCAACTGGTCCTTTTCAAACGCCATCCGGCCAACAGGGGCAGGATCATCACCCAAGGACTGTGGCGCCTCAGCCGTCATCCCAATTATTTCGGCGAGGCAATCCTCTGGTGGGGCATCTTTCTTATCGGACTCGGCTCACCTGCCGGTATCTTCGGCCTGATCAGCCCCCTGACCATCAACTTCCTCCTCCTCAAGGTTTCAGGCATCCCCATGCTGGAGGAGAAATATCGGGGCAATCCCGAGTTTGAAGCCTACAAGGCCAGAACCAATGCCTTTTTCCCCTGGTTTCCACGCCGGAGCCAGCAACCTACTGCCAGAGATTCGGAGAGGAAATGACAGACACAGAGGGGGCAGACAGGAAACATGTAGCGGTGATTGGCGGGGGCGTGGCCGGCATAGTGGCCGCCCATCTCCTCCAGAAAACCCACAAGGTCAGCCTTTTCGAGCAGGGTGACTATCTCGGCGGCCACACCCATACCATCCCCATCCCCGACGGCCCGGACGCCGACACCCCGGTCGATACCGGCTTCATCGTCTTCAATGAAGCCACCTACCCGTACTTCATCGGTTTTCTCGCAGAACTGCAGGTTCCATCGCGGCTTTCAGAGATGTCCTTCGGTTTCCACTGTCAAAAGACCGGTTTTGTCTATGCCGGCACTGACTTCAACGGCCTGTTCGCCCAGCGCGCCAATCTTGTTAAACCGCGGTTCTACCGTTTTCTCTTTGAGATCACCCGTTTTTCCAAACAGGGCCTTGCCGACCTGCAAAAGGAAGAACAACTCGGCAGCCTGCGGGAATATGTCCTCCGCCACCATTACATGCCTTTCATGGTGGACAATTATCTCAAGCCGATGGCCGCCGCCATCTGGTCGGCCCCCACCGGCCAGGTCATGGACTTCCCGGCCCGTTCCTTCCTCCTGTTTTTCAAAAACCACGGCCTGTTCTCCCTCTTCGACAGACCGGCCTGGAGAACGGTTGCCGGCGGCAGCAGCAGTTACGTCAAGGCCTTTGCCAAGCGGTTTACCGGCTCTATCCATCTTCGCGCCCCGATCCGCAAGATCACCCGCATCCCCGACGGCATCCGTCTGGAATTTGCCGACCGGCCCATCGAGCATTTCGACGAGGTGGTAATCGCCGTTCATGCCGATCAGGCTTTCAATCTGCTCGGAGACCCGACGCCTGATGAAAAGCGACTTCTGGCTCCCTGGCGGTATGAGGCCAACAGCACCGTACTGCACACCGACATCTCGGTGCTGCCGCCGATGCGTCGGGCCTGGGCATGCTGGAATTTCATGCGCGACGGCAGCGATGGGCCTGAGCGGCCGGCTTTTGTCACCTATTCGATGAACCTGCTCCAAGGCCTGAAGACCGAGCGGCAGTATCTCGTAACCCTCAACCGGCCGACGGCATACGACGAGCAGCAGGTTATCGCCCGGATGATCTATCATCATCCCGTTTACACCGAACGTTCCATGGCCACCCAGGCTGCCCTGCCATCGCTGAACGGGGTCAACAATACCTGCTTCTGCGGCAGTTATTTCGGCTATGGATTCCATGAAGACGCGGTTCGATCGAGTTACCAGGCCGTGGCTCGAATCGGGAGGGGCTGGAAATGAATTCACGGATCTATACCGGCCAGCTGCGTCATGCCCGGACGCACGCCGCCGATCACAGATTTGTCTACAACCTGCACCTCTATCTCCTTGATCTCGATGAACTGCAGATGCTGCAGCGGGATTCGGCCTGGTTCGGCCACAACCAGCTGCGGCCCGTGTCTCTGTATGACCGGGATTATCTCTATCCCGGCGAAGAGGGACTCCGGCAGAAAGTCCAGAGAGCGCTGCACGAGAACGGTATTGCCCAGCCCGCCGCCCGAATCATGCTGGTCACCGCCTTGCGGCAATTCGGCTATGTCTTCAATCCAGCAAGCTTCTTCTATTGTTACGATGACAGCGACAGAGTTTTCTGCATGCTGGCCCAGGTGAACAACACCTTTGGCGAGACCCATCTCTATGTGCTCAAAACCGAGGGAGAAGGCCAGACTTTTCATACTGAAAAGATGTTCCATGTCTCGCCTTTTTTCCCGCGCACCGGCCGCTATCAGTTTGACTTGAGCCTGCCAGGAGATGAACTCTTCCTCAAAATCACCTACTTTCTTGAAGACCAGGTGGCGCTCGAGGCCTCCTTTACCGGCAACAGCAGGCCCCTTGACAGCCAGACCCTGGCCCGCACGGTCCTGCGGCACCCGCTGCGGGCCGCCATGACCTTCCCGCGCATCCTCTGGCAGGCCGCACGCCTGTATCTGCAGAAGGGCCTCAAGGTCTACACGAAACCCGAGCCATGCTCCCCGCTGACCATCCGCGAGGCACCGCAGCCCCTGCTGGAGAGACTGGGCGTGAAGGTGGTGACCAGATTCCTCAGGCGGCTCGATCACGGCCAGATCACCATGACCCTGCCCAAGGGAGAACAGCTGGTTTTCGGCAGCCCCGGCAGCCTGCCACAAGTGGCCATGACGGTGCACACACCGAGATTCTTCCAAAGGGTCATGCTGGCGGCCGACATCGGTTTTGGCGAGGCCTTTGCGGATGAGGACTGGAGCACCCCGGATCTGGTCGAACTGCTCTCGCTGCTGTCTCTCAGGGAAGAGGTCATCGACGACAGGAGCCTGTGGTCGGCCGCACCGGGAAGGATCGCTAATTTCATCGGCCACCTGCGCCGCAACAATACGCCAGACGGCAGCCGCCGCAATATCCGGGAGCATTACGATCTCAGCAATGATCTCTATCGCCTCTTCCTTGACCCGACCATGTCCTATTCCAGCGGGATTTTCCTCAGCCAAGACGACAGCCTCGAGCAGTCGCAGCACAACAAATTCCAAAGGATGATCGACCTGGCCGGCATCGGTCCGGAGGATCATGTGCTGGAAATTGGCTGCGGCTGGGGCGGGTTTGCCCTGGAGGCGGTAAGACAGACCGGCTGCCGGCTGCTCGGCATCACCATTTCACAGGAGCAGTACGACTGGACGACCCGAAGGGTGCGAGAGGAAGGGTTGGAAGACAGCATCCAGATCGAGCTCACCGATTACCGCCACGTTCAGGGCCGGTTTTCAAAGATTGTCTCGATCGAAATGCTCGAGGCCGTGGGACATCGACACCTGCCGGTGTACTTCAGTACTCTCGACCGCCTGCTCCTGCCGCACGGCAGGATCGCCCTGCAGGTCATCAGCATGCCCGACCAGAAATACCTGCAGTACCGTTTTGGGGTCGACTATATACGCAAGCACATATTCCCCGGTGGCCACATCCCCTCTATCGGGGCAATGGTTGCCGCCATGAGTAAAAGAACCCGACTCAATGTCTGCGAGGTGGAGGACATCGGCTGGCACTACGTCCGGACTTTGGCGCTCTGGCGCGAGGCCCTGCTGAATCAGAGTGAGCAGGTCATGGCCCTGGGCTTTGACGCGACTTTTCTGCGGAAATGGCAATACTATTTCAGTTATTGCGAGGCAGGATTTCGCAATCGCCTGATCCGCAACTACCAACTGGCGCTTAACAGGATGGGCGAGGCGGAATAAAGAAGAATATGCCTGACGCAGGGGTCTGGACAAAGCTGATCAATTACCTTCTCTTTCAGGCAGGCTGGTTTGTCTGCGTGCTGGGGGCGGCCGCCGGTCATCCCTGGGTGGCTGCCTCTGCCGGCTTTTTTCTGGTGCTGGTGCATCTGGCCCTTGTTCGCAACCCGGGGCAGGAATGTCTGCTGCTCCTGCTCAGCCTCCTGCTCGGAATCTGTGTCGATGCCTTCCATATTCATACCGGGGTGTTATCCTTTCCGATTGGCAGTATCCACCCTGCCCTGCCGCCGCTGTGGATCCTCGCGCTCTGGCTGCAGTTCGCCATGACGCTGCATTATTCTCTGGGCTGGCTGGCCGGACGCTACATCCTCGGGGCCTTACTCGGCGGTGTCTCCGGGGCCCTGGCCTACTGGGCCGGGGTACGCTTCGGGGCTGCCCTGTTCACGGCAGATCTCTTCCGCTGCCTGCTGCAGATCGGCCTGAGCTGGGCAGTCGTCATGATCCTGCTGATCAGGGCGGCAGACTGGACTGCTGATCAGGACGTCCTCCCTATCTATCGTATCTTTACCAAAATTTCGAAGCAGAAAGGGATATCAAGGGGCTGAGATGCCCCATTGAAATATCTGGCGCAAGGTCAAAGATACCGACTCAGAGCAGGACAACCAGAAAGAGGATCGGGCCAAGAATGCCGACACCGGTCAAGATGATGCCGCGCCACTTTGTCTTGCCGCGAATCATCAGCATGCCGGTCAGGGCCACAAGCAGGAGCGCGACCGCGTAGATATCGGCCAGCCAGGTCCACAGACCTTTGGGTTTATTGAGGTGCAGGTAGTTCATCTCAAAGAGCACTGGCCGGCGAGTGACCTTTTCCAGTGCCACTTTACCGGTGCCAGTGTGCACATCGATAGTGTTGCCTTCGACAAAGATCCTCATCGTGTCAGGGGAAAGCATGGCGACATTCTTGAGCGCCGCCGTTTCCCCCAACTCCTTCAGGACCTGGGCAACATAGCCTGCATCCGGTTGACCGGCAGTTTTGAGCGGGGTGACTTCCGCCGTCTTTTTTTCAATAACATAGCTCGGGTTGAAGCCGTGCGAGGTATGATTGACCACCAGCCCGCTGATGGCATAAATGATGGTCAGACCGATACAGAGATAGCCGATGTCCCGATGCAGGACATGATTGAGTCGTCGCCAGCCCATAGCGGTATTACTTGATCTCGGCCCCAAGGCCACGCAGACGGAAAAAGCTTACAGGACCGGTGATTGTTGCCGGATCAAAGGTTCCGCCGGATTCCATGGCCTGATGCCTGGCCATCTCGATGGCCTCTTCCTGGGAGAGTTTCAGCTCCTCAGCGATGCCTTCCACCCGGGCAGTCTTGCCCTTGGCCTCCATCGGGAAAACGATCTCGCCGTCTACCACCTTGACTTGGATCTTGTCGAACGGCACATCACTGGCAATGTCCATCCAGCAGCCTCTGGCAGCGCAGACATTGATGACAAGGCCTTCGATCAAGACCCGTTTGCCGGCATATTTCTCGGGATATTTGTTAATTTCTGAGACTTTGGTTACTTCGGTCAGCGTCAGAGGCTCACCCAGTTTAAGCTCTTCGGTAAGGGCCAGGGTGGGCAGGGCCAGCAGCAACAACATACTCAATAGCAGTTTTTTCATGGTAAAGGCTCCTTCCAGCAATGAGATCAAATTCTTTCGGCAGTCGTACCCTGCCATTCGAGTAGGCAACAATAGCTATTATCAAACAGCTGCGCAAGCCCTCAATCTGTTATATACATTCTGAGGAAGAGAAAATTACACTGGACCTCAGCCGAGCTCCCATTGAGAAAATGACCGGGATCTTTAATCATCAACTGCGGCGGTCGCCCAGCGCTCTGGCGGGAATCCGGAGAGTGGCCAGCAGCAAACCGGCCACAACCAGCAGACAGCCTCCCCACTGTACTGCTGTCAGTCGTTCATCAAGGACAAGGCGAGCTGTTACCAGACCAGCAACTGGTACCAGCAGGGAAAGAGGCGCCACCCGATTTGCCGGATAGCGGGAGAGCAGATAACTCCAAGCCCCGTAGCCGAATATCGTCGCGCCAAAGGCTAGATAGGCAATGGAAAACAGCGAAATCGTACTGAGATTCACGAGCGCCGTGACAACAACAGCAGGTGAATCGATGCAGAGTGAGAGTACGAAAAGGGGAATCGGCGGCACCAGCGCCGACCACACAACCAGGCTCAGGATGTCAAGTTTTTCACCGCGCGATACAGCACAAGCATTGGCCTTTCGCACGACAATATTCGACAGGCCCCAGAACGCCGCGGCGGTGATAGTCAGAAGCAGCGCAATCGGCTTTATCAAACTGGCGGCGCCTGAGAGACCGCCGACAAGAAAGAGACCGGCAGCAGCCAGGCCAAGACCGGCCAACTGCCTTGCCGACACTGTTTCAGCCAGCAGCGCGGCAGCAAACATCAACGTGAAGAAGGCCTGGGCCTGGAGAACAACCGAGGCTATCCCGGCCGGCATGCCGATATGCATTGCGTAGAACAGGCAGCCGAATTGACCAACCCCCACGAAGAGTCCGTAAGGCAGCCAATAGCGCAGACTGACCGCCGGCCGCCGAATGAAAAAAACAGCAGGGAAGGCGGCCAGGAGGTAACGAAGCGAGGCCAGCAGCATCGGCGGCACCCCTTCAAGTCCGAGGCGGATGACCGTGAAGTTCGCCCCCCAGATTGTGACCACGAGCATGGCGATGAGAAGATCCTGGCGGCGCATTGTCAACAGAGTTCCTTTCATATCAAGCGATAGAGAAGAGCCTGAGAGTTCCAGGCAGGCGGCAGACGTCATCCACACTTGGACGGCATTGCCTGCAACGCTGAGTCCGAAAGACCTTATACCACCAGCGATCATGTTTGCCTAGCTACTGACAGTTTCATGGCCTTCCGGGAAATCTGCCGCATCCCGTCTCTCCTTCTGCCACCCGCGCGGCATGAATTGCAGATCTGTCTTTTTGCAGGTTGTCCCATCAGCTATCTTCGGCTACAGTCTCAGGACAAGGGTCGGAATAGCAGACGAAATTCAGCTGCAATCTGCCCAAAAGAAGAAATGCGTCATGAACAGGCAAATCTGCAGACGACTGCCACCGTCAGATACAGAACAGCAATGAGAATAAAACCACCTGCCGTTGAACGACCGGCAAGTCACTGGCGCACCATTCTACACGAAGTGATTTTCGAGGCGGAGACAACCGCCGGCAGGGCCTTTGATATCATCCTGCTGTGGTGTATTCTGCTCAGCGTACTCACCGTCATGCTCGACAGTGTCAGCAGCATCCGTGGGCAGTACGGAACCATTCTGTCCATCATGGAATGGTTTTTCACCATCCTCTTCACCGGCGAATACATCCTCAGGTTGATCAGCGTCAAACGGCCGATACGATACGCCTTGAGCTTTTTCGGCCTCGTCGACCTGCTGGCCGTGCTGCCCACCTACCTCAGCCTTGTTTTGCCGGGTAGCCAATATCTGCTGACAATCAGAGTCCTCCGCCTTGTCCGCGTCTTCAGGATCTTCAAACTTGCCTCCTACGTCAACGACGCAAATATCCTGGTGGCCGCCCTGCAGGCCAGCCGTCGAAAAATCAGTGTGTTTGTCATGACGGTTTTGACCTTGGTGGTCATCCTCGGTTCGAGCATGTATATAATCGAGGGTGAAGAACACGGTTTCACCGATATCCCAACGAGCATCTACTGGGCCATCGTCACCCTGACGACTGTCGGCTATGGCGATCTATCGCCGCATACCCCCCTTGGCAAGGCATTTGCGTCCCTGGTGATGCTGCTCGGTTACGGCATCATCGCCGTGCCGACCGGCATAGTGACCATGGAAATCTCAAACTCGGCCAAGAAAATTGTCTCGACCAACAGCTGCCCGGAATGCAGCGCCGAAGGCCATGATTACGATGCAACGCACTGTAAATACTGCGGCGCTAAGCTCTGAGCCCCCACTCCTTTTCTGAGTGCAAAGATCCGCTTTGTTTTAGCAGGCAGGTTTGATAAAATAGAGAGCAACAGGATGCTTTCAATATACGCTAGCCAAATCAGAAATCCTGGCCCATCGGCCTCGCAATTGTTTTTCACTCCTTGACGTGTTGTTCATCCCCCAAAAATTCAGTTCCACTGCATATATCGAGCAATACAGATAATTTTTTATGAATAAGACTGGACCATTCATAGGCCCGCAGGATTTCCTCCGGCTAATTTTATCTTTAACCCATGACTGCAGAGAGGCCTCCAGCCTGGAGGTCTTCAATGCCCTCCTGCAGGAAAATATCTTTAATAGACTCGGCCACGTCTCGGTCCAACTCTATATCCAGACAGAAAAAGAAAGCGATTTTCTGCCGCTCGCGGCATCTCGGCAAACACGCCGCCTTTGCGGCAGCACTGTTCCTTCAAAAATCCCCATCAACGACCCGCGACTTGCAGATATCCTCATGGGTGTTGAAAGAACTGAAATTACCGCAGACGACCCTCGCCTGCCCTCTGATCTTGCCGCAACTGGCAATCTCAGTCACCTGCTCCTGCCTGTTCACCAGAGTGGTGATGCCGCGGCCATTCTCTACATTGG
>JFJP01039123.1_pt1 | contig 21637 bp, 22 predicted proteins | sample 431651 | NCBI WGS metagenome assembly JFJP01 (sample SAMN02602958, study PRJNA72255) | Microbial mat metagenome, whole genome shotgun sequencing project. | biome: fresh water; feature: sink hole; material: water; isolation source: purple microbial (photo- and chemosynthetic) mats found in...
TGTCTTGTCCTAAAATAGCTTTACACAATAAACTTAAAAATGGAAAGAGGAAGTAAAGTTAATCTAGGATTAAAGAAAGGCAGCGAATTTACAATACCAGAACGAATTCGTATAGTTCGAGATTATCAGAGTTCGGGAATGACTAAGCAGGCGATTTGGTATAAATACACCGGACACAAACAAGAGCATGGTCAAATACTAAATTGGATGATAAAATACAATTTGGGTGAATCTAAAACCGATAAAAGAGGTAGCTTAGAGACAAATGAAAAGCAAATGAAAAAGCATAAGAAAGTATTGGAATTGACTGAGGATGCATTCGAAAACTTGCAATTAAAAAAAAGGATTCTGGATTTGGAACGTCAATTGAAAGAAGCTGAATTAAAAGCCATTGCCTTTTCAACTATGGTCGATATAGCAGAAAAAGAGTTTAATATTCCGATAAGAAAAAAGTTCAATACCAAACCATAGAGAAAATGAAAATTAATCAAACAGACATAGGTTTTGCTAAGCTATGCGGTTGGTTTGGTATTACAAGACAGGCATATTATCAAAACTCAAGGAAAGTACAAGTGCATGGTATTGAAGAGGAATTGGTAATTAAAGAGGTGTTGCTTATAAGGGAAAATCATAAGCGAATGGGAGTTCGTAAACTCTACTACAAGCTTGAAGAAAAGCTTCGGGAACATCAAATCAAAATGGGTAGGGATGCCTTATTTAACTTGCTTTCGAGCTACGGATTATTGGTAAGAAAACGAACAAGGAGCATTCGCACCACCCAGTCGTCGCATTGGCTTCGTAAATACCCCAATCTGATTCGGTCATTTGTTCCTACGGCACCAAATCAACTATGGGTAAGTGATATTACTTATTGGAAAGCGACAAATAAACATTTGTATATTAGCTTCGTAACAGACACATACTCTCATAAAATTGTTGGTTATCATGTAGCCAAAACAATGGAAACTGTTGAAACGATACAGGCACTGCGCATGGCTCTCACCGGCCTGTTGGAGGGGCCGGAGAACCATGCGAGACTGTATCATCACTCCGATCGCGGTGTACAGTATTGTTCTGGTGATTACGTAAAATTGTTGCAAAAAAACAGTATAGAAATTAGCATGTGCGAAAATGGTGATCCATTAGAAAACGCAACGGCTGAAAGAATAAATGGCATTTTAAAAGATGAGTATTTACTGGACACTAAACCTGGTTCTCTTGAGGAAGCTAAGAAAATACTCGAGAAGTCTGTTATTTGTTATAATCAAGACAGACCGCATATGAGTATAGGAAACAGATACCCAAGTGAGGTTCATGAAAAGAATCTAAAAACAGGAAAACTATGGAAAAACTATTACAAAAAAAAGCCTACTATTGTAAACCCAATTTAGGATTAAAAATGAATAGTAAATGTATCATAGGATTTATTAATTAATATGTAAACTATTTTCAGGACGAGTCAGTAGCCAAATTCCCCGCCACTGGCGGGGTGGCTGCAAGCCGGGGTGGTTTTAGGGGACGATACCAATGACCTCCAATCGTCCTGTAGGACATTGGAGCGTCAAATATAACTTCAACTCGCTCCACGATTCGATCGTCCGTAGGACATCGAATGTGGAATTAACACCCCGCCCTACGTGCCTACTCTTGTAGAGGGGAATCTAGGAAGCAACTAGGCATCGGTAGCCAAATTCCCCGCCAGTGGCGGGGTGGCTGCAAGCCGGGGTGGTTTTAGGGGACGAAACCAATGACCTCCAATCTTCCGAAAGGACATTGGAGCGTCAAATATAACTGAAACTCGCTCCACGATTCGATGTCCTACGGACGATCGAATGTGGAATTATCACCCCGCCCTACGTGCAACCCTCATGTAGAGGGGAATCTAGTACAACAAAAAAATCAGCTTTAGTCCAGATATTCAGGTTTTTTATGAAACTACCCCATGGTTGAAACTTACTCATCTCTAATTTTAAAAAGTTCTTCTTTCATTTTTTTGAAAGAATCTAGCATACGAATGAGCTTGGGGTAGTTGAAAGATTGAACATAGCTTTTGAGGTAGGTGCCAAAGTTCGAGAGTATGTTCAATTGAAACAATTCGCCGGTATGTATGAGTTCATCTGCAAGTTGCTCCATTACAGTAAGCGAGTTAGAGTCCAATGCCTCTTTCCAAGTATGATCTATCTGCTCAGTAAAAATATAGTAAAGGGTTTCTTTGTTTATCTTTATAATATCGAGCTCTTTGTCGTCCAAACAATTTTCGCCTGCTAAGAATTTTGCCCATAAGCTATTTTCGTTTTGCCTTTGGTTAATCTGGCTGTTATCAGTAGCAGAAGTATCGACAATATACCCTTTAATGGTGTCGAAACTGATGGTGAAAGTGGTTCCAACGCCCGGCAAGCTATGAGCGAAAATGTGGGCATTCATAAGCTCGCACATCCGGCGTGCAATAGAAAGACCAAGTCCAGAGCCTCCGTATTTTCGGTCGTCTTTATCGTCAATTTGCACAAAAGGCTCGAAAATGCGAGACATGTTTTTTTCTTCGATGCCAATGCCGGTGTCTTGCACCTTAATATCGAGTTGCCCCAATTCATAATTGTCGGGGGTAAAAACGGCAAATATTTTTACGTTGCCTCTATTGGTAAACTTTACGGCATTGCTCAACAGGTGATTTAAAACTTGCCTGAAACGGTTTACATTTATACGAAAGTTGTAGGTTTTAAGTATATCAATTTCGGCAAGCAATTCAATGTTCTTTTCAATAGCCTGATTTTTAAAAGAATTCAAAATTTCGTATGCTGTATTATAGAGGTTTACGGGTTCGGGAAGCGACTCATGGCTGTTGGACCCCATGTGCGAAAGTTCAATGATGTCGTTTATGATTTCCAGTAGCTTATCGCCAGCACTCTGAATGGCTACTACATTGCTGATTAACGGGGAGTTTACCAGATTTCTGGCCAGTATTTCGTTGTTGCCTGTGATGAGGTTTAGTGGTGTGCGCAACTCATGCGATATTGTTGTGAGAAAAACAGATTTAGCCTCGTTTGCCTTTTCAGCACGTGTTCTGGATTCCATCAGTTGCATATCTAGCCGAATTCTTTCTAGTGCATTTTCAAGTTGGAAAACAAAGGTTTCGACGAATGAATGGTTGTTGATATCAAGCAAAATGCGTGGTACAATATAGAAAGTGTATTTCAGATTTACCTTAGAGCGCAGTATGATGCGGTGTATTGTTTGGAGATTGAACTGCAAATTAAGCACAGGCTCAAAATCGGGGGTGATGATTGTATTCAGTAGCTCATCGGTATCAGTGTTTACATGTATCAGCTCACCGGGGACAATGAATTCATGCATGAAATTGGGTAAAAACAGAGCTTGATTTAACCAACGTTCTTTGAAATTTTCCTCAGTACTTTGCGAAAGGTAAGGTGCAAGGCCAATGACACTCTTTAAGTGCGCGTGCATGTTGTCGGAATCGAAAACTACAGTGATAACACAAGATTCCATGCTCATGAAGTAAAGCATTTCGGAAGCGTAGGCTATGATGCGCTCTTCGTTGGGCAATGAAATGAGCTCAGAAGCACTAATGCTAAGCAAATGAAACAGTATGGCACGGTATTCTTCTTCTTTTTCTGCTATTTTACGCTCTGTGATGTCAATAGATGTACCTTCTATATAGTCTACTTGGCTGTGGTTGTTATATATTGCATTCAGGGTTTCATGATAGTATTTTGGAGTACCATTAGCATCTGTGGTATTAAGTATATACTGCTGCATGGGAGTTTCGGGAGAAAATTGTTCTATATATTTATTCCTGAATTTGCCCGAATCAGAAGTGGTATCAAACAAGTACAAATTGTCAACAGGATTGCGCGAATCAATATTGAGCATCGCACGCATCACGGGGTTCGCCATTTGGAGAAGTCCGGCACTGTTACATCTGAAAAGTCCAATAGGTGTATGGTGGAACAAAGACTGAAACTCTGCTTTGCTTGTTGCCAGCATTTTTTGGGCTTCGAGTCTGAAAGTGATATCGCGCACAGAGGTTACGCGCACGTCTGCCCCTTGGTAAACTATCATTTTTGACTCCAATTCAGCAGAAAATTCAGAGCCATCCAAGCGGCGCATTTTAACTAAATATGGCGGTGCATAGTTTTTTTGCAAATTCTCAAATATTTGCTTTCGGTCCTTGTTATCGTAAATAAATAGGTCTATTACATTTACGTTTTTCAAATCGCTTCGGCTGTAGCCGGTCATTTTCAGGAGAGAGTTATTGGCATCTATACAAATGCCCTTGTTGTGTAGTATGATACCCTCAAAAGATAGGTCAGATAGGGCAGTATATCTGTTTTCGCTGTCGGCGAGTTCTGTTTCAAGTTTCTGTATTTCGGTTATGTTGTTGGCATAAACAGTTGATAAAAGCAATTTTTTTTCGGGGTCAAACGTCTGGTATATGTTGAGCTCAAGCCATATGGCATGTTTGGAGTTGACTTTCGGAAACTTGCATTTGTATACAGATTTGGCAAACTGCAGTTCTGTGCGCATTTTATAAAGTTTCCTGAATATCATTGCATCATCGGGCATCATATAGTCGGCCAATTGGGCTATGTTATCGCCAATCGAAAGCAAAAAAGTATCGCCAAGAATATCTTTCCATACTTCTGAAATATAGCTTATGTAAGCATGCTGAGCCAGTAGCACTCCTCCGGGCAAATATTGGTAACCACCAAGAAGATCAGGTAATGCTTCAATATGGACAGGCGGTATAATTTGTGTTTTGTTGAGCAATAATTTGCGGGCAGTAAATTCAAGTTTTTTTATTTTTTGATGCTGAGGTATACCGCAAGGCCATATTTCCTGAATATTGAAAGAAGCCAACTTTTCATAATCTTCAATCTCAGATTCTGTAACCTGTATTATGGTATATGTATTTGGGCTTGGTGTATTGTATTGGTTTAAGGAATGAAATACAAAAGATTCGCTGAGATTGGAAAGGTTGAGAAACCTTATAAAGAAAGGCACAATGGGAATATGGTCATGGTAGGAAACGAGTTTTAGGCAATCAGGAAAAGTGAGTGGCGCTAGCTTTTCAAAATCGACTCCAAAATAAGATATATACACAAACCCTTTGCACATTTTCTAAGCTACTGCATAATTCCAAATGTACAATTTTTTGCCCAACTGTAAAAGGTGTGAATGATATAAAAAAATTAATGTAGCGGAATCAGTTTCTGAAATTCCTTTTTTTTGTCGCGTGATAAAAAGGGGGATACCTTATGTTGGTTATTTTTCAGATTGATGGATAAATCTTTGTTCAAAGAGATGATACGGTTCTTGAATACGGTATAAGAACGGTGAGTCCGAATATATAGATTTTCCGGAATCAAATCTTCAATTTGCCATAGCTGCAGGGTAATGTAATATGGCTTTGGCTCTATATCAGTGTATATTTTACAATAATTGCCATCTGCTTCCATAAACAAGATGGTGTGAAAGGGAATAGCAATGCTTTCACGTCCGGAATAAACCACCAGATTGTCCATTTTCAATATCTGCATTTCTTCCTGCATCATTTGGTTCGAGAGCAGATTGTTGGTGTCAGAAAGTTTTTCTAGCTGATAGAGTTTATCCAACAGTATTTTCTCGTCAATGGGTTTAGTAAGCACCACAAAGGGATTTTCGTCTAGTGCTTTGCGTAGGTTGAAATCATAGGCAGTAATCAGAAAAAAAGTGGTATCATGATTACCTGAGTTACGAGTTATCCGCACTACTTCTATGCCACTCATTTCACCAGGCAGGGTTACATCTACGAATGCTATATGGGGTTGGTGTTTACTTATAAGCAACAGTCCATCTGCAGCATTATCGGCGTCACCTACCACTAAGTAATCGGTATTAAGAGAAAGAGTTCTGGACAGACCTTCCCTTACCAACACATCATCATCTATTATTATAACACTGTATTTCGACATATTTGCTTGCGGGCGAGCGAATCAAAAATAATATATTTTTTTTATATCTAACAATCTTTTCATATTCTAGAAAATTATAATTGCTTTTTATTAACAATCTTTTGCAAAATACGAGGGGTTTATTACTATTGTTAGATTTTATTTACATATATGTCTGATGAATTATTCCATACAATAGCACTGCTTGAAACTTTGGGAGTTGGCAACATGCGTGCCCGCAAGTTGATAGAATATTTTGGCAGTGCCACACAGGTTCTGGCACTTGGCCAGAAGGTGCTTATGGAAGCTACAGGCATAGGTCCTCAGCTGGCTGAGGCTATAGCATCTGGCGAAGGGCTTATAAAAGCAGAGAAAGAAATAAAATACATAGAAAAGAACAATATAAAGATTATTACTGAGGATTCCGGAAGCTATCCCGATTTGCTCAAACAGTGTTTTGACCGTCCTGTTTTGATGTATGCTTTCGGTAGTTTGACTAATCTGCCTCAGAAGGTTTTGGGTGTTGTTGGAACCCGAAATATAACGGGCAATGGAACTGAAAATTGTCGCAAACTGGTGCAAGGCTTGCACGAGTCGGGCACCGATTGTGCCATTGTGAGCGGTCTTGCTTTTGGTGCAGATGCATGTGCGCATACTACTGCGCTTGAGTTTGGATTGCCTACAGTGGGGGTGTTGGCGCATGGGCTCGATATGATTTACCCTAAAAACCACGCCGCATTGGCGCGCAAAATAGTAGATGCCGGTGGTGCACTGCTTACTGAATATATACCTCACTCAATACTTCAACCCGAAAATTTTGTAGACCGAAACCGCATCATTGCAGGTATGTCGCAGGCGGTGGTGGTAGTAGAATCGGCTGCCAAAGGAGGCTCGCTCGTGACCGCTGAGTTTGCAAACAACTACAATCGCGAGGTTTTTGCCTATCCGGGGCGGGTAGGCGATAAGTATTCGCAGGGGTGTAATATGCTCATCAAAAACAACAAGGCTGCACTCATTGAAAGCCACGAAGATTTGATATTGTATATGAATTGGGCTAAGTCGAATAAAAAGAAAGCCCAGCAACTGAGCTTGTTCAACGAGCTTACACCCGAGGAGCAGAATATAGCCATACACAAACTATCAGTAGCATTGCTCGAAATGGAATTCAAAGGATTGGTAAAAACCCTGCCAGGAAAGCGGTATGCCCTTACGGTGTGATGCTTATTTGTTCGTTTTTTCTACTTTGATGATATTTACAGGGCAGACCTCAGCAGCGCGCACGTTGTCTTCGTACTCAATATCGCTCACTGTGATGGTGTAAAAGCCACTTTTGCCACGGGCACCTATAAGTGTGCTCTTGCCATCGCTTTCGTCCATATGCCATCTGTATGGGGCTTCCATTACTTCGCCTTTATGAGTTTGTATACTTTATCCGACTTGCGCACCTTTTGGTCTATAGGTACCGATATGGTTTGTCCTTGGGTAGCTTTGTTTACCGGATTGAGTTCATACCGTATTTCCTGCACGGTGGTTTCTATCACGCCGGTAGTAGGCCCGGATATGATTATTTCATCTCCTACATTCAGCTCCCCTGCTTCAATAAAAAGCTCGGCCACTTTCAACTTTTCAAAATAGTTTTGTCCTTTGCCCACATATACTTTCTGGTGGGTAGCTTTAGAGCCATATGCATCTGTCCATTCGCCCAGCTTGCGTCCCAGGTAGTACCCATCCCAGAACCCACGGTTGAAAACACGAGAGAGTCGGGTAGTCCAGTCGTTTATTTTTTCTTGGGTAAAGGTATTTTCGAATACAGCATCCACAGCCTCGCGGTAGCAGTCTACAGTTGTTTTCACATACTCACCCGGGCGTGCACGTCCTTCTATTTTTAGCACCGAAATGCCGGCATCCAGCACCTGTGGCAAGAAGCTGAGCGTCATCAGGTCTTTAGGCGACATGATGTATTCATTGTCCACTTCCAGCTCGAAGCCTGTTTCCATATCGGTTACTTTGTAAGCCTTGCGGCAGGTTTGCAGGCATGCGCCTCTGTTGGCCGAAGCGTTTTGCTCGTGCAGGCTCAGGTAGCATTTGCCACTTATGGCCATACACAAAGCACCATGTGCAAAGAGTTCGAGCCTGATTTTTTCGCCGGAAGGGCCTGTGATGTTCTGGGCTTCTATTTGCTCGGCTATATGTTTGGTTTGTTGCAGCGTAAGTTCGCGTGCAAGCACTATCACGTCGGCATATTGCGCATAAAATTTTACAGATTCGGTGTTGCTTATGTTGAGTTGTGTAGAAATATGAACAGGAATACCCGCTTCTCTGGCAAAACTAATGACTGCATGATCAGATGCAATGATGGCGGTGATGCCATACTTTTTTGCTTCTCCAATGAGCCTCTGTAGTATTTTTAGATCGTGGTCGTATATGATGGTATTGAGGGCCAGATACGTTTTTATGTTATTTTCGGTACATATCCGGTTTATTTCGGGCAGGTCGGCCAGCGTGAAATTGTTGGCTGACTTAGCACGCATGTTCAGCTGTTCTACCCCAAAATATACCGAGTCTGCCTTGGCTAGCACCGCAGCCATAAGCGATTCAAAATTGCCCACGGGGGCCATTATTTCTATTTCGTGTCTGTTCTTTCTCATATTTATGCGGCTTTTACTGCTTGCAAAATTGCACAATGGCAGTTGAGTCAATTTCGTTCATGCACCGGAAGTGTTTTTTTGGGCATTGCTTGTATCCTAGTTTGGAGCAAGGTCTGCATTTGAGGTTTTTTACTTCAAAAATGCGCGATTTTTCGTGAGGCATATAGGGTGTCATTCCAAATTCGGGAATGGTATTGCCCCAGAGCGAGGCTATAGGTTTCCGCAATGCTGCTGCAATGTGCATAAGTCCGGTATCGTGGCTTATCACAGCAAGTGCGTGTTTCAGTACCCATGCAGATTGGTGCAGATTCAGGCTTCCGCACATATTGTATACGTGTGCTCCTGCAGCATTGGCTACCTGCTTGCCCATTTCGGTCTCATCGGGACCACCAAGCAGTACTACAGGTTTGTCTATCTGTTTGCAAATGCCAATTATTTTTTCGGTGGGCATGCGCTTGGTGAAATAGGTTGCACCCAGCACCAGGGCTATATAAGGAGCATTTCCCCATGCATATCTACTCAGGTCTAGTTCGTCTTTTTTGGGAATGAAATAATCGAGCCCCTCTCCATCATTTTCCACACCAAAAGCTTGTAGCGTGTTCAGGTATCTGTCCACAATATGTTTATTCGGAAGGCGGTTTATTTTCAGGTTCACCATGAGCCATTTCTGCCAGTTTAGCTTGTCGAACGAAAAAGGCATGATGCGAAGAGCAGATTTCACGCGCGAAGTACGCAGGTTGTGATGCAGGTCTATGATGTAGTCGTATTTTTCTTCTTTCAAAACATGCAGCAGTTCGTTCATATTCCCTTTGGTGAGTACATGTGTTTTGTCTATGTACGGGTTTGCTTCGTTGATGGCGGCAAACTTATCTTTGGTGAGGAAATGAACGGTAGAGTTGGGTATTTGATTTTTGATGTGCCTGAAAACAGGTGAAGTAAGCACTATATCGCCAATGGAGCTAAACCTGATGACGAGAAATTTTGCAGGAATCACATCTGCATGTTCAGTATTTTGTATATCAGCCGATGACATTTTTGCGGGGTATGGTTGCTATGAAATCTTTCAGGTAAAATGGTTCGAAATATGCCAGGTCTTCAAATGCTTTATTTTTAAAAGCTTCGAAAGCAGGTTGGCATAAAAAAGCGGCAGAAGGCACAAATTCGGGGTAAATGAAAACATGTTCACCATTTACCACATTCAAACACTTAGCTGCTCCGGTACCTATGATGTGCAGGGTATGCTGGTTTTTATATTCTAAAAAAGAATCGGCATCTATGATTTGAGCCTCGGTAGCTCGTATTTTCACAGCCTCGGTATTGTAAATGGCACTGTAAACTTCCATGCGGCGTGCATCTATGGTAGAAACAACCAAATGATTGGGCGGTGTGAGATTCAAATTCCGGCTTAGAAAACCATGTGCCATAGCCCTGAGTGTACCAATGGCTATGATGGGAATATCTAATGCGTAGGCCAAACCTTTGGCGGTAGAAACACCTATTCGCAGCCCGGTATATGAACCGGGGCCCTTGCTTACAGCTATGGCATTTAGTTGGGAGGGCACTATTCCTCCCTCTTTCATTACTTCATCAGCAAAAACGGCCAGCAGGCTGGCATGGCTTTTCTCTTCAAAATCTTCGCGTATGGCTATTACCTTGCCATCTTGGGCGAGAGCGACCGAGCATACATGTGTAGAAGATTCTATGAGCAATATGTATGACATAATTGTGTATTCGGTATTGGGTAAAATATAAGCAGAAGGCTACTCCTTGCGTTTGGCGGTACATTTGTCTACTTCGAGCACAAATACGGCAGTGCGCTTGAGCAGTCCATCGTGGTATGTGTTGTCTTCCATTTTTCCATAGTGTGCCATCAGAACGTCGAGCCCTATGATACGCTCTTCCTCGGTGCTGGCAATGCGCAGCGTACCGTAGCCCACTACACTTGCATACAACATCGACCAGTCGCATGAGCGCTCGCCTTGCACCAATTGGTGGTCGGTATCCAGCTCAAAGCATACACGGCTATTTTGGTTCATCATTTCTATTTTACGTCCGGCGTTGGCGCCATGGAAGTAGAATACCAGTTTGTCGTTCCAAGTATGTCCAAAATTCATGGTTACAATATATGGCTCGTTGTTTACTGCAAAGGCAATGCGACACACGTCGGCCCGGGCTATGATTTCTTCAATTTCATGCTTCAGTGTAACTTCTCTGTCGGCTCTTCTCATGCATCGGGGTATAGCAGATTGTCGAACGGATACCTTACTGTGTGTATTTCCTTCACCATGGTATATATCAAAGCCTTGAATTCGGCAACATTTGTTTTTTCTTTGGCAGAAATAAAAATGGAAGGCGAATTGTTTTTGGCCATCCAGCTATTTTTCCATTCTTCGAGCGAGAAGTTTTTGGCAGAGGCCGGAGTTAAATCATCTTCTTCTTTTTGGTCGAAAGTATAAGAATCTATCTTGTTGAACACCATGATTACCTTTTTATCGGAAGCTTTAATTTCCTGCAAGGTCTTGTGCACAGTGGCTATTTGTTGTTCAAAATCGGGATGAGAAATATCTACAATATGCAGCAATATATCGGCCTCACGCACTTCGTCGAGGGTAGATTTGAAAGACTCAACCAAATGGGTGGGCAATTTGCGGATAAAACCAACGGTGTCGGAAAGCAGAAAAGGCAAATTGTCGATTATCACTTTGCGGACAGTGGTATCGAGTGTGGCAAAAAGTTTGTTTTCGGCCAGTACTTCCGATTTTGAAAGCATATTCATGATGGTGCTTTTGCCCACGTTGGTATAACCTACCAAAGCCAGGCGCACGAGGTTTCCCCTGGCACGGCGTTGGGTCATCATTTGCTTGTCAATCTTAACGAGGTCTTCTTTGAGCGATGCAATTTTCTGGCGTATCACGCGTCGGTCGGTTTCTATTTCAGTTTCACCGGGGCCACGCAAACCTATACCACCACGCTGGCGCTCAAGGTGAGTCCACATGCGGGTAAGGCGAGGCAGCAGGTATTGGTACTGGGCTAGCTCAACCTGGGTTTTAGCGTATGAGGTTTTGGCCCGTTGTGCAAAAATATCGAGGATGAGGTTTGTACGGTCCAGTATACGGCATTTAAGCGTATTTTCGAGGTTTCGAAGTTGAGTTGGGCTGAGCTCGTCGTCAAAAACCACGAGTTTTATTTCGTTTTCGGTGATGTACTCCAGAATGGTATCGAGTTTACCGGTACCTATGAAAGTAGCGGCAATGGGGCGATCCATTTTTTGCAAAAATACTTTATCAGGCAAAGCACCGGCAGTTTCAATCAAAAACCTTAGCTCTTCAATGAATTCGAAAACTTGTTGTTCTTTTTGCTCGGGGGTGATAATACCCACCATGATAGCTTTTTCAATGGGAAGGGCAGTGTCAAAAGTTTGCGCCATACAGAGATTTAAGGTGAATGAAAAAATTATTTGAACCTATTGGCATTTGAGTACAGCACGTCGCCAATAGCCCTTTTGAGTGGCTCTGTAGTAGCGAATATCATATCAATATCCATGGGGAAAGGTACGGGTTTGCCACCGAGAGTTTTGCGTGTTTCGTTGCTAAGCGCATCCAAATCGCCTTGGGCAAAGCGGCTGGCATAGTCGAAAATATGGTCGGCAGCTATGGGGCGCTGCAATAGCACTTTGTTGGTAGAAAGCTCAGTATATTCCACTACACCTTCTATGTGCGAGGTTTTGGACTGACGGGTTTCTATTACTTTGCATGAAATGGTTTTGTATCGTGGGCGTTTCATATCGTTTCCTAGAGAGTCTTTGCGTACATTTCCCCTATCGTCGAGTACATACTCAAAGCCGTCTTGTATCTGGCGGGTTTCGGTAAATTCGCTTTCTTTCACACGCTCGGGCGATATGCCTAATACCGTGATGCGCACATTGGCTACAACATCAAAATTGCGTTTGTCTTTGGCATTGTGTGCTGTCTGATAGTCGGTCCATTCTCGGTTTAGTTGGTCAAATGGGATTTGCAGGATGACTTTATAGAACTCATCGGGCAAGTTGAGTTGCGCGTTTGGAATGGTGTTGATGAGAATTTTTACGGTTCCTTTGTATTTGGCCTCGTCCATGAGTTTATCTACATCGCTGTACTGGCTTGAGTATTGTTTTACCTTTTGCAATTCGTAAAACGCTTGTCTGCTATTGTTTACATCGTTGCCATTGAGCAGTTGCTTTGCATGGTTGTAAAAGTAATCGGCAGCGTTGCGCTTGGCTTCTACAATTTTATCGTCGTAGTTTACGTATGCAAACTGTATTTGTTTTCCGTTTACCACTTTGGGCATCACGGTATTTACGTAGTCTTGTCTGTTTTTCAGGGCTACGTATTCATCCAATATTTTTTCCCACCTGTCTGGCTGGGCATCTTTTTGCAAAAAGGAAATTCTGTCCACATTTTGCTGGTTGGCCAGCGGATAGGCTTTCGTCAATACATCAATATCGTCTTTACTATCGGGGCTTTTTTGCAGTTTTTTTACTGATTTCTCAACAGCTTCCTGGTATCTGCCTTCTGAGAGTAGTTTTTCAGACGATTTGCAAGAGGAAACGACAACAACAATCACTAAGATGAGAATATACTTTAACCTGGCCATATAATACATAAGTTTTGGTAATACATGCAAAATTAGAAAACAAATTTGACCTGCGAAATTTTAAACAGCCTAAACTTTTTGAATATGAATACGTGGAAACTAGTTTTGTATCTGAAAATTAATGGGCAGCGTATACCAGACACTCACAGGACGTCCGCGTTGCATACCGGGTTTCCAGCGCGGCAACATTTTTACCACCCTCAGCGCCTCGGCATCTAGCAGTGGATCTACGCTTTTTACAACTTCTACCCTGTCTACATTTCCGCTGGCAGTTACTACAAAACGTACAAATACTTTTCCTTTGAGTCCGGTTTTATGTGCTTCGGGCGGATATTTGATGTTGGTAGCCACCCATTTGCGCAAACCAATTTCGCCCCCCGGAAACTCAGGCATATCTTCTACAATAAAGAAAACTGCGGCATCTGAAGTACTGCTTTCGGTTTCTTCCAGTTCTATGAGTTCTATTTGGGTATTTTGGTCGGCTTCGGTATCTACAATATCCATTTCTTCAGCTATTTCCACATCGTCGTTTACTATGTTCAGAATGTCAGCAATCTGAGGCGGTGGCGGCGGTGGTGGGGTAGAAAGCATTTCTAAAGTAGTGATGGGCACTATCTCTTCTTCAATTTCGGCCGATGAAGCCATTGTAAAAATCTCCACTTGTGGGGTAGTAGTTTGCCATTCGAAAGCAAGCAGGAGTAATCCGATAGCAATAATGAAGCCTGCCTGAAGGAACAGTCCCCGGTATTGCTCTAAATCTGCCTTTGGGTTTTTCTTCAATTCCATGAACACCAAATTTGGGTAAATAACGAAAGCGTATGATGAAATAATGTTTCTGCGGGGCAAAATTAAACAATATTTCACACGTGATTTTTGTATTTAGCACAGCTCAACCAATAATTTTCCAAAACGAACAAATTATGCTGCACAATGGTGTAAATAATTTTTGCAGGAAAAAAGATAATTCTATATTTGCATCGCAAAGCGGGGGTATAGCTCAGCTGGCTAGAGCGCTTGCATGGCATGCAAGAGGCCCGGGGTTCGAATCCCCGTATCTCCACCCAGAATGCAAAAAAGTACATCAAACTATGGTGTACTTTTTTTGCTTATAGGAGTTTGGGAAAGACTGGTAGCTTTGAGATACAATATTGTACAGGTTTTTGGTTAAAGCAGGGATTTCTTAAGATTGCGCAGGAAATAAAGAGGGTGAGTGGGAAGTGATTAACCGTTCAAACTAATTCAGGAAATGACATTTTTTGGGTACCAATTTTGCGAATACAACATTTCATGTTTTTAAACTTCATGCCTGTATTCATTGTAGTTACCTAATATTTGCTCGATGTGGTATACTTCGGTGCTGTTGTCAAATGATAATCCATTTCCGAAAAGATACCATTTTTGGCGCTGTTTTACACTGAGTTTCTTTATGCTTGGGAAATGGGAAAGTGGGGTAATGATGATACGACCATCAGTAAGATAAACAGATATTTTCCCGCGTATGTGGAACGCAATTTTTTGTATCTGAGGGGTTGAGTTCCAAAAACCTTCTATTTTACGCTCTGTGCTCATTTTACTAGCTGAAATTTTTTGATTCATCATTTTTTGCGCTGCAATGCGCCTCTCTTTATCCTTTTTGATGTATTCGCTTACTAGCTTACATAGGGCGGTGCCCTATGCTAATGCTTGCGCCCCTTTCGGGGCTTCACTATGGTACATTAAATTCTAAACTATTTTTAATCCCCTTCATTGGCTAGTCTGCTCAACAAATCCTTTCTCCGTGTGTATATATCATTCCAGTGCTGCTCAATTTCTGAAATATCTTCGGCTTTAGGTTTAGTCGTTTGCTTGGTTAAATTCAGTATTTCTACCTCGGCCTTATTGTATTTTCTAGCTTCGGCGTTGGCATCACTTTTTTTTGTAAATACACCTAATACGTCGGCTTTGCATATTTGGCCTGTTGATTCGTTTTGTTGCAAGTTTCCTAGCAAAACGTATTTGCCAGCGTACATGTCTCTGATTTGTTCTAAGGGTAAATGCATATCCATAGGGATTATTTTGAACTTAATTAAAATACCAACTATATTGAGTTTGTTGTTGAAGAAACGTCAAATTTACCATTATATATGTCTTTGGGGTTAATATCAAATTCGTTATCGCCCCAGCATATAGTACCATAGTCAATATAAAACTCTCTGAATAAGTTTTTATCCAAAAATTTATTGATAAGCGGGTGTTTGCTGGTGGATATAAAGTTGTACAGGTCAATCATTTTAATGGTCCCGTCGGTAAACACCACCTTTAGCTGATAATCTTTTATGTAAAATGCTTCTTTAATCATATATCAATGTCGTTAAAGCCTGAAAGGTTATTTTTTGCTTTCGCACCTTCAGTGCTGATAGAAGTGAGGGAGTTCTATTTACATAGGGCGGTGCCCTATGCTAATGCTTGCTCCCCTACGGGGCTTCACTATGGTACATTTAAACATACATGCAAACTCTATTTCTTCATATTCTTTTGTTTCGCCTTTTCCTTAGCCAGTTTTTCCAATTTCTTGGCTTTCGCTTTTTCTATTTTGGCATCAATTTTACGAGCCCATTCAAGCCTTGCCATGAATTTCTCTTCATCTATAGGCAACTCTTTATCGTTTCCACCTATAAAATTTGTACCGTAATCAATATTACGATCTATGAGTTTCTTTTTCTCTTCCATGATTAATAGATATATTAAATCAGTTAGTTAGTACTTTATTTACTCATCAGCATCCAAATCGCCAGTATAGTATGCATTAAGACAGAACTCAAGGTCAGCATCTTCACCCCAGTAAAGGCTTGTTGGGGTGTAGGTAAAGTTTCTGAACTCAACGGGGTTTGCAAATTTATTATGCTGTGGATGGGGATTGGCTTTCAGCCAGGGCTCAAAATCTATTATGCGATGTGTACCATCTTTAAAATATATTTCGATAGTAAGTCCACCTGCCCACTGCACTTTATCTATTTCAACGATATGCATTGATTGTCATTTTTAATGAATTAAACGATCATCAGGTCGATTTTGTTTTTATACTTTTAGTAAAATATGGTAAATTTGTTATTGACAAAATCGGTTCGGACGTAGAGTGCAGGGTAGTTGTATGCATTTGCACGTTGTCAAATTCTCGGAAGCCCGGCTCAGGGCTTCCATTTTTTTTATGGTTTTTAGTGACATTACTGCATTATAGCATATTGTTTAATTGGTAATTTGAAAAAAATAATGACTTATCGGTTTAGAGTAATAATATAGGGTGTCGTTTCCTGCTTCAAACCGTTCATTTAAAGGTAAGTATTTATCCCAAAATATAGAGTGATTGTCGAACGAAATATATGGCCATATGTGTGGTTGTGAAATTTGGCGTATGTGCTCATCTTCGGGCAAAAATTCAGGTAGCAGGTATCTTGTTTCGTGATTTTCAAACGTAATAATCATCACATCTTTTTGGTATCCGGCCATTTCAATTTTAGGAATGTTGGATTTACTAAAACTGTTGTATGTTGTTGATGATTGATTATGGAGTACAAACTTCAAGTATTGTTTAGCAAACTTGGCTTTGGATTGTATTTTGGCTATGTCTTTTAAGGTGGCAAGCCGTGAGAAGGCAAACACAGTATCTTTACCCAGAAAAACTTCATCCACATCGCTTTTGTGCCACAAGAAACCATCTGCGGCTATTCTCACTTTACCAAATGGGCATGGTAGTGATTTTCTAAGATTCTTGGCCAACTTCAACACACATATTTCGAGCCTGGCATTTATATAGTATACTTTCTTCCGACTTACATTCAAGATTTTTAGCGGTCCGGGTATTTCATCATACGGTAGCATGGTGCTAGTTTTTACGGTAAAATTTAAGTGAATATACGACAATTATTTTTCTTGATGCATATAATTAGCAGTAATGAAATACGTTATATTTTCAGAAACAAAGTCGTTATCGGACGTTCAGAGCGGGGTTAGTGCATCAGCTCGTTGTTTTAAAAGTGGTTTGCCACAAAAATTATCTACACATATGGTAAATTATATTTTTGAAGTATTAATTTTGCATCAGGTAAAGCTCCATATAGAGTAGGCTGCGAGCCCTCTAATTTACCTAAAATATGTGGTTTGCCATACAGTGTAGGCAGTTAATAACTTCAGCGATGATGTTTTTGAGGTTTCCACATAAAATACTGATAGCACTTCAGAATAATCGGTCGGGTAACCCAACGCTAAGCGAGGTTCCGGTTTTACCAACTGAGGTGCTATTTTTTGTTTGTTCGCATTTCAAATGAATGCTTCTTTATTCCTCCTCTTTTGCTTTCCTCTTCTTCTTCGGCTTTTCGATTGTAAACAAGTCAGCAGTGTATTTTTCGTACAGTTCGAAAAGGAATACCATTCGGTTTGCTTCGCTGGTAAACGGCTGGGGACGATAGGCCAAATCGACCGCTTTGTCCAGCTCGGTGTGGGCTTTGACTAATGCTGCCGGCATGGTCAGCGGATCATACAAATCGGCCAATGAAGAGTTGGGAAATTCTGCCCTGGCATCTAATACCTTTTGCGCAGCAGTTTCAATTGCTTTTATTTGTTTTTCGGATGGGTTTTCAGGCCAAGGGTAATTTGTGTAAACTATTTCATTGGAATATCTGAAGCGGCTTTCTAATCGACCACAAACTGATTTTACCCAAGCCATATGCATAGAAGACATTAGAATACCAAAATGATATAGTTTAGCACCTTCTATAAACAAACAACTGTCACTAGCTATCGAGTTTTCATTAAAGAACCCCATAGGTATATATGGTCTATTTTCAGAGGAATGTCTCGGGATTAATACATAATCACTTTTGGGTTGTCTGTTTTCTGTAAATAAAGTCGGTTGATTAGCCCACTTCACAGTTGCCTGTTTAGAACTTTGTAATCTCATTTGCCTCACACCCTCGATTCTGGCAAGTAAATGTGGCATTTGCTTTATTTCTCCCGGTTCTGCGTTCACTAGCCATAGGCAATATCTATTTTCTTTATTTAAAAACTCATGTGCTGAGATTAGTGGCCTAATGTATTTTGCGGCCTTCGGTTCTTTTGATAGAAATTCATTTTTTTCTTCTTCTGTAAAAAGAAAGTTTCCACCATCAGTAGGTTGGCTACCTTTTAACATTTTCGGTACATTGCAAAGTGGGATAGTCCTTTTGGCAATTAATATATCTTTTCCGTCTACTAAATACGGATTGATGTTTTTTACTTTGATTTCGTGTGCTTCGCCTTTGATATCTTCGTACTCGAATATTCGTTTATTATTTGAGTCGAAGTTAGCAAAGCCTGCAATAACGCAGTAAACAGCAGCATTGCCCTTTGCTTCGTTGCTCCATTTGAAAGTTCGATGAGCAAAGTGAATTTTAATGCCATATTTATATAGCATTCTTCCCCAAAGAATGCTGGTTTGTTCGCCTTGCACAATGGAGTTTGTTGATACAAAAGCAACTTTGGTTTGAGTACCCTGAATGTACTTTGCCGCTTTGATATACCAGCCGGTTACATAGTCCAAAACACCACTGCCATCAGCATTATCAAACTGTTTTACAATTTGGTTTCGCTGGCTTTGCTTCATGATTTTGGAACCAATAAACGGCGGATTGCCCAAAATATAATCGAATTTAGCTTCGTCTTTGGGCTCAGGTATTGTACCCTTGTGTACTTGAAATGTTTCGGCTTGGATATTTACTGTTTTATATTGTTCTTGGGGTTCTTCAATCAAATAAATATTTGCGTGTTTGGCCACTACATTTATTTCATTTAGCGGATTGAGCAAACTTTGCCACTCTATTTGTAATGCATCGCCATGAACAATTTTTGCAGATTTGGTCAGTGGCAAACGAACAAAGTACTGCCCAAACTCATTGCTTATCTGCATATTCATTTGATGGTCAATAAGCCACATGGCAACCTCGGCAATACGTGCCGGAAACTCTTCATACTCTATGCCATAAAACTGATCTACATTCAGCCAAATGATGTTGTCGATATGGGTTACTCTTTGCCCTGTATTATGGATTTTTCTGAGTATTTCCAATTCCAGCAAGCGCAACTCCCGGTACGTAATAACCAGAAAGTTGCCGCAACCACAAGCCGGGTCAAGGAACTTGAGCGTGCTCAGTTTCTTGTGATATTCAGGCAGCTTGTTTTTGTTGTCTTTTATGCTCTCAAACTCCTGATAAAGTTCGTCCAGAAACAGAGGTTTGATAAGCTTTAGTATATTGCTTTCGCTGGTGTAGTGTGCCCCAAGGTTCCTGCGCTCGGTGGGATTCATTACGCTTTGGAACATAGAGCCAAAAATAGCCGGTGAGATTTTGCTCCAGTCGATGTAGCAACATTCCAGCAGAGATTGTCTCATTTTGGTATCAAAACTCGCAGTTGGGAGGTTTTCTTCGAAGAGTTTACCGTTTACATACGGAAATTCGTCCAGCTGCTCGTCCAAGTTTTTGAAACGGTTTTCGCGGGGTGTGTTTAGTACCTGGAACAATTCCTGCAAGCGGGCTGCAAGGTCGCTGCCGTCTTCGCTGGTGCGCTGCTCTATGTAGTCCTGAAACTGCTGTTTATTGAATATGGTGGTATCTTCGGCAAACAATAAGAAAAGGATTCGAACCAAATATACTTCCAGTGGATGGCCGGTATAGCCTATTTCCTTCAGCCTGTCGTGCAGTTTCCCCATCAGCTCGGCGGCTTTTATGTTGGCGGGATCTTGCTCTTTGTATACCTTCTTCTGGTAGCCTATGATGTACCCAAAATGCTGAACGTTGTTTACAAGCTCAGGGAGTTTAAATTCAATGTGCTTATCGTCTTCAAGGTCATACAACCTGAAGTGCTCAAAGTCGGAAACAAGTATGTATTTGGGGAGTTCGTGTTGCTTTAGTCCGTGGGTATAGTCGATTGCCTGTTGATAAGCTTTGTCCAGGTTCTTCCCCCGGCTTTTCATTTCAATGAGTATGGTTCCTTTCCATAGCAGATCTATGCAGCCGTCTTTCTCATCGAGCTTTTTTACCCGGTGCTCAAAGGTGGCTACTCTTTTGCTGCTTATGCCGAATACATTGAAGAACTCAACCAGGAACGGTTTTGCCTCGGCTTCTTCGTTGGCAGCTTCAGCCCACTCTTTTGAGAAGTTCAATGCTCTGTCTTTTATTTCATTCCAACTTAGTGCCATAGGGGGAGGGTGGTTTAGAGATTAAGAGAAATTTTAAAGCATTGTTGGTTATTTTGTATCTCTAACTTCAATCCCCTTCAACTTGTCGGCAGGTAATGAAGAATATAACCCGTTTACTTTTTTGGGTAAAGCTATCATATATTCAATTATAATATTTACTAATTCAAACAATTGACTTACTGACTCTGGATTATCTGTGTCGATTTGTCCAGGATGTACGGCATCATTCCCTGTTACTCTTACAATATCAAGCGATTTCTGCACAATAATAGGCAGACCTTTTTTTACCAAATTACCAATATCGGTATTTATATTTTCCCCTTTTTCTCCCAACTCTTTGCATAAAACTTGAATTGCAAGTCGGAGTAAAGCTGCAGCACCTCTAGGTGATTTTGGGTGAATAGCAGCAGCTTCCAAATATAATTTTAAAACAGATTCAGGCATATCTGGGTTTGGAAATGGTGCATTTCCAGTGTTTGGATAGTACATTTTATCTACAACCCATATAGAAAATGATTGACAATGTTGACAGACGCCAACTCTTATTAGATTGTCTAGTGAACTTTGATACTCGAAACCATCCCCAGCACGATCCCACCAATCTTGCGTCGCTATTGACCCACAATGTGGACAAGTAAAAGATCTTTTATAAACTTCAGGTTGAATATATTTCATTTAACTCATCTGTTAATCTGAATTCTTAAATTTTGACTACTATAACTACAAATATAGCAAAACCCCATAATTGAACAACAAAGTTAGATATACAAAAAAAGTCCTAGCTGCAAAGCCAGAACTTAGATATAACATGAAACAGCCAAGTAAAACTTCATGGCTGTTTATATATACTATATGCACAGATTTCTGTCGATGGTAGTTTTTACAGCAAAAATACTCGATTCGAATGAAGCCCGGCCAAATAATATAGCAGGGTGAATTTTATACTTATTCCCAAACAGATTGTAGTTATGATCGTTCCAGGGACGGAAATCTGATTTAAACTCCTGCCATTGTGGGTTGCTGATAAGATGCTCGCGGGCAAACTGATTCGCTTCTTGTTCAAACTGCTCTTCCTGCCCCAGTAATTCAGCCTGACCCGATTCCATATTGTCGATAAAGGACATTTCCTTGTTGTTCTGCAGATGTAAGGCGATGTGGCCAATTTCATGCATCAGGGTAAAAGCAAAATTGTCGATTCGTTT
>JFJP01038073.1_pt1 | contig 21635 bp, 18 predicted proteins | sample 431651 | NCBI WGS metagenome assembly JFJP01 (sample SAMN02602958, study PRJNA72255) | Microbial mat metagenome, whole genome shotgun sequencing project. | biome: fresh water; feature: sink hole; material: water; isolation source: purple microbial (photo- and chemosynthetic) mats found in...
ATTGTAAGTAACTTCATCACCTGATGATGCTGGACTACCAAACTGCCATGCCAGTATTGGACCAGTAGTCACAGTTAAAGTCTGTTCTACATTGGCCGCTGCATTGTAATTTGAATTTCCACTTTGCGAAGCGGTAATAATTGTAGAACCTGCACCTACAATACTAACAGTAGAACCCGAAACAGTAGCCACGGCCGTATTTGAACTTGTATAACTCACAGTTAGACTGGAAGATGCCGTAGCAGTAAGTGCAAAAGACAAATCGCCAATTGTTTTGGTTGGTAATGCTCCAAAAGTTATGGTTTGCGAAGCGATAGTGATGTTGGCTGATAATTCTGTTGGCTGAGTTAATGTATAATTGGCAGCCTTTGTGCCACCCAAAGTACTTGTTGAAGAAACTACAATGCCGGTACCGACATTTAAATCTGCAAAAGTTCCTGTTCCGATTAATGTGACATCATCAGAATTGACAATACCAGTGAGTGTTCCAGAAATAGTGGCTGCATTGGTACCGTCATAAGGTTTATTTGCAGCAGTTGCAGTTGTTATCGAAAGTGCTTTGGCATTTACTGTTAATGATTGAATTACATTTGTTGCAGGTAGATAAGTTCCATTTCCAGCTTGTGAAGCAGTAATGTTGGAAGATCCTGCTCCAATAATTGTAACAGTACTACCAGCTACAGTAGCCACAGCCGTGTTAGAACTAGTATAGCTTACAGTCAAAGCAGAACTAGCCACCCCCGTTAAATCAAAAGTAGCATCGCCATAGGTTACAGCCGACAAAGCACCAAAAGTGATTGTTTGGGGACTTTTTACAGTTAATGTTTGTTGTACGTTGGTTGCAGCATCATAATTTGCATTTCCAGCTTGCAAAGCGGTAATGGTGGAAGTGCCAGCGCCTACTATGTGAATTTGATTGGAAACTATAGTAGCAACAGCTTCATCAGAACTGGTGTAAGTGATTGGATTTATTGCCGAAGTAACAGAAGTAGCAGGACTAAAATCTGCATCCAATGTTGATTTTTCGGATAAAGCTGCGAATGTGATGGTTTGGTTGGCTTTGGCAATGGTGAAACTCAAAGTGGCTGGATCACTGGTTCCGGTAGCGTTAGTAGCTGTTACTGTAACTTCGGGAGTGCCTGCGGCAGTTGGTGTTCCTGAAATTAAACCAGTAGTTGTATTTAAACTCAAACCTGCGGGCAATGTTCCACTTACAAGTGCGTAACTTGTGGGAGTATTTGTAGCAGAAATAGAAACAACGGGTGATGGTAAAGAAGCTGTTCCAGTAATTTCAACTGAAAAAACTCTTGCTCCTACAGTAGTTGCATTTGGAGCAGTAATTTTAATTTTTGAACTTCCATAACTAAATGGCAAGGATACTATTGGTGTACTCGTTGTACCTGTGGTATGCAAATTAGATCCAACTTGAGCCCAATTTGTTCCATTCCAATATTCAACTTTAATGTCATCTGAATGACTTGCAATTGTTCCAAATGAAGCTAGCGAAAATGTAACCTGAATAGAAGTATAAGCAGAAAAATCCATTGTAGGAGACTCCAAAGAAGAACCAGAAAGCATTTTCCAATAATCAGCATTAGCATTATTTATAGCAGCAGATGTAATTGTCCAATTTGCTGTTCCCGAAGAAACGTTTTTTGCTGTCAAATATAATTTAGGAATAATATTGACAGCTTGAATAGAAGTATTTAGTAACGGTAAAATAAAAAATAAAACAAAAACTATAGTTTTAGATAAACCTAGTTTATTCATTCTAGCATTTGTCAGAGGTGAGTTTATTCTATTCAAACAATTTCTTATACTTTTTAATTTCAAAGAACAATATTTTTTAAAAAATAAACTAACATCACGTCCAAAATCTTTCATATTAAATGGAATTAGTGTGGATCCATAAAATACATTTTAGCCAGAAGTGAAAATGACATATCAAACAGTCAACCAACAAGTTGTTATTGATTTTTTGTAGTGGCATTTGTCGATATGACATATTACAAATGTAGCAATATAATTTTTGTTATTATCGCAATTCTAATAATTTAATAAAAATAAATCTTTCTCCATAAAGAATAATTTAGTGAATATACCCTTAAGCGCGGGGCGTATTTATCTATTAGCCAGGCGCTTCGTGATTAGATAACTATACAAAATTATATTTATTCCAATTCTCTGGTTTTAAGATGCTGTGACAATTCTAATAATTCTGTTGATTTCTCAACCTAAACCGCTTAGTTTGACATGTCGTAATTATTAATTTTTAATTACAAAACGTACTAGTTAAATAATGAAACATTAACAACAGCTTGTAAGAGGTCGTAATTAGGGCTAATAATTTTTATAATTAGCAGAATACATGTCTTGAAATAAATTTAATGATTACAGTTCAAAAAATATCGTACATTTGCCACCGCAATCTGAAAAAAATAGTGGTTTAATAACTTGTACGGTGTTTTATTTCATTTATTAAGACATAGACACAGTTTTAAAATAACAAGACAACTTATGGCAGATTTCGAAAAGCGGGTGTAACAGATAATTATTGTTTTATTTATCCAAGTACAAAAAAATAACATCTTATAGTAATGCCTATCCATTGGTGCAAAATTAACCTTATATATGTAAGGGACTTTCTGACTTAGATTTGAAAAGTTTATCGGACAACAATGATTAATAATCTAAAACAAAAGAACGATTAGTAAAAGTGATTGATTGGCAACAGAATAATGAATTTATACTCCTTTGTCCACTTGTGTGTTTATAATTAAACTATTAAGAACTGTGTGCCAAATTATATAAAGCTGTGTTTTCTAAGGTTTTTTATGCGAATTAAAAATTGCTACCCACAGGATATTTTAAAGAAATAAAATAGTTTTTCAGCATTAAATGATATTAATTAAAAGTGAAAATTGAAATTTATGAAATTACGTCTTCCATTTCTTAGCTTACTACTTTTAGTTGGCACATTTCTTTGGGCCACCATCCCAGCGGGCTATTACACTTCAGCAGAGACTAAAAACACTGCCAATTTACGCACTGCACTGCAATCAATTATCACTTCTAGTCACAGTGTTACCTCTTATGACGGATTGTGGACATCGTATCATACAACAGACATCAACCCAGCCACTGGTAAAATATGGGACATGTATTCAAACTGTGAATTTACCTGGTCGGTAGATCAAAACAGCGGTGTAAGTGGTCCTGAATGTACCAATTATAACCGCGAACATTCAGTACCACAAAGTTGGTTTAGCGAAGCAAGTCCTATGGTGAGCGAACTATTTCACGTTTATCCTTCCGATACTCATGTTAATGGTATGAGGGGAAATTATCCCTATGGCGAAGTGGGCACTGCCACCTACACCTCACAGAATGGATCTAAATTGGGAAGTTCGAGTAATGCCGGTTATGCGGGTACAGTTTTTGAGCCAATTGATGAATACAAAGGAGATTTTGCACGTACCTATTTTTATATGGCCACTCGTTATGCCAGTGTTTGCCAAAATTGGGCAAGTGGCGCTACGGTAGTTTTTGGTTCCAATTTGGGTTTCACTACTTATGCTGTAAATTTATTTCTAAGCTGGAGTCGTTCTGACCCAGTAAGTGCTAAAGAAATTTCTCGCAACGATGCCGTTTACGCCATACAACATAACCGAAATCCATATATCGATTATCCAGGCACAGAAGAGTTAATTTGGGGAAACAATACAACTGGTTCATTTAGCACCAATCAACAAGTTGTTGTCGTACCTACCGTAACTACTCCCAGCTCCACCAATATTTTGACAACTAGCGCAAGTATTGGCGGAAATATTACGTCCACCGGCGGTGCAAATATCACCGAATCAGGAATTTATTACAGTACTAACAGTGGTTTTGCCGACGGAGCAGGCACAAAAGTTACGGCATCGGCTACAGGCACAGGCCTATTTTCAACTTCTGTAACAGGCTTAAACGTAAGCACAACTTATTATTTTAAAGCTTATGCAACCAATAGCGCAGGTGCTGGATATTCTTTACAAAGCAGTTTTGTAACCATCACGCCAGTTGTAGCACCAACCATCACCACGCCAGCACTTCAAACAGCAACTTCTACCAATGCCATTGTTAGCGCCAATGTTACCAACAATGGTGGCGAAATACTTACCGAACGTGGGTTTTATTGGAGTACAACAAATGGATTTGCAGATGGTGCAGGAACGAAAATTGCTGTAGCAGGCACAAGTACAGGGGCATTTTCAACTACCATTGGGTCATTGTCCACCTCCACAACATATTATTTCAAAGGTTTTGCTAGCAATAGCGCCGGCACAGTATATACTTCGCAAGCCAGTTTTACAACCACTGCTATGGATCCACCTTCATTTGTGGTAGGAACAGTAATTGGTTCTGGATCAATTATGACTTTTGGAAAAGTGTCAAGTGCTTTAAGCAAAACAGTATTTATAAAAGCCATTGGACTATCTGGAGATTTAACAGTAGCTGCCGACGGAGAAATGTTCAGTGCTTCCAGTCCAACAATTATCAAAGAAAATGCTGATAGTGGTTTTTTACTCACCATTACCTACAATCCTACGGCAGTTGGTGCACACACTGGCCAAGTTATCATTTCGGGAGGAGGTCTTACCAATCCCTACACAATTAGCTTAACAGGACAAAAATAGTTCTCATTCACTGTCTTGGTTACATCAGGTTCCAAAAGCGGTTGCTAACCCCATTAACATAGTGGTTACCAACCGCTTTTCGTTTTGTTTGCTTTATTGTGCTACGCTGACACATGCAAGCACGCTGTCATACCTAAGTTGTAGTAATACTGTCAGTTAAATTGTATCTGACAGCATTACGGGTAAGGTTTCAATTAGAATAAAACATAGAAATAACCTATTTTTGATAGCTGCCAGAAAAGACGAATTACGTCTTTATTCTTATTCTACGTTACTAAAATATAACTTGAAAACAACAACTACAATCCGAAAAGTCAAATTCTTCGATAGTCACATAAGAAATCTTTGTAAAAGTAGTCTTTAAAGGATTTTAAATATCTACCCACATAAAAAGTGGTGTAACCAATACTTTAGTGCAGGCATCAATTTTACGAAAAGCATTTCCATTATCAAATTCTTTTTTTCAGACATTCCTTTTCTGAGCTGCTGCTTTCCTTGCATTTATTGTCTGAAAACGTACTGCAAATATATTCATTAACGGTATCCAATTGGAAAAGTGATATTGTATTTTCCAATTGTCGTTTTTAGGTGTTGATATGTAACTAGGAGAACCAACCTATACGTTAGTTCTCCTTCATTTTTTTAAATTGGTTTTACAGGAACATAAATGTCAACTACATATTTTCCATCTTTTGGTTCCTCGGGGTACAATTCAAAACTAGGTTTATCATCCGGCTGATAGCCGCTAGTAGGAATCCACTGATTATAAACCCAATCCCATGCTTGCTGAAAATCCTGTGAGCTAAGCTCAAAACGGGCAATAACGTACATGGCAGCATCAATTTCCATTTTTTCTACTTCGCCATCTACTATTGTGTCGGCAGGCACAGTAATACAAACACTCATTTTAAGTTTATCTTCACTGACAAGATTTGGGTCGTTATGGTAAACAACTAACATTTTAATATCTTTTGCATCCAACAAACCTTTTGGTCCCGCCCACGAAAACAGCTTATTCCATATACGCTCGAATAGCTTATTGTCCCCTTTGTATGGGCCAATGTGGCTAATGCAGGCAACGGTCATTTTCTGAAGTTCTCTAACTTCCACTTTTTTGTTTAAATTCATATTGATCCTCCATTTTAATTGTTTCTAAAGCAAGATAAAACACTAAATAGTATTCTCAAATCATTCATCATTATTGCTAAAATAATAACTCAAAATGCTATTGTTTTAACTTTTAGCAAACTAAATTGAGATGCTGAAACTTGAAAACAGTAATTTTTAAATTTCCGTAAAAATATCCGCAAAACAGCTCACTCCGGCAAGTGGTTTTTTTGAAAGCAATGATACTAAATTGCTAACACATTGAGAAAGTAATGTGTAGTATTTCAAGATTTTGTGCATTTATGTATCCTTGGCAAATTGGCTTGTTTTATTTATGGTTCCAAAACTTTCGAGGATTAATTTCAAAAATGAAATAGAGTGTTATTAGAGAAGTATTTTTAGATTATTAAATGTCCAATTGCTGATAAAAAACTTTCGCCTTGTATAATAAACAATTACTGATTTTTTAATGTTCAGCCTCAGAACAAAAAAGTGAATGTACATTTATCCAATAGTTCGTTATAAAAATTGTTTTTTGAACGCAATCCACGATAGCTATCAGCGATTTTATTTAGGTTATTTTACTTTAGTGAAATGATTTGTGTGACATATTCTATGTAAATATTTTTTGAACGCAAATGGAACATATCGTAAAAACGGCACGTTCCGATTCTCGGAATGTCGAAATACTCCATCGGAATACTCCGTTTGCGTTTACTATTTTTATTTGAATTGAAATTATATCTAGTTAGATTTACGCACTATAACCTTGTATATAAAGATAATAGGCAATTTTATAACGAACCATTGTTTATCAATAATCCATCCAAACTACTAATCTATAATCTAAGGTTTTTGCTTAAGCATTCTAAACCGTGAAATCACCAGTAGGTTAACTATTATTCAGCGTAGCGTAATAAGTTGGTCTTGTTGTTCGGCATAGCGTCTTTGGTCAACGATAACTGTCGGGATTAGGGTGGGAAGCTCTGTCCACCCTGATAGGTAATTTCTTAGATGTTCAGAAGATGGACGTAGCTCGTGGGTGTGATTTATTTCTATCCACGATAGCAATAAATCCCAACAACGCGGCGTATAACTTTAGAATAAGAAATGAGGGGTATATTCGGTAGCACGGGTAAACTGATGCGTACCAACTGACTAAGAATAAATTCCAACTACCACACCATGCTCAGTGCATAAAAAAAGCGTATCCTGACCGATACGCTTCATTATGACTTTTCATTGAAAATGCAATTCAATAACCCAAAATCTTCAACATCGATTTATAACTTTGTTCCTTGGCAAATAGTTTGGTAAAATACTCACCATCTTCATCTTTATCAATAATTACCAATTTTGGCGCAGGAATAAGACAATGCTGAATACCACCGAAACCACTTATTGCCTCTTGATATGCTCCTGTATGGAAAAACCCAATATATTGCTCTCTGTCTTCATTCATTTTGGGGAGGAAAACGGCATTTGAATGCACCTCAGCATTGTAAAAATCTTCGCTATCACATGTTAATCCGCCCAAATTCACGCGTTCATATTCCGAATTCCAATTATTAACAGCCAGTAACACATACCGTTGGTTGATAGCCCACGTATCGGGCAAGGTAGTCATGAACGAACTGTCAATCATATTCCAAAGCTCCCTGTCATTCTGTTTTTTCTGATTGACAATAGAATAAAGCATCGCACCACTTTCACCAACTGTATAGGATCCAAACTCGGTGAATATATGTGGGTCGGGCACACCATTAAGTGCACAAATAGTTTTTATTTGACCTACAATTTCCTCCGCCATATATTCGTAATCATATTCCATGTCCAAGTGAGTCTGAATTGGAAAACCACCACCAATATTCAAACTATCCAATTGAGGGCATTTCTTTTTCAACTCGCAATACAGGTTGACAGCTTTATTTAACTCATTCCAATAGTATGCAGTATCTTTTACGCCAGTATTAATGAAGAAATGAAGCATTTTCAATTCAACTTGTGAATTATTGGCAATGTATTTTATATAATACGGAATAATATCATTGTATCGAATACCCAGACGTGAAGTATAGAAGTCGAACTTCGGTTCTTCCTCCGCTGCAATACGCATACCTACATTAAACTTCATGTCAAAGTCTTTTAAAAGCAAGTCTAATTCAAATTTATTATCCAATATGGGAATGACATTTGTGAACCCTTGACGAATTAAATTTTGAATATTCTCAACATATTGAGGACGTTTAAATCCATTACATATTATATAAGTATCTGGCTTAAGTAATCCTTGTTCATGTAAAGAATCCATTATATTGATGTCGAAAGCAGAAGAAGTTTCAATATGAACACCATTCTTCAACACCTCCTCCATCACAAATGAAAAATGTGAACTTTTGGTACAATAGCAATAATTGTAGTCACCATTGTAATCTACTTTGGCCATTGCTACATTGAACATACGCCTGGCACGCTGGATATTCTGTGTTATTTTGGGTAAATAAGAAATCCGCAAAGGAGTGCCATATTGCTTAATAATGTCCATAAGTGGCACGCCACACCATTCCAATTCGTTTTCAATGATATTAAATTCATCATTCGGAAACTCAAAGCTTTGCTCAATAAGGTCTTTATACTTGTTTTTCATTCGATTATAGTTCTTGAAACAATAAATAAAAATATAAGTTAGTTAGATGTTACCTTTTTAATTCAATCTAAGTAAGTTGGATTTGAGATAGTTTGACAAAAAAGCCAGCAAAAGTAATTATTAATTACGATTTATAATCATACAATGCATAGTTTTTTTCTAAACATGCGCTAAATTATACGTTTGGGGAGGAAAGTTGTATCTTATTTGACACATCGAAAAGGAGTAAAGTTGCTATTTGTTGGCCATAATCACTTCCAAATTTGCAATAAGTTTTTTATAGCCAGCACGTTTGATAGCTGAATGTTTAAAAAACGTATTAAATCCGGCCTCGGAAAGTTGATTCCAATCGTTGGCATTCCAGGCCAGAATTGCTGGATTATATCTTAGTTCAGAGTGTTGGTGTGGAGTTGCCCACTTTTTATTCCACGGACATACATCGGCACATATATCGCAGCCCAATGCCCTATTGGACAAGAGCGAGTGAAATTCAGCTGGAATTTCATTCTTATTTTCTATGGTGAGGTACGAAATACATCGGCGCGCTTCCAACGATCCATTTACCAACGCATTAGTGGGACAAGCATCTATGCAACGGGTACATCCGCCACAGCGCGGACGAATGGGTGCATCGTATTCCATCTCTTTGTTCAACATGATTGTGCCAATAAAGAAATAGGAGCCCAAGCCAGGATGGATTAACTGCGTATGCTTACCTATCCAGCCCAACCCAGCACGTTCGGCCCATCGGCGCTCCAACACGGGAGCAGAATCAACAAAGGAATGCTGATGAATGGAATTTACACTGTCAGGCCCATATTCGTTGCAAATTAGAATTTCTAGCTCGTTCAGTTTTGCTTTGAGTACGTGGTGATAATCAACTTGGCTGTAGGCATATTTCCCAATTTGAGGAGCTTCAGGATGTTGGAGTGTATCGGGAAAGTAATTGAGAATCACTACTACAATCGATTTGCAGCCAGGAACCAACTTCCGCGGATCGGTACGTTTCTCGAAATTCCGCCCAAGATAGCCCATTTCGCCATGATGACCTTTGTCCAACCACGACTGCATAAATTCGGCATCCTCTTTCAACTCATCAGCTTTGGCTATACCACAAGCATCAAATCCGAGTAATAGTGCCTTTTGTTTAATGAATTGATGCATGAAATATGTTGAGAAAAGTGGACTATTTGTACCTTATAACTTGAATAATTAAAGATTCTTTCCAATTTCTTTTTCTAACTCCTCAAACCCAAGACTTCTTGCAATAATAGTTCCTTGTTTAGTCATTAGAAAAGTGGTAGGAATGGATGATATATTATATGATTTTACATAATTAGTGTTCAACCCATTTTGATCGCGAACACAAACCCACGGGATGTTTTTTGTAGCCTGTTGCCAAAGTAACTTATTCTGATCAAGCGATATTTGAAATATTTCAAAGCCTCTACTATGATATTTATTATACAAATTGCGTAGCGCAAAGGTATAATTTACGCTTTGTTTGGACTCGTAGGCCGAGAAGTCTATCAAGATTAAGTTGCCCACCAATTGCGAAAGCTTTCTTTCCACATTGTTTTTGTCATTTAGCACAATATCAATATAGCCCGTTCCTGAAGTGGCCAATACCTCATTCCACAATTCATCGCGCCTTGCCTTGCGCTCCACTTTAATAGCATCCATTACCAAACTATAAAGATTCTTTGTTCTTTCATAATCAGGCATATATACATTGTACGAAGTAGCCACTGCACCACAATATGGCTTGTCGGCTTTTATATAGGGCGAAAACAAATACGTGTCATTCACTTTTTGATACAAAGCATAATAGGCTGCTGTGGAACGTGGATTTTGAAGTATTAACTTGCGCGCCAACTCTTTGTGCGTTTCAATATCCAATTTTATGCTTTCAATGCGGCTGTACTTATCTTGTTCTGACAAATTAGGTGTCAACTGATTAACCTTCAGCTGAATATTAAAAAGAGATATTCGCAATTGTTTAATTTGATTAGATGCCTCTGAGCCTGTAACTTTATAATCCGACGCAAAATGCTGCGATTTAGCATCAATAATAATCTCTTCGCATGAATCTATTGAGAATGCAATAACCTTATTATTGAGTCTTAAACGATAAAAATCGGGAAAGGCCGGTCTCACGGATTGAAATTCATAATCTCCTTTTTCATCCAATACTACAGAATCAATGGTTGTGGTTTCCAATAGGGCTGTATGCTCTAAAAAGAGGGTATCACCAGCGGCGGCCTCCACCACTCCACCTACTTGAAAGCGATTGTTATTATTGCACGAAAAGAGTGAAACGGAGATTAGAAATAGCAATGCGTATTTTGTCATAAATTGAAATAAAGAAATAAGAATCAATAGGGGAAACAACCTAATTTAGAGGTCAAATATTTAGTTTGTCTTGTAAGTATATTGCACTTTAGATAGTTGTTCATTGGCTTCAACTATCTTTTTCTTGAGGTCTTCTTTGTACTGTTTCAACTTATTTTTCAAGGCCTCATCCCCTACAGCCAACATTTGCACAGCCAAAATAGCCGCATTTTGGGCCGCATTAATTCCTACTGTAGCCACAGGAATTCCAGGAGGCATTTGCACTATGGCAAGTAAAGCATCCATTCCATCGAGCGATGCATTAATGGGCACTCCAATTACGGGCAAAGTGGTCATAGAAGCAATAACACCAGGCAAATGCGCGGCCATGCCTGCTGCAGCAATAATTACTTCAATGCCATTTTCTTGCGCATTTGTTGCAAATTTTTCTACTTCTCGTGGAGTGCGATGTGCCGACAATGCATTAATTTCAAACGGTATTTCAAAATCATTAAGTAAAGCTGCTGCCTTTTCCATTACTGGCAAATCGGAAGTGCTACCCATGATTATACTAACTTTTGGGTTCATATAAAGTTGTTGTTTTTGGTGTGAAAATTTATTCTATTTACCTAAAATAAAATCTTGGATATTGATAAACCACAATCCGAAAAGTTGGATTCATCGATAGGTACAATATTTAAAAAGAGAAGAGAAAAAAATCATTGATACCGAAAAACCGTAAAAAATTAGGTTTAAACGGTATCAAAAAAAATGGCTGCAATTAATTAAAATCTGTTTATCAGCTTAATTAAACCCCAATAATTGCTTCGTACTCGGTGGCAGAAAGCAATTCATCTAAATCAGAAACATTGGCAACGGAAATCTTCACCATCCATCCTTCATTATAAGGGTCGTCGTTTACCAATTCGGGGGCATCTTCCAACTCCTCATTAAATTCGAGCACGGTACCTTTGATAGGAATATATAAATCGGATACTGTTTTAACGGCCTCAACTGTTCCAAAAACTTCGCCCTCCGAAAGGGTCTCACCTACAGTTTCCACTTCTACGAAAACGATTTCACCCAACTCGCTTTGTGCAAAATCGGTAATACCCACGTAGGCAATATCGCCTTCTAAACGAATCCATTCATGGTCTTTTGTGTACTTTAAATTAGCAGGTACGTTCATAATAACTTATTTTTTTTTGATTAATAACTTTGAGTATTATAATAATGTGTTTTGTATAAAAAAGAAGAAACAGGCAAAATAACTACCTGATATTTAGTTTAGAAATAACTGGATAATGGTCTGAGTATTTAACCTTATCCATTTGAAACTTGATTGGATTAAAGGCTGTAGAATCATATAAAACATAATCAATTCTAAAGTGATAAAACCTATCATTAAATGTCCAACCAGGACCACTACCTATTTCGGTAAAAACATCAATCAGTTTGCCTTTCACTTTGGTATATGCATAAGACGGAGGCACATCGTTAAAATCGCCACATACAATTACGCTATAAGGCGAGGCTTCAACTACTTTAGCCACCGCATCGGCCTGACTAGATCTAAGTTTATAAGCCATTCCTAGTTTTTTAGAAAAATGAAGCGTTATGTCCGCTATATTTTCGGCATCAAATTTATCTTTCAGCGATATAGGCATATCTTTATCCTTCTCTGTTAATCTATTGGATTCCAAATGATTATTCACCAGCCGTATTATTTTTCCATTTACATTTATATCCGAAAAAATAGATAAATTGAAGCGAGAAGTATAGTGAATCATTTGTTTATTAATAATTGGATATTTCGAAAAAGTGGCAATACCCATACGTCTATTTCCTATTTTTTGCTTATACTGAATGTGCCTATAGCGATATTTTTCAAAAATTCGAATCATATCTTCGTGCGTAATATACTCCCTATTGGTACTCGTAAAAAACTCTTGCAAACAAACAATGTCAGTATTAGCATCTAAAACATATTGCATTACTGTATTAGGTTTATTGGCAGTATGCTTTTTTAATTTTCCACTCATCATGGTATTATAAGTCAATATAGTAAGTGGTTTTGTAGCCACCTGAGCAGCTTTTTCACCAAAACGGATAGGAAAAACATCATTGATTTGTGATGCCGAAAATAAAAGTAAACTGAGTGAAATAATAAAATACCAGTTTCTAACTAGAAGCCAAAAGATTACAAACACAACATTTAGAACTAGAATTATAGGAAATGCGAGTGAAAAATAGGCTGGATAAATGAATTTTTCGGGACTAATGATAGAGCCAGACAAAGTGATTAGCAATATTATTGCAACCAAGATGTTAGAGCCCAACATAAGCCATTTCACTATTGCTTTTCCAAACATACTTATTTAAATTCCAGTTAAAGTTAAATTTATTGTTTTTTATTGCCTTGCTCGAACAATTGCTTTTTTTCGTCAGCAGATAAGCTTTCGTATCCCGATGTTTTAATTTTATCAAGAATGTGATCAATGCGTGCCATCTTTTTTACTTTGTATGCATTGTATTCAGCATCGCTCATGCGTACATTGGGGTTATATTTGTTTGGTTTGGCTCTCAGCTTATTGGGCTGAAACCAGTGTTGAACAGTAGAAATAAGTTTACTAAACGCAGTAGTTAAATCACTTCCTTTGCGCAATGACACAACAAAAAAATAGCCAGCCATAGCCCCACCTAAATGTGCCAATTGCCCACCGCCATTGCTAGAAGTAATTCCGAAAAAACTTGTAAGCACCGCCACAAGGGCAATATATTTGAGCTTTACACTACCCAAAAGCAGGAGTTGCAGCTCCATGTTTGGTGCTTGATATGCCGCGGCTAAAATGATGGCCATAATAGAACCTGAAGCCCCCAACAACAAACTAATCGGAACTACAGGTGCATAAAACGGGAACAAATTAAAAGCTGCCACATAAAAAACCGCAGCCACAAGCCCACCAAATAGGTATAGTCCAATCAATTGTTTTTCGGAAAAATAAATCAGGAATATTTTACCAAACCAAAAAAGGCTCAACATATTGAACAGCAAATGAAAAAAGCCTTGATGCAAAAACATGTAGGTAATAGGAGTCCACACTCTAAATAAAAGTTGTGAAAGGTTAGCCGGAACAGCCAAATAGGACATTAAAAACTCTCCAGGTATATTGAAAAGCAAAAGAAATACCAACACTAATTTTAGTACAACAAACACAACCACATTGATAAAAATCAATCTGTAAAGAGAGTTTCCATTTTTAAAAACAAGGGCTATATTATCAATTATACTCATATTGAATTTAATAGAAAGTTGATAACGCTAATCTAGTTAATAAAGTTGATTTTTCTTTTTCCAAAAAAGAATAAGTATTGCACCGAATAACATACCCCCAAGATGTGCAAAATGGGCTACACTATCACCAGAAAAGCGAGCTACTCCAAGAAATAACTCGGCTACCCCATAAATGAGTACAAAAATACGTGCTTTGATGGGCACCGGAAAGAAAAGCAGCATGAGTCTAACTTCGGGAAACAACCAGCCAAAAGCCAACAACAATCCGAATACAGAGCCCGACGCACCCACTGTTACGGGCAAATCAAGAAACATCTGTTTCATATCAATAATGGCAGGAGCCGTGAAATACTCAAAATTAGTAAGGCTAAAATAGCGACTTAAGAGGTTTTGAAATGGGATTAAAGCTTCGCTCGAGTTGGCAGCAATAGCCTCGTTCATAGCAGTATATATAGAATGGAACTCTACAGTCCAAAACAATTGCTGAATGATACCGGCACCAACTCCGGTAACCAAATAATAGAACAAAAACCGTTTGGGACCCCACCGTTGCTCTAGTGCTGAACCAAACATGTATAAAGCGAACATATTGAAAAAAATGTGACTAAATCCGCCATGCATAAACATGTAAGTAACCAATTGTGCTGGGTTAAATTTATTGGATGCCCAATAATGCATGCCCAAAATGTCGGTAAGGTCAACATTTAATGCCCATTTAGAGAAAAAACCTGGAGCTACTAAAGTTGCCAACCACAAAATTAAATTGATGGCAATAAGGTTTTTTACCACTGGGGGTATTGAGTTTAAAAAAGAAGATCTGTAATTATTCATTATGATTTGGAACCAAATTAATTGTAAATAAAAAATATAAATATTTCCTTAAAACTTAATAGAAATTAAAGAAATCGCTCATCCCGATAAATATCGAGTTTGTGGTGCATGCAAAATACTGATAGGTAATGAATAGCAATCTAAAATATAAGAATCACCAATGATTACAAAATAAAACATTCAATTTCTAAGATGCAATGTTCGTGTTTTCTGCAAATTGTTCAATAATTAGAGAAAAATGAATTGGAGCAGAAAAAAAACATCTAAAGTAATAGATAACAGACAACTCTAATACCTTGTTAAACTTCTTAAATGCTTAATTTCCTTTTTATTGGAGCACAAAAGTAATGAAAAAAATACCAAAAACATGTTTTCTAACACATTTTGTGCAAATAGAAAAAATAAATAGATTTTTTGGTTATTAAATGCTTGTATATTAAATACAAAGCACTACATTTGCAACATCAAAACTGTGTTTATCGTTTCTACTAATAAAAAATCAAATTTTATGAACAAAGCAGAATTAATCAGTGCCATTGCTGAAGGAGCAGGTATTACAAAAATCGATGCAAAGAAAGCACTAGAAGCCACCGTTAAAAGTGTATCGGAAGCTCTTGCAGCAGGCGACAGAATTAGTTTAGTAGGGTTTGGAACTTTTTCTGTATCAGAGCGTTCGGCTCGTTCAGGCATTAATCCAAAAACTAAAGAAACAATTCAAATTGCAGCAAAAAAAATGGCTAAGTTTAAAGCAGGATCTGAATTATCAGCCGCTATCAACTAGTTTTTTCGTTTTATAACAAACAAGAAAGGAATATGGAAACATATTCCTTTTTTTTATTCAATGAATTAGAAAGGGTCAAGTTCAGATACATATTGAATTAAATAAAAGGTGGATTAAAACACAGTATTGAATTATGTCAGTTAACTCAAAAGTTTTTACATAAGCCCTACATTACTTCAAAAATTGATATTACTGTGTTCCCGATGTTCTGGAAGACCGAAATTTATTATATCAAACAGAAATACTTAAAATTTAAAGTTGACCCTAGTTAAATTGGACTCAAGTCATCTGAACTTCAACAGCATATCGCCATTTCAATTTTATCGGCAGTCGCCTTTCCTTTCAGTACTTCCACCAGTTTCAATGCAAATGGCAACGCTACTCCAGCACCCATTGCAGTTATTATATTTGCAGACTGAACTACCTTTTGTACAGACAATGTGGCACCCAATAATTGGGATTCAAAACCAGGATAACAGATGGCTGCTTTGCCTTCTAACAAGCCCATTTTACCTAAAATGGAGGGCGCAGCACAAATAGCAGCTACATACTTACCTTGATTTGCTTGTTTGATAAGTAAATTTTTCAACTCCAGATGTGCGTCCAAGTTTTTTGTTCCAGGCATTCCGCCAGGCAATAAAAGAAGGTCATTATCAGCATAATCAGGCTCATTGAATAACATGTCTGCCACTACTTTTATTCCATGTGCTCCAGTTACTTCCTTGTAGGACATAATAGAAACAATAGCTACTTCAATTTCGGCACGACGTAAAATATCAATTGGGGTGATGGTTTCAATTTCTTCAAAACCGTCAGCTAAAAATAGATAGACTTTCATAGTGATTTATTTTAGATTAAAATTGTATGTAATACTTCCCGAAGAAATTCCTTTTCCAGCTGTAAAACGGGTATTGCGAGCAGCGGAAGTGGCGGCATTGCGTGTGGCAGCATCAGAAATGGTGGTAGGAGAACCAATGGTGGCACTCACCACATTTCCATTTTCATCGACGCGTATATTCACGGTAATTTTGCCTTCCACATCGCGGTCGTAACTTGGCGATACAAGTCTTCCTGTAAGTGAGCGACCATTCAGCGACCATGAATTTCCACCCGAAGAGCCTTTTCCAGCAGGATTTCCTTGTTGCGTATCACCGCTGCCAGTACCGCTGCCAGTAGAATTATTGTTGCCAAACATGCCGTTCATGGCGTTGGCTTTATCAATAGCTGCCTGTTCCTTTCGTTTTTTGTCTGCGGCAGCTACAGCTGCACGGTTTGCAGTTTCAATTAGTTGGTTTTCAATGGCTTCTTTCTCCTTGCGATCCTTGTCTTTCTTTTTTTGCTCCGCAATAACCAATGAATTATCCGATTGCGTTACAAAGTCTTGGTTCACTGGTTTTACAACAGCTACAGGCGGGGCAATTGGAGGTGTTGGTTCATTTGCAGGCATTTCGTTCATTCCGCTGCCATCAGCATTATCTCCAAAACTAACCATTATCCCTTCCTCTTCGGGAGGTTTGGGTGCAATGGTTGGCATAACCACTAACCAAAGGAGTAGGAATAATATTATGCAGGAAACGGCCGAACCGATAATTCCATATATATTGGATTTCTTCACGCTATTTCTTTTCAGCTGATTGTGTTGCAATTACTATTTTCAACTTGTGCTGGTTGGCAATGTCGAGCACATACACCACGTTTTTGTACGGTATATTTTGGTCGGCATTCAATGCAATATAGGTTGTAGAGTCTTGAGCCACCAGATTCATCAAATACGACTCCAATTGCTCAGGTACTATTGCCTGTGATTTTCCTTTTCCGATGGCCACAAAGTATTGACCTTGTTCATTGATAGAAACCTTTGCCACAACAGCCTTGGTAGCTGTTCTGGCTTTACTTTGCGGTAAATTTATCTTGATGTCGTTGGGCGATGACATGGTGGACGACATAACGAAAAATAACAGCAACAGGAAAATGATATCCGTCATGGATGCCATTGAAAATGAAGCTTCTATTTTATTTCTTTTTTTTAATGCCATAATAATATTCAATTAATAATTAATAGTTAATAATTAATACCTAATACCTATTAATTTCAAAAATCAATAGCGTATAAAAATAAGAAGTAATCATCAAAAATCATTAATTCTTAATTTGTAATTATTAATTTATCCTTACGCTGGTTCGTTTAATAAATCGAGGAATTCCATGGTTTTGGATTCTAAAAGGCGTACTACTGAATCGACACGATAAACTAAATAGTTATAAAAGAAATAAGCCAAAATCCCAACTATTAAACCACCCACAGTGGTTACCATGGCTTGATATACACCTACGGTGAGACTACTCATTTCTACTGCTCCAGTTGAATTTTGGGTCATATTGAAAAAAGTAAGTACCATCCCAGTCACTGTTCCGAGGAAACCTAGCATGGGTGCACCACCTGAAATAGATGCCATTATCACCAAGCCTTTTTCCAACTTGGCAATTTCCATATTACCCACATTTTCTATTGCCACCAGCACATCGCTCATTGGACGACCCAATCGGCTGATTCCTTTTTCCACCATGCGCGAAATGGGTGAATCGGTATCATGACAGAGTTTCTTGGCGGCATCAATTTTACCTTCGTAGATATAATCTTTGATGCGGTTCATGAAAGTATTATCTTCCTTGGAAGCTTGCTTGAGTGTTACCAAGCGTTCGATAAACAAATAAATGGCCAAGGCAAACATTACGACCAACACATGCATAATTGGGCCACCATATTTATACATTTCCCACAAATTCATTTCTACTGGTACTTTTGTAGTGACATTGGAAACAATGGCCGGAGCGGCTTGCAAAATCAACATTAAATTCATATCGTTTTGTTTATAATCGTTTTGTTTATAAAAGGATTTAATTATTTGGTGTTTAGTATTTGGCGAGACAAATTTCGTACCGCTTTTAATCGAGAATGAAATTTTGAACTATTATTTTTTTTTATTACCTCCACTTTTTGAAAAGAAGAGAAAAAAATGCTATCGTGAATAGATTAATCAAAGTTTACCATAATCATTACTTGCATAGTTCCCCGCAATTTATCCCGTATTTGGACGGGAGGGGTTAGTGGCCTATATTTCTACACTAACTGCATATTATACTGTTTTATTGTGTTTTCCAAACCTAAATAGAGTGCTTCCGAAATAAGTGCATGTCCAATAGAAACCTCATCAATCCAAGGTATATGTTGATGCAGGTACGCTAAATTATCCAAGCTCAAATCATGTCCGGCATTTAATCCTAGCCCCAATTTCTGAGCCAATCTGGCTGCCTCCACAAAGGGTGCTATTGCTTTTTGGCGGTCGATGGGATAATTGGTAGCATAGGGTTCGGTGTATAATTCCACACGATCAGTGCCTGTTTTGGCTGCAAATTCTATGTTTTTCAAATCGGTATCCACAAAAATAGAAACGCGAATGCCCACGCTTTGAAAATCGGCTACTACCTCTTGCAAAAACTCCAAATGAGTAACCGTATCCCAACCTGCGCTAGAAGTTATTGCCTCGGGTGGGTCAGGAACCAAGGTTACTTGATGTGGTTTCACTGATTTTACGAGTTGGATAAAATCGGGAGTTGGGTAACCTTCAATGTTAAACTCAGTTGTTAGAATTGGCTTCAAATCCCACACATCGGCAAATCGGATATGGCGCTCATCAGGACGTGGATGCACTGTAATACCAGCTGCTCCAAAACGCTCACAGTCTAGCGCTACCTGACAAACATTGGGAGTATTTCCACCGCGAGCGTTTCGCAACGTTGCTATTTTATTGATATTAACACTAAGTTTAGTCATTATTTTAAGGCTTTAATTTTATTTCAATAAATGCGTGGGCGCAAAGTAGTTCGTATTTGTATAAAATATTTGAGAAAGCTACACCCACAAAATTTGCAGGGTTCGTTTACATTTAGTTCCTTTGCAGTTGTTTTGAAGAATTACAGGCAAGGGACTGCAAAAATAGCTAAAATTAATTGAAGGGCTATAACTATGGCATTATCTTTCAATTATTTTAAGTAGGAGTTCACTCCGTTAAGTGTTTTTTGAACGTAAATGGAACATACAGTCAAGTATGCACGTCGGAATACTCCGTTAGCATTCAAAAAAAATAAAATCGACTTATCGCAGCTGACTTATTTGATACATAAATAAAACGCGATATGAATACCGATAGCTATCGGTACGCTTGACCCAATGATTTGTATTTATTTTCTGTTTTTTTCTAAGTACGCTGATTTTTAATTTCTATATCCCATTTATAACCTACAACATGAGAATAGCTATTTTTGGAAATACGTATCGCCCTGTTATTCAGTCGCACATCGAAGTTCTTTTTGATTATTTCAAAGAGAAAGGCGTAACCTTGATGCTGGACAATGAGCTTTACAAATTTGTACAAGCGCATGACAACTGTTGCCTAGAGCATACCGAAATAATTGAAGGCGATGATTTTGAGGCAGATATGGCTTTGAGCATTGGCGGTGATGGCACTTTTTTGAACACTGCGGCTCGCATTGGGCGCAAAGACATTCCTATTTTGGGTATCAATACAGGTCGGTTGGGGTTTTTGGCCGATGTACCTAGTGAAGCCATTTTGCCGTCGTTGGATGCTGTTTTGGATAAGAATTTTATTCTTGAAGAACGCGCGTTATTATTTGTGGAAACTTCGGACGGCTCGTTGTTCGACTATCCCTATTCGCTGAATGAAGTGTCGGTACAAAAGCAGGACAGCTCGTCGATGATAAGCATTACGGCAAGCGTAAATGGCGAAAAAGTACATACTTACCAAGCTGATGGCCTAATCATCTCTACTCCTACTGGCTCTACCGCTTATTCAATGAGCGTGGGGGGTCCGCTGGTGGCACCACAATCGCAAAACTTCATTCTCTCACCCGTGGCATCGCACAGTTTAAATGTTCGTCCACTCATAGTGCCCGACTCGTGGACCATTGAACTAGAAGTGCATAGCCGAAGCCAGTGCTATTTGGTAGCCTTGGATGGCCGCTCAAAAGTATTGGAAAGTAGCACAAAGCTACGCATCACAAAAGCCGACTACACCGTAAAAGTAATCAAACAACTGAACCACACCTTTTTTGATACCCTCAAAAATAAACTGATGTGGGGCGTGGACAAAAGGAATTGATGGTTAATTAGTTAATTGGGTAATTGGGTAATGAGGAAATGGGATAATTTGACAACCAATTTTCTCATGACATTCAACCACGTTGTGTTTGTGTCCGTTTCATTCATTTTTCCACGGGTTTTCACCCGTGGCTATTCACATTTAAGTCCTTCAGACTTCCAATTCCGCAATTAGTAATCCCTTGGTTCTTTCATCAATCTCCCCATCAAAATACTGCTTCAATACCTGATGAAATACTGACTCACCCTCACATACCAAACTAAAAAGCGTCATGCACGATTTCAGTTTCATATCGTCGGGCCTTCCAAAAATCTCCAATGCTGTCTTGTTTTTGTGTAACAATAAAGCTTTCGATATTTCAAATAACCGTTTTCCCAACACTGCATGATGCAAGTAGGCCTCGGCTTCGGCTCTGCTATTTATGGCATAAAACACTGAAGTGCTACTCATACCCAAGCCCTGAAATTGCGGAAAAATATACCACATCCAATGGCTAACCTTTTTACCATTTACTATTTCGGTCAATGCCCGTGCATAATCATTTTCCTGAGCTATTAAAAATCGGTCTAAATTTAGCATAAAATGTATGTTTTGTAAATGTTGTTAGCATGGATTGGTAATATTATAATTGTTGGCATGACTTGGGGTAATACTTTCAATTAGGATAACAAAAAAATAATTAGCATAGTGAAATAAAAATCTAACATTCCATTTTGGCTGTCTAAACTTATTGATTATTCATATCGTCTTCATTATTCATTTGCAATTGGCTTATTATTAAGCT
>JFJP01037878.1_pt1 | contig 21634 bp, 10 predicted proteins | sample 431651 | NCBI WGS metagenome assembly JFJP01 (sample SAMN02602958, study PRJNA72255) | Microbial mat metagenome, whole genome shotgun sequencing project. | biome: fresh water; feature: sink hole; material: water; isolation source: purple microbial (photo- and chemosynthetic) mats found in...
TTTTATTCCCTGCAATCCGGGATAAAGTGCCTGAATTCCGGCAGTTTCTGCTTTTTTCAAAATATCGATAATCCTTTTACAACTGAAAAACTGCTCAGAGAATTGATTCTTCATAATGGTGAAGCTGATTTCATATTGCCGGCTTTCGAGAGTACGACAGGGCATCCGGTGTTAATCAGCCCATTTGTAGTGGACAGAATTTATAATGAAATGGATCTTGAAATTCGAATTGATGCGTTTTTAAAACAGTTTAATGAAAAGAGAATAGCGGTTCAGGATCAAAGAATCCTATTGAATATCAATTCGCCTGAGGATTATCTGAATGCGGGATTTGTGGATTATATATCTTAATTCCTGAAAGGTTATAACTAAACAGGAATGTATTCCTTTAAAGTTATATTTTGTTCTAAAACCAATTGCTTATTGGCTTTAATCCGCTACTTTAAGTTTTACCCGTTTTCAACAATCAAATTGTATACTTTTGCAAAAAGTATTTGCATTTACTTAATGAAGCTGAGCCTGCTATTTCTTTTTTGTCTCTTATCCGTGCAACAAATTTTTGCACAGGATCAGATAAAAATTGACAGTCTTAAAATACAGCTTAGCAATGTAAATGAAGATACTACCAAAGTAAAACTTCTCTTTGATCTTTCTGATGTTTATGGCAGAACCGATCTGATCATGGCATTGCAGTACGCGAAAGAAGCATTGCAACTATCCGTACAGGCCAGGAATGAACTTCTGGAAGCACGCTCTCATATCAAAATAGGGTCACATCTTATTCGCATAGGTAACTACGATGAGGCGTTGAAAAACTATCTTTCCAGTTTGAAGATTGCCCAGAATAATAAATTTGAACATGAGGAATTTGTATCACTGTCCAATTTGGGCGTTATACAGGATCGTATTGATAAATTTGATAATGCATTGAAATACTATTTTGAGGCATTAAATATTTATAATAAAAGCATTGAAATAGGCAAACCCATACAGGAAATTAAGAATATTCAAGGGCTTTATAATAATATTGGCAATATTTACGCTTCAAAGAATGATTTAGGAACTGCAGAGGAATATTATTTAAAAGGATTGGCTATTGCTGAACAGAAGAGTGATTTTTCAAACATTGGGATTATTTGTAATAATCTGGGTAAACTGGAAGATCAAAAGAAAAATTTCGATAAAGCATACAGCTATCTGGTTAAATCACTGGAAGCCAGGCAAAAAATCAACGATAAATCCGGAATTGCTAAATCCTATTACTCTCTTGCAAACCACTATGTTGAAATGCAACAGCCGAAAGAGGCTTTGGAATATGCAAAAAAATCCTTTGTTCTGGGAACAGAACTTAAAGAACCTCTGACCCGGAAAATTTCATCCATGTTTTTATATCAGATTAATAAAAAGCTTGGAAATTGGGAAAATGCATTAGCATATCATGAAATATTTCAAGAGGTAAGCGACAGCCTTCTCAACGATACGAAGATCCAGGAACTGACAAGGCTTCAAATGCAATATGAGTATGAAAAGATAGAGAAAGACAATGATGCCAAAAGGCAGAAAGCCAAATTGACTTATATTGTTTTATTATCTGCTATTACAGTTATCTCAGTAATCCTTGCCCTGCTTTTTTTTCTGGCCCGGAGCAGAACCAAAAGAATTCAACTAGAGAAAGAGAAGTTGGAAAAAGATATGTTGATTAAAAATAAGGAATTGACAACCAATGTGTTATACTTATTGCAAAAGAATGAACTGATAAATAGTATAACAGCGCGACTTTTAAAGCTTAAGGCAAACCTGAAGGAAGAGAATATTGCTCCGGTGCAAAAAATTATTGTTGATCTCCAATCCATAACGGAAAAAGAGGTTTGGGAAGAGTTTGAATACCGTTTCCAGAGTGTTCACGAAGAGTTTTATCAAAGTCTTAAAAGGAAATTTCCTGACCTTACTCCTTCAGAAATAAAGCTTGCAGCATTTCTCCGTTTGAATATGACCACAAAGGAAATTGCCTCTATAACCAATCAAAGTGTTAACAGTCTGGAAACGGCCCGTTACAGGCTGCGTAAAAAACTAAATATTACCAACCAGGAAATAAATCTGGTTAACTTCTTACTCAATATTTAAAGAGGCTGACAATTCCATTAGTATTACAGAAATTTATTGTGGCTGGAAGCCGGAAGTCGGCAGAGGCAGAGGATCGATAGCTAAATTCGCAAATCGAATTCCTTAATCCCCCTAGAAATAGTTTATTTCCTCCTTACTCTCTACTGAATATTTTTTACTTCCGGTTTCTGTCCATTATGGGCTCTATTACCTCTATTTATCCAATTAATTTTCTATTATTCTGTTTTACAATTACATAGTAAGCCGCAGTAGGGGTATTGTTCAGGTCATTTTTCCCGGTGTAGGTATTTTTCTCAGGTTACATTTGTCATTGTATAAGTTTTACTCAGGACAATAATTATTGTACAGCTGAAAGTGAATATATTTTTGTTGCCAGTTCCAAAGCGAGCAGAAACTATGAAAAAAGAAATAAAGAATCAGATTGAGTCCAAACCGGATGAATCACTCTCTCTGGAAACAGACCAGGCCATCCTTGAACAAATTTCCAGGCGAAATGACGAAAACCAGGCTTTGAAGAAGTTGCTTGATAATCTGAATACTTCATTTGTTAAGCATGAATCCAAATCATCAAAGAACGAAACAAACAACTCTTAATAAAACGATTTACTAAATCAAATAACGATGTTAAAATCATTTACCAAAATACTCAAGTTAACTCTGCTGGTCCTGTTTATGCTGGGACTTGGCCGGTTAAATTCTTTCGGACAGGAATTTAAGGATGGCGTGCTTCAAGGTACCATTCGTATTAAAATAAAACCTGAGTTGGCAACTTCTGTTAAAATCAGTACAGCGTCCAATAAAGGGAAAGTAAGCACCGGTATCCAGGCACTGGACAACCTGAATAGCACCTATTCAGTAACCGAAATGAAACGTGTATTTCCATACTCTCCCAAATTCGAGGGAAAACACATGAAGCACGGGCTTCATCTGTGGTATGAGCTTACTGTTGCATCACCAACTGGATCCAAAGAGGTTGCGAAAGCCTATTCGAAACTACAGGAAGTTGAAATAGCAGAACCCATCCATGAAATGGTTTTGATTGACGGCAGCGGCCAGCCTACGTATGTACCCAAAGCAGTTGAGCGATCGGCCAGTGAGTATTTCAATGATCCCTACCTTCCCAAGCAATGGCATTATAACAATACCGGACAAACGGGCGGAACACCGGGTTCGGATATCAACCTTTACAACGGCTGGGGAATCACCACAGGAACGCCGAACGTAATTATCTCTATTCACGACCAAGGCGTTGATTACAGGCACGAAGACCTTGCCGCAAACATGTGGGTAAACGAAGCCGAGAAAAACGGCAGGAAAGATGTGGATGACGACGGCAACGGTTATGTGGATGATGTGAACGGATTTAACTTTACCAATAACTCGGGCATCATCGACCCGATGTACCACGGCACTCACGTAGGAGGAACCATTGCAGCGGTAAACAACAACGGAATTGGTGTTTGCGGTGTTGCCGGTGGCTCAGGCAACGGCGACGGCGTACGCATTATGACCTGCCAGATACTGGGGGGTTCACATGCAGGCAACACCCCGATGTCTTTTATTTTTGCAGCCGATAACGGAGCGGTAATCTCCCAAAACAGCTGGGGATATCAAAGCCCCGGAGTGTATGATCAGTTGGTGCATGATGCTATTGACTACTTTATAGCGGAAGCCGGCGATTATCCTGGCAGCCCGATGAAAGGCGGCGTTGTATTGTTTGCTTCCGGAAACAGCAGTACAGAGTTAATGATGTACCCGGCCGCATATCCCCCGGTTATTTCAGTATCAGCGTTAGACGCGTTTTCCACCAGAGCGGGCTATTCCAACTACGGCACGTGGGTAACTATGTCAGCCCCCGGCGGAGAAGCGGAAGATAACGCCTTACCCGGCGCCGATGTAAACTACAAGAATGGCATTATGAGTACGCTGGATAAAAACGGGTACGGTTACCTGGATGGCACATCCATGGCATGTCCCCATGTTTCGGGTGTAGCCGGATTGGTGGTTTCCAAATACGGCGGACCTGATTTTACTAATACCGCATTAAAAAACCACCTGATCACAGGGGTAAGGGAAGATATTTATGATATCCCGGCGAATGAAGAGATGATCGGAAAATTAGGAACCGGAGAAGCAGATGCCGTATTGGCCTTGGCCACCGACAACAAAATAGCTCCCAATAAAATCACCGATATAAAACTGGAAGGCATAGCGCAGGATTTTGCCTCCCTCTCCTGGTCGGTACCGGCAGATGCGGACGACGGCCAGCCCTTAACATTTGAGGTTATCTATTCAGAGAAAGAGATCAGCCAGGTTACAATGGCCTACGCCAGGATCATTACCATAAAAAATACTGATGCCGCAGGCACACAAATCAATTTCGAAGTTCCCAGCCTGCAGGCAGTCACCAAATACTATTTTTCAGTACGTGGCATTGACCGTTGGGAAAATACCTCGGATTTTTCAAATGCCATCACAGCCACTACCAACAGCGGTCCTACCGCATCCTTCGATCCGTTAAAAACTGCCTTAAACATTAACATTAATGTTACCCAGAATAAGGTTGGCAAAGATAGCATAAGCCTGATGAACAGCGGTGAGGGCATCCTGGTATGGGACGCGCTTCCACGCCATAAGGACGCGGTTCCTTTAAGTGCCAAACCAGCATTGGATTACCCTAAACTGCTAGATGCACCGGGAATGCCCGAGGGAATCAAAGGCCAACCTTTATCGCCTGTAATCCTGAATAACATCCAGCACGATACCATGGCTGAAAAAGGATATGTGGATCAATGGAAAGGCCTGATGGTATTTGGCGAATCAAATACTAAGATTCCAAACTCATCGGCAACAAAGTTTTACGTTGACGAAGCGGATGGTTTTAATTTAACCTTTGTTGATGCATACCTGGAGCATGATGAATCAACTGGTCCGATAATTATGGAAATTTACGAAGGTGAAAACATTTCGGATGCCAGGCTTTTACTCGCCCAGGAAGTTGCGGAATCAACAGAACCTTCCTATACCGGAGTCACTTTAAATGAAGAACTTTACTTCGAACAGGGTAAATATTTCTGGGTTGTTTACCATATCCCTACAGGTAATAAATATTGCCTTGGAGGGGGTGTTGAGTTATTGCCTGAATATTCCAAAAACTGTTACATCAGTCTGAACGGAGGACAGACCTGGAAATTGTTCGAAGAAATGTACTACGACAACCAGGTGGTTTGGGCTGTTTTTGCTATGAGCAAATCTGTAGCCCTGGATCAGTATGTTACCTTGAACCCGGTTACCGGCAAAGTATATCCGAATAACGATACAACTATTGTTGCCACTGTTGACGCTGCAAATATGATCAACGGAACCTATTCGGCTAACCTGGTTGTAAATACCAACGAAACCGGCAAACCTATGATCCGTGTACCCGTAAATATTACTATACAGGGCCACAAACCTAAAATCACATCCATCGGAAGGGCTAATTTTGGTAATATCCTGGTGGGTACTTCCAAGGACCTCGTGGTTAATTTTAAAAATGAAGGTTTAGGTCGGTTCACTTTTACATCCTCACAGATAACTCTCAGCAATCCCCAGTTTACGTATCAAAGCGGTGTGGAACTTAATTTTGAAGCAGCTACTTCGCAGGATTTAACCTTTCGCTTTACAGCAACCACGGTAGGCAATAACTATTGTCAGGTTACGCTGGTAGGCGAAAATGGCGAAACATATAATTTCGAATTGTTCGGAGCCGGGATGGATGTTCCGGTTGTAAAAATCAATCCCACTACAGCAACGTATGATAACCTGGCTATTGGCGATAGCATCAACGGCCAGTTCAGCATAAAGAACGAAGGCAAATACCCGTTGGATTATTACATGCCTTCCTTTGCGGATGGATCAAACATGGAAGTGATTCCTGCTAATATTCATAAATTCGGATATTCGGTAAAAGTGGATACTACCGGTGTATTGTATGTATGGAATGATATTGCCGCCAGCGGTAAAGAAATTACAAGCATGTTTTCGGGAAAAGACAGGGTAAATACATACAAACAATTTCCGTTGGCATTTATGTTCCCCTTCTTCGGTAAACAGGAAAATTTTGTGTATATCTCTAAATACGGGCTGGTTTCATTCGACGATAATGACTATATAACGTCTTCGGTGCCGATGCAATATAAGAATTGGACAAACCCTGATCGTTATATTTCAGGCGGTGGATTTCCAATGCGATTCGAAGAAGCAGGCTTTGGCCATATCTATTACAAGCAGGAGCCCGATAAGTTTATTGTACAGTTTGACCATGCTCCTTATTGGGATGGTAAAAATTTTAACGACCCAAACTCTACGTCATATATGACTTTTCAGATCGTTCTGCACGACAATGGGAACATCAGTATGTATTATAAAGAAAATACACTTCCACAGGTTGATTACAAGACAAACCTGGTTGCCATTGAAGATCAGTCAAAAGATGATGGATTATTAATCAACGGTTTCGAAAGGTTGAAATATGAACAGATGGTAAGTTGCGGTTCTTTCAAAACAGGAACAACAATACGGATAATAAACCCGGGCCTGGGCTTGTTCTCGAACATCTCAAAACCCTTTGGAACGGTAATGCCCGATCAGACTCAGAACATTACCTATACCATTAAAACGGATAGCCTCTCTGTATTGCCTTATACCGAAAACCTGGTTGTTATAACCAACGATCCGTATACAAATCCATCCATTCATACCGCTGCTTTCAACATTGTAAGTGGTGGTATATCGGATATCCATATCGACAGTACGGATCTGAAATTCGGAATACTCTATAAAGGATCAATTAAAAATTTATCATTCCGTGTTTCAAACACAGGCAAATCAAATGACAGCCTGATGACTGCCGTTTTTGATAATAACTATTTCACCCTCACTGGTGAAGTTCCTTCATTGTTGAAACCGGAAAGAACCATTCCTTTCAGTGTAGCGGCAAATACTCAGACAATCGGGGTTTTTAACGATACACTCAGGCTTAGTACGAAAAACGGACAATCATTCAAAATCGCTGTATCTCTCGAAGTTATACAAGGTCCAGTTATCTCATTGCTGAATTCATCCGGTTCAAAACTAACATCAATAACCAGGTTTTTAAATGCGGGTGCTAATACTACCGTAAACTTTGCGGTTCAAAATACCGGAAGTGTTGACCTGGATGTTGCCCCATCAAATAACGACTGGGCAATTATTTCGGAAATTGTTCCATCAGCCGGTGCCGAAAATGTGATGTATAAGTGGAAAAAAAGTACAGAGTTTGGAGGCCCGGAATACGATTGGATTGAAATTGTAGATAATGCAGAAGCTGTACATGTAGAAGGTATAGATCCATGGAATGGCATCGACTTCAGTGAAGGCATAAAACTGCCGTTCCCGTTTACGTTCTACGGTAAGGAATACGATACCATGTACATTGGCACCGGATTAATCACCTTCAATGCTAACCAGAACGGATCCGGTACTTTCTGGGGAGGTGTCGGAATACCTGATACAGCCAGGCCCAATAATTATATCGCCCCTTTGTGGGTGTTTGGAGGAGCCGACAACCATTATTTTTATCCTAAAAGCGGTTATTACTACCAGTTTTTTGAGGATAAAATAGTTATTGAATACCGCGACATTAATTCAAACTTCACCATGGGCGACCCGATTTCGTTTGAAGCTATACTTTATAAAAACGGCAACATCAAGTTCCAGTATGTAATGCCGACAGGAACGTCGAATACTGTTACAGATCAGGGTACAATTGGTGTTGAAAACGAAGATGGTACTGAAGGATTATTGATATCAGCGTATCAGAAAGTGGTTAACTCCAATATGGCAATTGGACTGTACCCTGCACATAAGTACACCATTCCTCCCGCCACTACCAAGGACTTTAAAATGTTGCTGGATGCCAAAGATCTGGTAGGAGGTTCCTATGCGGATAGTATTGCTTTTACTAACAACGATCCGGACGCGCTTGATTTAACACTGCCAACCAAGATTATTGTTACAGGTATACCTCAAATTACCATGCCAGATCCGGTTGTATTTGACACTGTTCTTGTTAATCCTGCAGTCCCTTCCGTTACAAAGGAATTCGAAATTAAAAATACCGGAACGGCAAACTTTACCATCACCAGTGTTACCCAGAACCTGCCTACTGACGTTAAAGTTGAAGTGTATGCTAAAAGTGGTGACTTTTGGTTGTGGAACACACTTCAACCCTCCTTATTCCCGTATACCCTTACAGCAAAATCGTCCATGAAATACAGGGTTACCCTTACACCTGTAACACCCAAAGTATTATTGGATACGTTGTATGTGGCTACTTCACTCACCCCGGCAACATACAAACTTCCGATCACTGCCCATATTTACAACCCTGCAGTGATAAGCCTGGGAGCAGATACACTTTCATTTTATGCCCAGACGTCTTCATTCAAAACATCAGAGGCAGTAAAAATCGGAAACGAAACAGGCGGAATGAACCTGCTTTACAACCTGAGTATTAACTTCCAGAGAGACATTCCGACCGACCTGGCTGCTTCTGATAAAGCTTACGTAAACGCAACACGAAAGGCTGATGTACTGCCAGCGTTGGCACCTCTTTCCATTCGTCCGCTATTGTCAAATACCAAAACCGCAGGCCATGCTCTGGAGGACTATAACCGCATTCTGAGCTGGGATTCTGATACCAGTGCTTTGACCCGGCTAGGATACAACGGTTCCCGTGCATTTTATACTGCAACCGGATTTAACGCACCTGCTGACGGATTCCTGCTGTCGCATGCACAATGCTGGTTTGTACCCGGTGAATGGCTGAATTCAAAAATCAAGGTAATGGTATTTGCCGGCGACGAGGATATAAACAACTGCAAGAAACTCCTTGAAGAATCGTTCGAGCATAATGTCCCGGCTCCCGATGAGGATGGAAGTCTGCTGACGTATAAGTTGTTGAATAGTGTTGAAATAAATCCAAACGAGAAGTTTTATATCGTATTCGGATTTGAAGCCGCGCTTACATACCCCCAGGGCTGCGCCACCAAAACTGAACGTGTAGCAAACAGGTTTCTGTTTGGCGCTCCCGAAGATTGGTACGACTTGGCAGCCTACTCCCAATTCAATACCATAGGCTGGATGACCAGAGCTGTTGAAGAAACCTCCGGCGATATTCCCTGGGTGGTTCTTTCATCCGCCACCAGCGGAGTAATTGAACCCGGACAAAACGATTCCATCCGTTTTGATTTCACTGCCCGCACAGCACCCAACGACGATAATATCGCTTACCTGGTTGCTACTTCCAATGACATTGCGAATCCGGAAAAACGAATCGTATTAAGGCTGATCAAAAATAAAGGACCTGTTTTTGACAATCTGATCGAGCCTTTGGAAATTTCCGAAAACGATTCAATCATGTTCCAGGTATCGGCATGGGATCAGGAAGGCGACAACTTTACAACTGCAGTTGACAGTACCTATAAGTTCCTGACACAGGTTACATACACCGAACCTGATCCGCTTAAAAAAACCATGAAATTCATGTACAAACCTGATTTCAAAAGTGAAGGTACCCATATATTCAGCTTCACGGGAACAGATGAATTTAACAGCGTATCAAAGTCGGTAGTAGCCGTTACTGTTAAAAATGTGAACCGCATGCCGGTAGCCGTTGCAGTGGATACGATGAAATTTGCGCCCTACGGAAACTATAAGATTATTACCGCAGAGGATGTGTTTACCGATGCTGATAATGACATGGAGACCCTAGAAGCAGTAGCAGGAGATCCCGAAGTAATGGGAATGTTTATTTCCGGCAATAGTTTTCTGCTGATGCCCGAAGCGGCAGGAGTGACCTCTGTAACGTTTATGGTAACGGATAAATACGGAGCAAAAGCCACCAACGAAGTTCAGATACTTGTTAACGAGAAAGTACTCGGGGTTAAGGAAGCAGACAGGAACGAATTCCATGTGTATCCGAACCCAACTACTGATTACGTTATCGTCACTATTCCTGAGGAAATAAAAGGCAATCTTACGGCAATTGTAATGAATTTATTGGGCGAGGTTGTCCGTAGCGAAACGTATACCAACAGCGAAGCTTCAGTAAAGATTGATTTCAGCAGTTTGCCCTCAGGGATTTACCTGTTGAAACTGGCGGATAATTCGGTCGTAAAAACAGTGAAAATTATAAAAAACTAGACAAAAATAGTGTGTGGCATGCAACGGATATTCCTTCTTATCCGTTGCATGGATTTCACAAGTATAAGATTTACACCAATTCAAGATTAACATCAATTCAATAATTAATAACTAAATCGAAAAACCAATGAAAAAGTTTACCCTGCTATTAATGCTTGCGCTATTCTTAAAAATAGCTGTCGGGCAAGTAACCGTAACCATTACGGTGCAAAATAACCTTTCACCCTCAACTAAAGTTAGTGGTGCTTCAGTAACACTTACCGGGGCCACAATTCCAACTTTAGTTAGCGATGTAAATGGTTTGGCAGTATTTACAGTGCCAACTCCTACAGTTGCCGGTTTTTACAACATTGCAATTACAGCAGCAGGATATCTTGATTATGCAAATACTTCCCTGGTTTATTTATCACCAACAAGTACTACGGTATCCAGAACTGCTACAATCAGGAAAGCCTTTGATATTACCTACAAAATAACCGATAAAAACAGTGTTGGGGTCTCCGGCGCATCGGTTAGAATAAACACTACTCCCGCTACAACACTCACTACCAATGCCAATGGAGATGTTACATTCCCTGGTTTATATAGTGTAGGCAATCATTCAACCCTTGTTACTGCTAATGGGTATGCTGATTCAACTTTTAATGTTAATGTCTTAGCAGCTTCTCCAAATCCTTTTATAGTTCCTGCAGTTAAATTAAGAAACGCTTACACCATTACCTTTACGGTTACTGATGGTACAAATCCTGTTTCAGGAGCACTTGTAACAATTGGAACAACAGCAGTTACTACTGATGCAAGCGGAGTGGCTGTATTTGCTAAAAAAGTGAACGGTGCTTACGTGTATGGAATTACAAAAACCGGTTTTATGGATAAAACAGGAAATGTAACAGTTACAGACGGCGATCAGAATCCTGCAATTACTTTGTCTGCCGGGTATGACCTTACTTTCACCATCATTAATGGTGCAACCGGCACTACCGGTTTACAGAAAGACACCATAACAATTGATGGAATTACCAAGATAACCGATGCTACAGGCATTCTTACATTTGGAGTAGCTCCTGGATCATCTTATTCCTTTGATAATAAAAAAGCTGGATTCATAACAGTACCTGTTTCAGTTACAAATATACAGGCAAACACCGCCATTACTCTTAATATGGTTCCTGTTTACACTGTGAAGTTTACTGTAAGTGATTTTTGGGATGCTTCCAAGCAAGCAGGTGTAAAAGTAACTTTTAATGGAACTGATATCATTACCGATGCTACCGGTGTGGCAAAATTTATTGATGTTCAGCCCAGTGCAACACCTTATGCTTACACAATTTCAGGCCCTGATGGCAGTTCTTATATTACTCAGACAGGTACTATTTCAGCACCCTTAACAAGCACGACCTATCTTTTCAATAACAATAATCTTACAAAGAACATCAATTACGAAAGGCCATATGCTTATATTGGTCTCTCTTCGGGAATGATGAGTTATTTTGGTGTTGCAACTATCACTTTCAATGGAGTGGATTATCCGTATGATGCAGGTATGGGTGGAAATACATTCTTTGTGGCCTCTGGTACATACAACTATACGGTTACTCCGGCAGATGTTACCAAGGCTATTATTTCAGGAACAGTTACTGTAACCAATACAACACCAGGAAACGCTTATGTTTCAATAGTTGCCGGGAAAAAAATAGAAATGTATGTTGTTGATGCAACTATCGATCAAAATACAATTGACGGTGCTTTAATAACTCTTGATGGTGTTACTCAAACTACTGTTGACGGTTATGTGGTATTCGACCGCAAGGCAATAAATAAAGACTATTCCTACACCATTTCCAAACCCGGTTACGGAACAGTTACCGATACAGCCAATCTAGTAACTGCTGACCTCATCATTACTACTGTATTAAATACCGCATATAAAATAACTGCTAAAGTATATGACAATACCACATGGACCCCGGAACCGGTTGGGCTTGCAGGTGCAACAGTTGTTTTTAATGGCAGTTCAGTTTTAACTGATGCAAATGGTGTAGCAACTTTACCCGATGCAGCAAACGGAATGTATGAATATACGATTTCAAAAGCTGGCTTTGTTACTGTTAAAGGTACAGCTGTGGTTGATAATGCCGATGTAACATTCGAAGCCTGGTTAAATCCCGCTTTCAGTGTTCAGTTTACGGTAACCGACGGAACAAATCCTGTTGCGAACGCAAACATCAGGCTGGTAAGTACCTGGCCGGTATTTGATCAAACCTTTGTTACCGATGCACAGGGTGTTCTTTTAACGGATAAGTTATTCCCGAAATGGACATCACTTGAATATACTGTTTCAGCTGCCGGATTTGCCGATTCAATTGGCAGCGTGAACATTGCTGACATGAATCTTATTGTTGATCCTATTGCCCTGAAACATGCTTACGAAATCACATTTACTGTAAATGACGGTACAAACCCCGTTAGTGATGCTGCAATTTCGATAAACAATGTAACCAAAACTACAAATGCCGGCGGTGATGCTGTTTTTACTAAAATGATCAATGGCGACTATTCCTATGTTGTTTCAAAACCTGGTTTTAGTGATATGGCAGGAACTGTTACAGTAACCGATGCCAATGCAGCTAAAACTGTTTCACTGGCTATGGGGTACAATGTTACATTTAATGTTTTCAACGGCCCTGTTGGATCAGTAGTTGGACTTGCTAACGATACGATTACCATAAACGGAATCAGCAAAGTAACCGATGCTGCCGGTACTGTAATATTCGGCGTTGCGCCAAATGCGGCAATTTCATTTGTAAATAGTAAAGCTGGTTTCGAAAGTGTTCCGGTGGACATTGCTAGTGTTACATCAGATATGAGCCAGGTCATTAACATGATTCCCGTCTATTCCATAGAATTCAGGGCAGTGGATAATTTTACATATAATCCGATTGCCGGAGCTACTGTAATCTTTAATGGTGTTACTGTAACTACCAATGTTGATGGTTTTGCTTATTTCACAAATATAGCTCCAGGTGCTGATGTATATGGATATTCTGTTTCGGGCAACGGTTCTTATACTACTGTTACAGGCGAATTAACCCTTCCATTCACAAGTACCGAAGATTTATTAATGAATAATAACAATGTGCAGGTACGTGCTGAATTATCCAGTCCAGGTGTTTATATGGCTCTTGTAAGTGGTATGATGTCTTATTTTGGACAGGCAACAATTACTCTTGATGGAACTGACTATGCTTATGATCCGGGTTTAGGTTCCGTTGTCATAAACTGTGCACTTGGCTCACACAGCTATATTGTAACACCCGAAGATATCAATAAAGCAATTGTCAGAGGTACAGTTACTGTTACTTCATCTGTCGAAAAAACATTTGTTGAAGTAAAAATTTCAGCCGCCCGTAAAATCGAAATCTATACCATCGATGCTGCATCCGAACCAATTGAAGGCGCTTCAGTAACATTAAGTGGACATACTGTTTTAACAGATGCTTCCGGATTGGCTTTATTTGATCGCTATGCTGCAGGCAGTTATACCTACTCTGTAACAATGGAGAACTATAAATCTGTTGCTGAAACAGCTCTCGACGTAAATACCGAGAATGTGATGGTGATTGTTCCGATGGAGAAAACCAGTTTTATGGTTACTATTCATGTTATGAGCGGAAGTGATGCATTAGAAGGAGCAACAGTTACCCTTAATGGCGTAACGGTTGCATCTGATGCTAACGGAGATGCTGTATTTACAGGACTTGTTGCCGGTACATATGCGTATACCGTTTCCAAAGATGTGTATACCACTGCAACGGGTAGCATAACTCTTACAAATCTGGATGCAATTGAAAATGTTGAAATTCTGAGTACAGTTGGAATAAGCGGAGTTAACGCAAAAATGATAAAACTCTATCCAAACCCAACCAACGGAATCCTTAACATAAGCCTGCCGGAAAATAACGGTAAAGGAATTACAATCAAGGTTACCAATGTAATTGGAAAAGTAGTTCTTGAAAACAAAGTAATAAACAGTTCAAACCAGTCAAAACTTGATCTTTCAGGATTTGATAGCGGTATTTACTTTGTTAAAGTAATAGGTAACGGTTTTGAAAATACCGTAAAAGTTGTGAAAAACTAATCTTCCTGACTTATTTTATATTAAATGCTCCGGGATGAACATTCCGGGGCATTCTTTATATTAACTGTGTGACTTCAGTATGGTTTGTTCTGATGGAACTGCGGAAAAAATGGATATGTGAATTTATACCATCCGAATGAATAAATATACACATATCCAAAATCAGGAATATATTTCGCAATTCACTCAATCGATAAAATATTGGGTAAACAGCACAAAGTGAGATATATATAAGCCTAGATGTCTTTTAGGCGCGTTCAGTATTTTACTTAAAATGGGAGCAATTGGGCAAAAAACCCGTATAAAATGTTGAGCATGTAAAAATAGGCCGTATTTTTGTAGTCACAAACAACAATAGCATGTCCGTAATTTCTTCAAACAGCATTATTAGCCTCCTCGTCCTCCTCCTCTGGAAAATCCAGGTGGGTTAGGAATGTTGTTTAACTAAATATAAACAAAAGCCTCTCTCACTTGAACTGAGAGGGGCTTTTTGATGTAAAAGAATCGTCTGAATTAGCATTGATGATGAAGTTCTTAGTGTAAAAAATAAAAAATATAGCCACAGATTGCGCTGATTAACACCGATATAAAAAATTGAAATCTGCGACAATCTGTGAAATCTGTGGCAAAGAAGAGTTTTAGCCCAAAACTAAAAATCATTTTGAATGCAAAACTGTTTATTTTAAATGCTTTGCGTTTTTTAATGTTAATCAGCAGGTAAATGAATTTTGAACCATTGAATCGCAATTAAAATCTAATAATATAATGCAGATCCCACTTCGCAGCGATACATCAACCAAAGGCCGTAAAATGGCTGGAGCCCGCAGCCTCTGGCGAGCAAACGGAATGAAAGAAGAACAATTCGGTAAGCCGCTTATTGCCATTGCCAATTCGTTCACTCAATTTGTACCAGGCCATGCGCATTTGCATTCAATCGGACAGTATGTTAAAGGGCTTATCGAAGCCCAGGGTTGTTTTGCCGCCGAATTTAACACCATTGCCATTGATGATGGTATCGCTATGGGCCACGATGGAATGCTGTATTCACTACCTTCCCGCGACCTGATTGCCGATAGTGTTGAATACATGGTAAATGCGCACAAAGCCGATGCTCTTATCTGTATCAGCAACTGCGATAAAATTACTCCCGGCATGCTTATGGCTGCTATGAGGTTGAATGTTCCCACCATTTTTGTTTCCGGTGGTCCCATGGAAGCCGGCGTTATGGGCGACCGCAAACTCGACCTGGTTGATGCCATGGTTATGGGTGCCGACGATAGCGTCAGCGATACTGATCTTGCAAAAGCCGAGCAGTCAGCATGCCCTACCTGCGGATCCTGTTCAGGAATGTTTACCGCCAACAGCATGAACTGCCTTACCGAGGCGTTGGGTTTGTCACTTCCGGGAAACGGAACCATTGTAGCAACTCATGTTAACAGGATTAAACTTTTCGAAAAAGCTGCCGGCCGTATTGTTGAAATGGCCCGTGAATATTACGATAAAGGAAATGAAACTGTACTTCCAAGGCAGATTGCATCCAAAAAAGCCTTTACAAATGCCATGACACTGGATATTGCCATGGGTGGATCAACCAATACAGTATTGCATTTACTTGCCGTTGCTCACGAAGCCGGAGTCGATTTCACAATGAAGGATATTGATGAGCTTTCGCGGAAAACCCCTTGCCTGTGTAAAGTTTCACCCAGTTCACAGTATCATGTTGAAGATGTTAACCGCGCAGGTGGAATTCTTTCGCTGCTTGGCGAACTGAACCGTGCCGGGCTTATGGACACTTCAGCCTACCGCGTCGACGGATTAAACCTGGATCAGGCAATCAATGCTTTTGATATTGTAAGTAATGATGTAACTGCCGAAGCCATGCAGATATTCAGCAGCGCTCCGGCTCATAAAATAAACCTGGTAATGGGATCGCAGGATACCCGTTATACAAAACTGGATGATAACCGTGTTTCCGGTTGTATCCGTAGCGTTGAAAATGCATATTTCCAGGATGGCGGACTGGCCGTTTTGTACGGAAACATTGCCACTAAAGGCAGTATCGTAAAAACCGCCGGAATCGATCCCGCTCTTTTTCATTTCGAAGGAACAGCAAGAGTCTTTGAATCGCAGGATGAAGCCGTTCATGGAATACTAAGCGGCAAAGTAAATGCCGGCGACGTAGTTGTTATCCGTTACGAAGGACCCAAAGGCGGCCCCGGAATGCAGGAAATGCTATACCCTACTTCCTACCTTAAAACCCTGAAACTCGATAAGGATTGCGCTTTAATTACAGATGGCCGTTTTTCGGGAGGTACTTCCGGACTTTCGATAGGTCATGTATCGCCCGAAGCAGCAGCCGGCGGAGAAATTGCCTTAATAAAAGACAATGATACCATCGTAATTGATATTGCAACACGTGCTATCAATCTTAAAGTTAGTGAAGAGGAATTGACCCGTCGCAGGGAAAGTCAAGATTTAAGGGCAAAAGCTGCTTATACACCACAATCCAGGAAAAGAAATATTTCGGATGCGCTTAAAATTTATGCCATGCATGTTTCATCGGCTGATAAAGGCGCTGTGAGGATTGTTGAATAACATCATATTTCAATGAGTAAGAACGAAAAACAGGAATCTGTTTAAAAACCTTATTAATGCGATTCATTTAAATTTTACCTTGACAAAAATCATCTTTTTCTGCCCTTTTTCAACTCCCTTCAGGGACGGGGTAAAATGAAAAAGGGCAGAAAGGAAGTCTTGAAATAAAGCAGTCTCTTAAAAATTAATCCAGTAAAAAACAACCAATTGATATAATTATGACGGCTAGAGAAAAAGAAACCAAAAGGTCACAGCAGCAGGATGTTGAAATTACCGGTAGCGAAGCTGTTATCCGTTCGTTGATTGCGGAAGGTGCAGAAGTTATTTTCGGTTATCCTGGCGGTGCCATTATGCCTGTTTACGATGCCTTATACGATTACCGAAATGCACTCAGGCATATCCTCACCCGCCACGAACAGGGTGCTGTGCATGCAGCCCAGGGTTATGCACGTGTTACCGGGAAAGTGGGTGTTTGTATTGCCACTTCAGGTCCAGGTGCTACTAACCTTATGACTGGCATTGCTGATGCACAGATCGATTCAACACCTTTGGTATGTATAACAGGGCAGGTTACTTCAGGATTACTTGGCACGGATGCTTTTCAGGAATCTGACGTAGTAGGCATTTCAATGCCGGTTACGAAATGGAATTACCAGATTACCACGGCAGATGATATTCCCGAAGCCATTGCCAAAGCTTTTTATATAGCTGCATCGGGCAGGCCGGGACCGGTTTTGCTCGATATTACAAAAGACGCACAGTTTGGTAAGTTGAAATACAAATACAACAAATGCCATAAAATCAGGAGTTATGTTCCTGAATATCCTGTGAACAAAGAGAAATTGGCAGAGGCTGCAACACTGATAAACGAAGCAAAAAAGCCTTTCCTGATTTTCGGCCAGGGCATCATGTTGGGTGAAGCCGAACGGGAACTGAAAAGTTTCATCGATAAAACAGGGATTCCCGCGGCATGGACTCTTCTAGGTTTATCTGCTCTTAGCAGCGATCACCCTTTAAATGTAGGAATGCTGGGTATGCATGGCAACTATGGTCCTAATATCAAAACAAATGAATGCGATTTGCTTATAGCCGTAGGAATGCGTTTCGACGACCGGGTAACAGGAACGCTGAAAACATATGCAAAACAGGCTAAAATTATACACATCGAAATTGATCCGGCCGAAATTAATAAAAATGTAAAAACGGATGTGGCTTTGTTGGGCGATGCCAAAAAAATACTTCGTTTATTAACCCATATCGTCAGCCCTAATAAACATAAGGAATGGGTTAAGGAATTCAAACAAGCCCATGTTATTGAAGATAAAAAAGTTATCCATTCCGATTTATATCCCGAAAAACCAGGTTTAACTATGGGTGAAGTGGTTCGCAGAGTTTCGGAATACACGAAAAACAAGGCTGTAATTGTTTCGGATGTAGGACAGCACCAAATGGCAGCCGCGCGATACTCCAGGTTTACTCAGGCCCGGAGCCATATTACTTCTGGTGGGTTGGGAACAATGGGCTTCGGGTTACCGGCAGCCATTGGCGCCAAATTGGGCGAACCCAACCGTGAAGTTGTAGTGTTTGCAGGCGACGGAGGTTTTCAAATGACAATACAGGAACTGGGTACCATTGCACAGGAGAAACTGGGAGTTAAAATGGTGATCCTCAATAACCATTTTCTTGGGATGGTGCGGCAATGGCAGGAACTCTTCTTTGAAAAAAGATACTCATTCACCGAAATATTAAGTCCTGATTTTGTGAAAGTGGCTGATGCCTATGGAATACCTGGTAATCTGGTTTCCTCCCGCGATAAACTTGATGAGGCTATCAAAGTTATGTTCGAAACCAATGGCCCTTATTTGCTGGAGGTAAACATTGAAAAAGACGATAATGTCTTCCCTATGGTTCCCGCAGGAGCATCGGTTTCCGATATCCTGCTCAGCCCTGATGATGCTGTAAAATAGCAACCGGGAATGAAAAGAACCTGAGCATAAACAAGCTGAGTGTTATTTTATAAAGGTTTAGGCTGAGGTTAAGTCCGTTCCAAGTTAAATGTTGCAACCTCAGCCTCAATCGTCACCAATATATAACAAGATTAGTATAACAGTGTAACTTCTGGCAAAATGAAACAAGAATATATCATATCGGCATACAGCGAAAACCATATCGGTTTACTCAACCGCATTACCATCATATTTACACGTCGAAAAGTAAACATCGAGAGTCTTACTGTTTCTGAATCAGCTCTGAAAGGAATTTCGAAATTTACTATCGTAGTAAACGAAACCAAAGATAAAGTAAGCAACATCGTTAAACAGATCGATAAACAGATAGAAGTACTCAAGGCATTTTACCATACCAACGAGGAAATGATTTTTCAGGAAATTGCTTTGTATAAAGTGCCCACGGCGCCAATTATGGAGAGCGATCAGATTGAAAGACTGATTCGCAGCCACAATGCACGGATCCTCGAAATAACCCCGGAATATACCGTAATTGAAAAAACCGGTCATAAGGAAGAAACACAGGAACTGTTCACCAAGCTAAACCAGTTTGGCGTTCTGCAGTTTATCCGCTCCGGCCGGATAGCAATTACCCGTTCGCCTATCGAAAAGCTTTCGGAGTTTCTCAAGGAAAGAGATGCCCTGCTTGCAAAAATTGAATCCAAAGGCAAGGTCTCCAAAGTATAAGTACTTGTTTTTTCAGAAGATACTAATAATGAAGAAAGAATTTATAATTACAACGTACAGTGAAAATCATATCGGTTTAACCAACCGTATTACGATTATCCTCACTCGTCGGCAGGTGAATATCGAAAGCCTGACAGGATCAGAATCAGCCTTGCCCGGGATTCATAAGATTACAATTGTTATAAACGAAGAGGAAGAGAAAGTCAAAAATATTGTAAAGCAGATTGACAAACTGGTTGATGTTCTGAAAGCATTTTATCATACCAATGAAGAAATGATTTACCAGGAGATTGCTTTGTATAAAGTTTCTACCAAGTCGTTAATGGAAAGCGATGAAATTGAGAAACTGATCCGTAGCCACAATGCACGGATTCTGGAGATTACCCCCGAATATACGGTGATAGAAAAAACCGGTCACAAAGAAGAAACCCAGGAACTTTTTCAGGGCCTCAACAAATTCGGCGTGTTGCAGTTTATCCGCTCCGGTCGGATAGCAATTACCCGCTCCCGGATCGAAAAATTATCCGAATTCCTGAAAGAAAGAGATGAACTGCTTCTGAAAGTGGAATCAAGAAATCAGTTGAGAAGCCCGCTCTGAGAAGAGAAAAGAGAGAGGCTGGAAGACGGAAGTCGAAAGCCGGAAGTCGGAAGACAAAAGAATGATGAAGGAGATTGGAAATTTAAAAAACACAAAACAGAATAAGGTCAATTCAAGATGAAAAAATCATTGAATCCGTGAATAAAAACTTGAACGGAAGTAAAATCTATGTCGGTTGAAACACTTCCTACTTCCGACTCCCGACTTCCTTCAAATTAATAACCAATAACGATTAACTATTAACGAATAACAAATAACTTTCAAAAACAATGGCAAAAATCAAATTTGGATCAACAGAAGAAAATGTAGTTACACGCGAGGAGTTTCCTTTGGCAAAAGCAGTGGAAACCTTAAAAAATGAAACCATTGCAATCATTGGTTATGGCGTTCAGGGCCCTGGACAGTCGCTCAATCTTCGCGACAACGGTTTTAACGTGATCATCGGTCAGCGTAAAAATTCCAAATCATGGGACAAAGCTGTTAAGGATGGCTGGGTGCCGGATGTTACACTTTTCGATATTGAAGAAGCATGCCAGAAAGGTACGATCATTCAATTTCTTTTATCCGATGCCGGCCAGATCGCATTATGGCCAACCATTAAGAAAAACCTGACTCCCGGAAAAGCACTTTACTTTTCACACGGTTTCGGAATTACCTATAAAGAACGTACGGGTATTATTCCTCCTGCTGATGTAGATGTAATTCTTGTTGCGCCAAAAGGTTCAGGAACCAGCCTCAGGCGTATGTTCCTGCAGGGCAGGGGACTCAATTCGAGCTATGCTATTTTCCAGGATGCCACCGGCCGTGCGTTTGACCGCGTTGTTGCGTTAGGAATTGGTGTAGGTTCAGGATATCTTTTCGAAACTGATTTCAAAAAAGAAGTTTTCTCCGATCTTACCGGCGAACGTGGTACGCTGATGGGTGCTATACAGGGAATTTTTGCCGCACAATATGATGTTTTACGCAGCAAAGGACACAGCCCTTCCGAAGCTTTTAACGAAACCGTTGAAGAATTAACACAAAGCCTGATGCCGCTTGTAGCCGAAAACGGTATGGACTGGATGTATGCCAACTGTTCAACCACAGCACAACGTGGTGCTCTCGACTGGTGGAAAAAGTTCCGCGACGCAACCAAACCTGTGTTCGAAGAATTATACAACGAAGTAGCCAGCGGCAACGAAGCACAGCTTTCAATCGACTCAAACAGCAAACCCGATTACCGCGAAAAACTCGAAGTAGAACTGAAAGAACTCCGCGAAT
>JFJP01037879.1_pt1 | contig 21634 bp, 15 predicted proteins | sample 431651 | NCBI WGS metagenome assembly JFJP01 (sample SAMN02602958, study PRJNA72255) | Microbial mat metagenome, whole genome shotgun sequencing project. | biome: fresh water; feature: sink hole; material: water; isolation source: purple microbial (photo- and chemosynthetic) mats found in...
CATGAATCAACATAACGGAGAAATTCGAATCGGATCAGTTCCGGAAGGCGGAACGGAAGTCCAACTATTTTTTTTATATAAACAATAATCGCAAGGAGTAACTATGAACAAAGGGAAAATATTGATCGCTGACGACGAAGAAATATTGACATCATCGTTGAATAAAGTTCTGACCAGTCAAGGATATTCGGTGATCGTGTGCAATCGTGGTGATCAGTTTATTGCAACAACAGAACAGACAAACCCGGATATGATCATGCTGGATATTTATTTTGGCGAACACAATGGTTTACGGCTCCTGAAACAATCTCGAGCGCAAGGGATCGATATCCCCACAATTCTTATGACCGCTTTTGGTGAAATATCCCTGGCAGTTGAGGCGATGAAAGAGGGAGCACACGATTTTATCGTAAAGCCGTTCGATCTTAAACATCTTTCAATGATCATTGAAAAGACATTAGACCATGCTCGATTGAAAAACAAAATTAAAGTGTTAGAACAAGAAGTGGCGGATCAAAAACCAAAACACGGAATTATTTGTAAAAGTGCAGCCATGAAACAATTGCTGACGACAGCAGAACGTCTGGCATCCGGTGAGAATACGACCGTACTGCTTGAGGGGGAAAGTGGAACAGGAAAAGAATTGTTTGCACGATATCTGCATCAACGGAGCGTTCGTGCGGACAAACCGTTCATTACCATCAACTGCGGAGCAATACCCAAAGATCTGGCTGAAAGTGAATTTTTTGGATATGAAAAAGGGGCGTTCACCGGAGCATCGGAACGAATGAAACAAGGGAAATTTGAACTTGCGAACGGCGGTACACTTTTGTTGGACGAAGTAGGAGAACTTTCGCAGGATATGCAGGTGAAGTTACTTCGCGTCCTTGAAGAACAACGGTTCTATCGGCTTGGCGGAACAAAAGAAATTCATGTGGATGTCCGTATCATCGCTGCAACGAACAGAAATCTGAAATTAGAGGTGGAGAACGGACGATTCCGTGAAGACCTATTCTACCGTTTAAATGTTGCCGTGCTGCGGATCATGCCGCTGCGGGAACGCCGCGATGATATTCTTTTGATCGCCAATTCGTTTGCACAAGAATTCGCAACCAAATTCAATAAAAAGATCACATCATTTTCCACCGAAGCAATTCAGCTTCTTGAAGGATATCACTGGAAAGGGAATGTGCGTGAGTTACGCAACGCGATCGAGCGTGTTGTTCTCCTTGCCGATGCAGAGGTGCTTCTTCCGGAGTATTTCAAATTTTTACAACCTGCACATATTATCAGTAAAAATCAGAACGGCTGGACCGATAACAAGTTCTCTCTCATTGTTCCGTCACAGGGTATTTCCATGAAAGAAGTACTGCGTGATTTGATCCTGAAAACATTATCCATTACCAATGGGAATCAGGTTCATGCTTCAAAAGTTCTTGGTATTACCAGATCGAAACTTCGCTATCGAATGGAACAATTAGGCATTCATCCGGAACAGCGCGGATATAAAATTAATGCATAATTACCCCGCGAAAGTATACCGTCAGTTTCAATCGAATGGTTTGCTTAAAGTATGAGGAACATCATGGGAATATTTTCAGTCAACACAGTAAAATTTGCAACAGACAAAAGGGTGCTACTTTGGATCATCGTTACGGTTATGATCTTGGGGTTTTCCCACCTTGCATTTTCGTTGATCTTGAAAAACCGTTTCTATCAGTTCGACGAGAAGAATATTCTTATTGTGGTTCTTTCCCTGGGTCTTGTTATTAATCTTGTGACCTCAATGTTTTTACTGGCCCGGATCAAACATTATATGCGTATATCAATGTGGGTCTTGCTCATTGCACCAAATCTGTTGCTCGCCTCTGCCAACATCTTTGAGTTGTATTTCGTTCTGGTAGTAAACGATCTATTGTCAGTATATCCAATTTTGGGATTGTCAATATTTACTGTTTCGCTCAGTTTAATGGCTGGAATAATTCTGACCGCCCCGATCTTTGCATCGATCAGTGCATCACAGGAACAATTACGATCAAGCGAATTGAAATATCGCAGCATCTTTGAAACATCGTCCGATGCCGTTGTCTTAGTTGATAATAAAACATTTGTGATCCTTGATTGTAACAAAACGATGCTAACATATTTTGGTTATACTCAGAAAGAACTGATCGGGAAACAAGCAATAGAGCTTTCCGCTGAACAATCAAATATGCAGCATTCGTTCCAAAACAATATTGATACTGTCAATCTACGATATTATAAACGAAAAGATGGAACGATTTTTCCGGCAGAAATATCAGGCAGTATTTTTATGTTTGATGATAAGGAAGTGAGAGTTGGTTTTATCCGTGATCTATCGGAAAAACTCAAGAACGAAGAACAGTTTCATCTCAGCGAAAAGCGGTTTAGAATTGCAATGGATGCATTGAACGGATATTTGTATGAGATCGACCTTAAAACAAACAAAGCATATCGTTCGCAAAATTTCGAACAAATATTAGGATATACCATTGATGAGATTCCTAATGACCTTACAGCGGACAATAATTACATTCACCCTGATGATAGAGAGATTGTGGTAAACGACAGGAATATCGATCTCTTATCAGGTCATTTGCGCTTCGATCGAGAATACCGTGTCCGGAAGAAAGATGGAACATATATTATCATCAATGATCGTGGAAATATCATTCGTGATTCTTATGGAACTGCGATAAAACTCTACGGATCGATGATTGATATTACAGAACGAAGAGAATCGGAAAAAAGAGTTCAAGAAAGTGAAACATATCTTCAGGGAATTTTGGAGTCGACCGACGATGGAATTCTTGCCGTGGACAACAATGGCAAGATCATTAAGTCAAACAATCGGTTCGCGGAACTCTGGAATATTCCTGAAGAGTTATTACGATCAGGCGATGACAAGGCTCTTCTGGTGCACGTACAGAATCAAATTTTAAATCCTGAAGATTTTCTTGCAAATATTCAGGTATTATATAATTCAGACCGGTCTGATTTTGACGTCATCCATTTTAAGGATGAACGGGTGTTTGAACGATATTCAACGACATTGAAACTGAATGATAATATTGTTGGCAGAGTATGGTCGTTTAGAGACATCACAGAACAAAAAAAAGCAGAGAAGAAGATTCTCGAGAGTGAACGATTATTGAAACAATCTCAGGAAATGTCTGAGATTGGCAGTTATGTACAAGATATTAAGAGCGGGACCTGGTTTGGATCGGATGCATTAGGTCATATCTTTGGGATACAGGATGACGATGACCACTCTCTAAAAAGTTGGTTCTCTATTGTTCATTCCGAAGATCGGAATACGATGATGGATTACTTTTTGAAGGATGTTATTGGGAAAAAAAATCGGGTAAATAATGAGTTTAGAATCCAGAAGAAAAACACCGGTGAAGTGCGATGGGTTCGTGCAAGAGGAGAACTTGAGTTTGATGCCTCGGGTGTTCCAATCAAGATCATCGGAACAATTCAGGATATCACGGAACAAAAGATATCCGAACAGATATTGATCAACTCAGAGAACAAATTCCGTCTTGTATGGGAAAACACTTTGGATGCGATGAGGTTAGCAGATGAGAACGGCACAATCACATTGGTGAATAAAGCATATTGCGGCCTTGTTGAAAAAAGCAAAGAAGAATTGGTGGGATATTCGATAGGATCTGTGTATTTATCGGATGAGCAGGAAACGCTCCAAAAATATTGTGAAAATTTTAAAGTCCGAAATCCTAATCCTCATTTCGAAAGTGAAATGGGACTTTGGAATGGGAAAATGCTCTTTGTTGAAGTTTCGCACACGTTTCTTTCCATCCCTGAACAACCTACTATGTTGCTGAGCGTATTTCATGATATCACCGCCCGCAAACATGCTCAGCAGGAACTTAACCGTGAGCGAGCGCTTCTTCGAACGGTCATCGATAATATTCCCGATCCGATCTATGTAAAGGATCTTCAGGGAAGGAAGATCTTGGCAAATCTTGCTGATGCAGAGTATGCCGGAAAACAAACGGTCGAAGAAGTTCTCGGTAAAACCGACGCCGATCTATATCCCTTGGATATTGCCAATCATAGCCGTTATGAAGAGGAAACGATATTACAGACCGGTCTCTCGATGAAGAACTATGAAGGTAATTTCCAAACCTCTACCGGTGAACGTCGGTGGCTCATTGGAAACAAACTCTTGCTTAAAGATTCCAATGGAGTGAACACGGGATTTCTTGGTATCAATCATGATATCACAGGAAGGAAACTCGCCGAAGAAAAGAATTTGATGTTGGCTCATACTATCGAAAGTATATCGGAAGCGGTAACCGTTACGGATCTTGAAGACCGATTGATCTATGTCAATAGCGCTTTCTCAAAAATATTTGGCTATTCAAAAGAAGAGGTGATTGGGAAACATATTGGATTATTATGGTCGAAGAATAATCCCGAAGGGTTGGGCAATAAATTGCTCGAGAGTTCGAAAACAGGATGTTGGAAGGGTGATCTATTGAATATTTCCAAAAATGGAATTGAAATCCCGATCCATTTAAGCACTTCACAAGTTAAGAATGAACAGGGCGAAATTGTTGCATTGGTCGGCGTTGCAGAGGATATTACAGAACGAAAGAAAGCGATCGAAGTGATCAATGCAAATGAGGTGTTCGTGAAAGACATTCTCAATTCTTTGGCGGAAAATATTGCGGTACTAGATGAATACGGTAATATCATTGAAGTGAACAAAGCGTGGAACGAATTTGGATTGTGTAACAACAATACCGATAAAACATATAATGTTGGTTCAAATTATTTTGAGGTTTGTAATAAAGCCATTCTGTCCAGCAATGATGATTCTGCACGATTGGCGTTGGATGGAATAAAAGCAGTAATCAATATGGAACAACCATTCTTTTCGATGGAATATCCTTGTTCATCAAGCCAAGAGGAGAGATGGTTTATGATGCGGGTTTCTCCAATGTCAGGTCCTCGTAAAGGAGTGGTTGTGTCTCATGAAAATATTACCGAACAAAAACGTTCGCAGCAATTATTATTGGCACGTCTGCGGATAAGCGAATTTGCAAAAGAAAATACACTCCAGGCTCTATTGCAAAAGACCCTTGATGAAGCAGAGTTGTTAACCGGCAGTAGTATTGGGTTCTTTCATTTTGTCGAAGCTGATCAATTGAATCGTACGCTGCAAATCTCGTCCACCAATACAGTTGCAACATTGGGTAATGAGGAAGGACAAAGAAGTCATTATCCAATTTCTAACGCTGGATTATGGGTGGACTGTATTACCGAACGAAAACCGGTAATCCATAATGATTATGTACCATTACAACATCGTAAAGGAATGCCCAAAGATCATGCGATTGTTACTCGTGAACTCGTTGTCCCAATTATCAGAAACAATACAGTGGCAGGATTGCTTGGTGTTGGAAATAAAAAAACATTGTACGATGATAAAGACACAAAAATAGTTGAACAATTATCGAATCTAGCCTGGGATATTGTACTGCGAAAGCAGGCTGAAGATGCATTTTCGGAAAGTGAACAGCGGTGGCGTTATGCATTGGAAGGTGCCGGCGATGCAGTTTGGGAATGGGATTTTGTTAACAATACGGTTTTCCGATCAGCGCAATGGAAAGAGATGTTGGGATATTCAGAAACTGAAGTGAATGATTCATTTTCCGAATTAGAACGGCTGGTTCATCCTGAAGACTTTGTTTCGTTAAACGAAACACTGCAAAAAAATATGATTGGAGAAAATGATTCATTCTCACTTGAGTATCGGTTGCGCTGTAAGAATGGGGAATATAAATGGATTCTTGACCGCGGTAAAACAATGCAGTTTCAGAACAATGGAAAACCTGCCCGCATTATTGGCACACACACTGATATTTCGGCGATTAAAAAGATCCAGTCAGAAATGCAAGAACTGAATGAACATCTCGAGGAGAAAGTTCAAGAGCGGACACGTCAATTACAGGAAATGAACAAACAACTTGAAACATTCTCCTATTCTGTCTCGCACGATCTGCGAGCACCATTGCGTGCAATTGATTCTTTCTCTCGGATACTCTTTGAAGAAGAGATGGAACATATCAGTGATAATGGTAAACGGCAAATATCGCTTATCCGAGGAAACACAATGCGCATGAGCAGGTTGATTGACGATCTATTGGAATTCTCCCGCACCAATCGGAGTGAGCTTAAAAAAATACAGTTTGATATGAATGTTTTTGTTAAAAAAATCCTGAATGAATACACCACCGCAGAACCTGAAAGGATGATTGAGACACATGTTCATCCTCTGCCCAAAAGTCTTGTTGATCCGTCGTTGTTCCGGCAGGTATTCATCAACCTTATCGGAAACGCAATAAAGTTTTCCAAACATCGTGATGTTTCGGTCATTGAGATCGGCGGATTTGAATCCGAACTGGAAACAACATATTTCATAAAGGATAACGGTGCCGGTTTTGATATGCGATATGTTGATAAACTGTTCGGAGTCTTTCAACGTCTCCATACAGAATCCGAATTTGAGGGAACAGGAGTTGGGCTTGCCATCGTACAGCGCATTATCCAGCGCCACGGCGGCACGATTTGGGCAGAAGGAGAACCGGAAAAAGGTGCAACATTTACGTTTACCATTCCAAAACATCAGAACAATGAACATGTGCTGTAAAATAATTGCAATAAATCGAGTATGAACTACATTCAATTTATATCATTCGGCATCATCGGAATGTTATTCTTAAGCATGCTGTTCTCCGTTATTCTTGCCGTCAAAGGATTTGAGAGAAAGTTCAATATATATTTTGCAATTGTTGTGCTGACCGTGATTATTTATAACGGTGCAAACACAATTGCAGTTGCCGATGAGTTATTAACGATCAAAGAGTATGTCATTATAGAAAAGCTGACAAATATAGTTTTGTTACTAAGTGCATTAGTATATTTAAAACTTATCTCTCACATGTCCGGTTTTCAGCTAAAATATTTTTTCAACATTCTATTTGTTCTTGCTCTCATGCTTTTGTTCTTGAATCATTTGCTTCCTAATGGAATGGTGGTGGGTGAGATTATTTCAATTGAAAAAACCATTACACCATGGAGTGAAAAAATCAATACTGTTACAATTACGACATCATATTATGCATATATCGTATATTTTTATATATGTGGCATATTGTTCTACATGGTTCGCGCATCTATTTTTGCATTCAAGAACCAACGGCGAGTAGAGGGATATTTGATTATTGGTTCATTACTTCCTCCCGTAGTGATAATTATGATTGTCAGTATATTGATCGATCAAAACCTTGTTTCACCTTTTCTTGGCTATTTATTTAATGGATTAGGATTTTTGTCTTTGATATTAGTTCTTGGGTATCAGAGTGTTAAAGAAGTACTGAACTCTGCAGATCGAAGAAAAGAACTGCAAGAAAAAGAGGATAAATATCGGTTGCTATTTGATACAGCCAATGATGCAATATTTTTGATATTGAACGGCCGATTTGTGGATTGTAATTATGTTGCGCTTGAATTATACCGATGTTCTCGGGAAGATATTATTAATGCAAAGGTGCTAACATTTTCGCCGGAATTTCAATATGACGGGGAATCATCAAAAGATAAATCGCTCAAAAGATATCACGACTTGATGAATGGAAATAGTCAGATCTTTAGTTGGACGCAGAAACGATTGGACGGAACATTTTTTGAAGCCGAAGTTCAATTGAATAAAATGGTTATGAATAATGATATCTACATTCAGGCCGTTGTTCGGGATATCACGGAAAGAATTGAAGCTGAAAATATCCTTCGTGCAAGCGAAGAAAAATATCGAGCGTTAGCAGAAAACCTTGAAGATGAGGTAAACGCTAGAACATTTGATCTGTTGGAAACAAACAAGCAGCTCGAATCATTTTCGAATTCTGTCTCTCTCGATCTCCGTACGCCGCTTCGTGCTATCGATTCTTTTTCGAGGATGATACTTGAAGAGGAATATTCGCAATTAAGTGAGGAGGGGAAAAATCGATTTGAGATTATTCGCAACAATACTGCAAAGATGAGCGTCATGATCGATGATTTGCTCTCGTTCGCACGAACGAGCAGAGTCGAAATTAAAAAAATATCCATTGATGTTACTATTCTGATTAAGAAAGTGCTGGAAGAACTGTTGAAGGATGAAGCGAATAGAAAAATTGAGGTGACTGTGGAGGAATTGCCCAAAATATCGGGAGACCTGTTGTTGATCCGGCAAATATTTGTGAATATCATCGGCAATGCGATCAAGTTTACGCGGAACAATGAAATATCCAAGATACACATCAGCGGATCGGAGACGTTCTTTGAAACAGTAATCACTATCCAAGATAACGGCTGTGGATTTGATATGAAATACAGCAATAAACTGTTCGGGGTCTTTCAACGTCTCCATTCCGAACAGGAATACGAAGGGACCGGAGTTGGACTTGCAATCGTTCGGAGAATCGTACAACGACACGGCGGTACAGTTTCGGCATATAGTGAGCCGGGCAATGGTGCTTGCTTTACGATAACAATACCAAAATTAAAATTATAGAATATCGTACCAAACAGTTTGTTTGGAACTATCTCAAGTACAATGCTCGAACTGCTACCGTAAAAAAGAAATGAAAAAAAATATTTATTCCACCGGTATATTAGTGGTAGAAGACGATCCTCACGATCTTGAGTTGACGCTGCGGTCGATATCAAAATGTGATCCTGGTATTCAAACAACAATAGCGCGCGACGGTGTAGAAGCATTGGAATATCTTTTTGGTTCGAATAGTAATGACAATGAATCGCAAAAGAATATTCCTCGATTGATCATTATGGATCTGAAACTACCGAAAGTGAGCGGGCTTGAGGTGATCAAGAAGATAAAATCGCACAACGCCGCCCGGACGATACCAATTGTCGTTTTCTCTTCGTCAACACAAGAGGAAGATATTCTTGCAGCATATCGAAACGGTGCAAACAGTTACTTATCAAAGCCTGTGAAATACGAGGAATATTCCCAAATTATTGTGAGTGCAACAAATTATTGGTTAAAGCAAAATCAATTTAGTTTTGTGTAAATGCTTCGTAAGCATTCATTCTAAAAAAACGAATATATGTTCAGAGCTTAAATGAATTCACGATTGAGAATTTTATGAAATCACCCATCCAGATAGTTTTAGTCGAAGACAATCCAAACGATGTGGAGATCCTCCGGTATGAGTTGACCAAAGGGGGATTATCGTTCGTGTTGACTGTTGTTGACAACGAAAAGAATTTCCGCAGCGCACTCAGTCAAATCTATCCCGACATCATCATTTCGGATTATTCTCTTCCAATGTTCAGCGGTCATCTGGCATTAGAAATAACAAAAGCACACTTCCCTGATGTTCCTTTTCTGATCGTTTCCGGTGTCATCGGCGAGGATGTTGCGATACAACTGATCAAAGCAGGATGCAGTGATTATTTATTAAAAGATAAACTGGGACGATTGTGCACTTCAATACAGCATGCTTTAAACGAAGCAGAAGAACTCCGACAAAAGACTCGTATCCAATTGGAATTGAAAGAAAGCGAAGAACGGTTCAGAATATTGGCAGATAATTCACCGGTATTGATCTGGAAAACCGATGCGGAAGGAATCTGTAACTATTTTAACAAAGGATGGCTTGAATTCACCGGCAGTACATTTGACGATCAACAGAAAATCGGTTGGGGAAGCTGGGTACACGATGATGACAAAGAACGCCGAGATGAAGTTTCATTCAAATCTTTTAAACAACGAAAACCGTTTGAGATCGAGTATCGATTGCGCCGCCATGACAATGACCTTCGATGGATCCTGGATAAAGGAGCCCCGAATTATCTTCCGAACGGAGAGTTCATTGGTTTTATCGGATCGTGCATCGATATTACCGACCGCATACAGTCAGACATACGACTACGTGAAACAAAAGAATTGCTTGATACATTTTTCACTCAAACACTGGATGGTTGTTATTTTGTCATGTTTACATCTCCTCTTGAGTGGAATGGCACGATCGATCGAAGCAGTGTGCTTCGAGCATGCTTGGGAACGATCGAGATCACCGAGGCCAACATTGCATTTGCACAACAGTTCTTATCGGAACAAGAGCAGATCGTTGGGACACTATTTAGTTCGTTGTTCGTGCGATATCTCGAATCTGAACGATTGCTGGAGAGGCTATTCGACTCTTCAAAAGTGAATTATACTGCGGTGATGAAACGTCCGAATAAAACGGAGATCGTTGTTGAAGGGAATGCTGTTTGTTTGTACGATCCATCCCGCAACATCATAGGTTTTTATGGAATACAACGGGATATCACCGAAGAGAAAAAAGAATTTGATACGTTACGACACAAAGCGGATTTTTACCAGAGATTGTTTGAGGATGATGTCACCGGAGATTTTGTTACACAGTCTGATGGAACCATTATCCGAGTAAATCAGCAGTGTGTAAAAATATTTGGATATAATTCAACCGAGGAAATGTACGAATTAAACGTCAGTTCCTTGTATGCGCACGCTGAAGAACGTGATACCGCGATTGCATTATTACTGAATGATAAAAAAATTGTTCATTATGAATTCCATGGTAAGAGGAAGGATGGAACGCTGTTTGATGGTATTGTTAATGCTTCAGGAAAATTTGATGCTGACGGACGTTTGGTGGAAATCGTTGGGATGATCACCGATAATTCTCATCGGAAAGAAATTGAGCAGCAATTGCTGCAAGCACAGAAATTGGAAAGCATTGGAACGCTTGCAAGCGGTATAGCTCATGATTTTAACAATATCCTCAATAATATTTCAGGATTCAGTAATCAAATTCTAAAATATTATTTGAATCCGGAAAAGGTTCGGAAGTATGCCGAAACGATCAATCAGTCGGCGAAAAGGGGTGCCCAGATCTCTACGAAATTATTAGCGTTTGTGCGTCAAAAGAATTCTGAGATCGGTCCGTTAAAAGTGACTGATGTGATCAACGAAGTGGTTGATATGTGCAATGAAACGTTTATGCGAAGTGCAGAAATTAAGCTGATCAAAGAAGAACATGTATGGGATGTGTACGGCGATAAGAGCAGTCTGTATCAGCTGTTATTGAATCTTTGCGTGAATTCTCGCGATGCGATCAATCAGTGCTCCGGTAAGAATGGTCCCGGATTGATTTCAATTTCTGTTAAAAATTATTCTACAGCCAATGATACGCTTCGCTGGTTCGGTAATAAACGGCCGGAAAAAGCAGTGATGATCTCTGTGAGTGATAATGGTTCTGGAATACCGGACAGTATTAAAGAAAAGATATTCGATCCGTTCTTTACGACAAAGATCAATGATTCTCACAGAGGAACCGGATTGGGACTATCCATCGTTCATAATACTGTTAAGCATCATCATGGAGCCGTTACTGTTGATAGTTCACCAGACGTCGGAACAACATTCTCAATTTATATTCCCGCAGTTGAGACAACAGAACATTCGGGTTCAATTCCTTCCGACGGAATATTCACGGCAAAGAATAATGAGCTTATTTTAGTTGTTGATGATGAATCCTCAATGAGGCAGCTCGGAACGGAACTTCTTGAAGAGGTAGGCTTTCGAGTAGTGACTGCATCGAACGGGAAGGAAGCGGTTGCTATTTACCGTGATCGTTACAAAGAAATTGATCTTGTTGTTTTAGATCTTGTGATGCCGGAACTTGACGGCGGACAGACCTATGTTGAAATGAAAAAAATATCTTCTGATGTTAAGGCATTTTTCTGCAGCGGGTTTGTGACCGATAGCCTGATTTCTTCACTCCTTGCAGAAGAAAATTTAAGAGCACTCCAAAAACCTTTTGATTCAGAAAAATTTGTTCAAACTGTATGTGAAGTGCTTTACAAATGACGGGTGGCTAATAATAGCCAACTGATAAAATTTCTTTAATCGAATAATGTTTGCTCAAATATTAACTCTGTAAATTACCGATTTATCACAATACTGCTTTTGTTTCTTCCTCTTTTGCTAGATATAGTATGGCACATTTCTTGAATTAAACTCTCTCAAAAAAATCCATTGGAATGAAATCAGAGAAACTTCAGTGAAGAGTAGATCTTGGATTCAACAATTTGTAGACAGAACTACAAAGAAAACCACTTAGTACCAAAGGCATAAATATTATTTTACGAAAGCCTTAAAAATTCAGTTACCATATCTCTCTGTCTGCATAGGAATCTTTTTTTTATTGTTTAGGATCTTTGTGTGAGAGTGGTCTAAAAAATCCTTTGTGTGTATGAGGCTATTGAAAAAAAATGGCATTAATTACTATCGATAAACTTATAGCAGGAATGGTACTGGACACCGAAGTGTGTGATCGTACTGGGCGTGTACTTTTAAAATGCGGATGTGAGTTAACGGAATGGCATATTGGAAAATTAGCATCATCGGGAGTAGTGGAAGTGGACATTGCAGGGATTGAATCATCTTCTGACCAAACAGATAAGAATATTACTCCGGAAATGATGCAACAATGCATTGATGTTCTTGATCCTGCCTTTACGTTGGTGGACAAAGATTGGGATGTTATGAAAGAGCTTCATCGACTAGCAGTATTAAAGGTGGTCCGTAAAAAAATGGAAGAGGAATAATTACAATGCTATTGCCATCTAAAATAGTTGCAGACTTCAAAGGGACAGCCTCACTTCCGGTGATCTATTTTAAACTGAATGAAGCGATCAATGATCCTAATACATCAATTCATAAAATCAGCAATGTCATCAGTGAAGACGCATCACTTTCCGCTCGATTATTGAAACTCGTCAACAGTCCATTTTATGGATTTCCACAATCAGTTGGGACCATCTCGGAAGCTGTCTTTCTAGTTGGAAGCCAGCAAGTGCGTGACGTGGCGTTAGCGACAACAATGATGAGTACATTCAACGGCATTCCGGGAGATCTTATGAACATGGAAAAATTCTGGATGCATAGTCTGGCATGCGGTGTAGGGGCAAAAGTGATCGCCGAAACGATTGGTGAACCAGAGTTTGAACGATTCTTTGTCGCCGGAGTTCTGCACGATATCGGTCGGCTGGTGTTGTTCAGCAAAGCGCCGGAAGAATCGAAAATCATCTTACAACGGGCGCAGCGGGAAAAAAGGCCGCTGGTGGATGTTGAGTACGATGAAATTGGTTGTTCCCATGCCGAGATCGGACGTGCGTTGCTTGACGCATGGAAATTGCCGCAATATTATCAGGAAGTGGCGGGATTTCATCATGCACCCGAAAGCGCTCAGCAATATCCGTTAGAAACAGTGATCGTTCATGTTGCTGATACGATCGCTCACACATTGCAATTCGGAACGAGCGGTGAACTTTATGTTCCGCGAATGAATAAAAATAGCTGGCATAAATTGAATCTCTCCCTCAACCAATTGTCAAAATTGATACACGTGATCGAGCATGAGGTCAACCTGGTCTTGAATATGATCCAGCCAAAAGAGGTTGTAGCGTGAGCAGCAAAGGACAAAAATCATTACAGCAGCAGACCGATCATATTGATTCATTGAAGAATCAAAACCGCGCATTGCTCGATGCATTGGATCTTGTCGTTTCGATCGATCAGGTTCACTCTATGGTAGACCTCGAGCAGGATAAAAAGAATATTCTTATCGCCGGTGCGAATCAGTTAATGAGGGTGAATCAATTCATTATCGGCGGGTTTTATTTTGGGGAGCAATCATTCGCGAACAATACGCCGGAATATTATTTTCCTGAATCTGCGCCATTAGAATTGATGAATGAAGTTGAGAAAGTACTGACCGTTCAGATGCGGCAATGGCTTTCAAAACAAAAACGGGTTGTCCATCTTCCAGCGTTGACTTCAAAAAAATTATTTATGGTCTATCCGCTGGCTACCCGTATAAATCATTTCGGATTCTTTGTTGGAATCATTGAAGAAGAACATGTGTCTGTGAATGAAATATCGAATAGTCTTCTTCGGTTGATCTTTAATAATATCTCGAACCTTTTAGAGAAACGCGAGATCGTTCTCAACCTTATCCGTCACAAGGACCATTTGCAGGAGTTAGTGAGCGAACGTACAGAAGCATTGGAACTTCAAGCAAAGGATCTTCGCGCTGCAAAAGAACGAGCGGAAGAACAGACCGAAATATTGAATGCCCAGGCAAAAGAATTGATCGCAGCACGGGAAGCAGCGCTGGAGGGATCCCGTTTAAAATCTGCATTCGTTGCGAATATGAGTCATGAAATCAGAACGCCAATGAATGGTGTAATCGGGATGGCGGAACTGCTCAGTGATACGGAACTGGACAACGAACAACGAAAGTATCTTGACACCATTGTGAATTCCGGAAATTTACTGCTAAACATCATCAACGACATACTCGATTTCTCGAAGATCGAAGCGGGCAAACTGACGCTGGAAAATGTTCCGTTCGATATTGAGCCAATGATCGAAGAAACAATTTCCATCTTATCGCAGCGTGCTCACGTAAAAGGATTGGAAATTATTTCCTCCATTGGCAGTTTGGTTCCTCAAACGATTCTTGGAGATCAAGTCCGGCTGCGACAGGTAATCACAAATTTACTTAGCAATGCTGTAAAATTTACTCATCACGGAGAAGTAGTTCTTTCAGTTGATGTTATTTCGTCCATGGAGGATTTTGTTCAGATCCGGTTTTCCATTACCGATACCGGTGTCGGAATTTCAATTGAAAATCAAAAGAAATTATTTCAACCCTTTACACAGGCGGATAATTCAACAACAAGAAAATATGGCGGTACAGGTTTGGGTCTGGTAATATCGCAAACATTGGTACATCTTATGGGCGGAGAGATTGACCTTACTAGTTCACCTGATGTCGGAACAACATTTTCGTTCGTACTGAAATTCAAAAAAGTCAATTCATTTAAAGTGGATCCAGTACCATCGTTCTACGGCAGAAACATTCGCTTGCTGGTTGTAGATGATAACATAACCCATAGGGAAACTCTCAAAAATTATCTGGAAGCCAATGCAATACAGGTGAGTTCGGCGGGTAATGGTATTGATGCTTTATTTATGATGCAAACTGAAGTTGAGAAAAAGAGACCGTTTGATGTTGTCTTGATCGATGAGAATATGCCGGGTTTGAGCGGTGATGAACTTATACGAAGGATCCGTCAATCAACCGATTTCTCATCGGTAAAAATTGTGTTGATGAAGACAATGTTGAAGTCAGAACACAGTACCGATCAGAATGAACGCAATAATCTGAACATCGGTGTTGCATTGTTATTGAAACCTATCCGCCGGAAGGAGCTGCTGTCACAAATTCAAATGCTTGTAGGTTCTCCTGGTGTTCAGTTAAAAAAATCGGTAACCAACGATCACTCCATTCATCATGAGAATAATCCTGACGTAACGGGTCACTTGCTTGTCGTTGAAGATAATGAAGTAAATCAAGAAGTTGTTCTGAAAATGTTGAACAAACTCGGCTATTCTGCTGATATTGCTAATAATGGCGTTGAAGCATTAGAAAAAATAGCAGGAAATACCTACGCTCTGGTGTTGATGGACTGCCAAATGCCGGTGATGGACGGTTTCGAAGCAACAAAGAATATCCGCTTATTACCGGCACCGATTTCCACTATAACAATCATTGCATTAACAGCGAATGCTGTAAAAGAAAATGTTGTAGAGTGTTTCGAAGCTGGAATGAACGATTATATCTCTAAGCCGCTCACGTTGAAATCGTTGGAACAGATCTTAACAAAATGGATACCACCGAACGATAGCAAGAATGGAGAGCATGAGGCTCACACAAAACCCATGTTCGTGGATCAGGATCCAATCGTGAACGTTCATATTATGGAAGAATTGAAGATGCTTGGTGAAGGTGAATCGGGAGATTGGCTGAACACCGTCATAAAAATGTATATCAACAACAGCCGTGAAATATTGAACCAAATGCAGAGTGCAATACTGCAGTGCAATACCGAACTGATCAACCAGCATGCGCACAAACTGCGCGGGAGCAGTTCAAACATCGGTGCCGTTCGGATCAATGCGTTGACAGAGATATTGGAACAACCGATCAAACCAAACGGATTCATTGAAGCGCAGAAGGTTTATGATCGATTGGTGAAAGAATTTGCAATAACGCAACACCATCTGGAAGCAGGGTATTTACATGAAGGATAATGCCATACACATTTTACTTGCGGACGATGATCCAGTGGTACTTGATATCGTAGAAAAAAAACTGAAACTGTTCGGCTATCCCGTGATGTGCGCTCATGACGGTGAAGAAGCGTGGAAGATGTTCGTTGAGCGGAACCCGAGCATCGTTATTACCGACTGGATGATGCCGAAGATCAACGGTTTAGAATTCTCGAGAATGATCCGCAATCATAATCATTTCCCATATACCTATATATTTTTCCTGACCGTGTTGAGCGGAAAAGGAAGCTACATTGAAAGCATTCATGCGGGAGCGGATGATTTTATTACAAAGCCGGTGGATACTGATGAACTGCGCGTTCGGCTCCATGTAGCAGAGCGTACTATTCGTTTGCAAACCCATGCTAAAAAACTTGAAGGAATGTTTAACGTCTGTCCCGGCTGCAAAAGAATTATGCAGGAAAATAAAACATGGGCTTCCATTGAATCATTGTTAAATGAAAAATCCAATGCATCGCTTTCCCATGGAGTTTGTCCAAATTGTTTTGAAACGGTGATGAAACCGCAGATCGAAGAATTTCGGAATCGGAAAAAGAAAAAATAGTAGTATTTAATGCAGATGAGGTACCTATGAAGATCTTAGTAGCAGATGACGATATCATTTCTTTGTTAACGTTAAGTGCACGATTAAAATCCTTAACGCATGAAGTGTATACTGCAGAGAACGGGGAAATTGCTTGGGAACTTTTTCTTGCAAAAGAACCCGATGTGGTCATCACAGACTGGGTTATGCCGAAGATCAACGGAATTGAACTCTGTAAAAAGATCCGATCGAAACAACGTGCCCGGTATACGTACATAATTTTACTTACATCAAACTCCGGAAAAGATAATTTCCTGATCGGCATGGAATCCGGTGCGGATGATTTTCTTCAAAAGCCTGCTGATAGTGATATTATTGGGATCAAACTGTACGTTGCACAACGCATCCTTTCTCTCGAAACAAAAGTGAACACGCTTGAAGGATTACTGCCAATGTGTTCATATTGTAAGAATGTCCGAAATGCCGATGACAGTTGGGAAGAAGTACAGAGTTATGTCTCTTCGCACAGTAAGGCTCATTTCACCTCTTCGTACTGCCCGGATTGTGAACAAAAATTCCAGGCTCAAGTATTGGTTTAATTGTGTCAGACCTCTATACGTAGTTTGTTCTTGTCATTTTTGGATGTAATACCAAACTTGCAATCGATCCAGTCGGCCCCATCAGTGTTTCTTTTGATTCGTCAGGCAGAAAATCTCAATGATTATATAGACTTTGTATTGTTCAAATTCTATTGCACAATATTATCCAACTGAAAGCAATTCGCCAACCAATACATAATAAAAAAATCCTTTTTTTGCTCAGATTCCTAAAAATCCTTGATTTACAAGGTAAAATAACCCAAATGTTTCTGGCATATCTCTTGTAAGAGCACTATTCGTTATTAAAAATTTTCTTTGTTCACTGCTAAAACGTGGAAATGTATGCCTGGACTGTTTAAGCAATGCCCGTTATGCAAGAAAGAATGGAGCTCTGAAGATGAGTTCTTACAGGATCGATCATTACTAATCAATGGCTATCAATTTGCGGGAAGAGGAACAACGCCACCGTTTCCCGACGGGTATTTGCTTTTTACGCACGGTGTGGAAGGATGCGGAACAACACTGGCAGTGTATGCAAAGGCATTTAAGGAAGTAAAACGAAATAAAAACATACAACATTTATTAGCACCAATTTAAGGAGTAATGTTATGGAACCTTCAAAAGAAGCAGCAGCAAAACAAAATATGTCAGATGAGCTGTTACAGCTTGTCAGTTTTAATATTGGCGATGAAGAATTTGGTGTTGATATCCTGAAAGTTCAGGAGATCAACCGAATGGTTGATGTAACGCGCGTTCCGAATACACCGGAATATGTTGACGGCGTGATCAATCTTCGCGGAAAAGTAATCCCAATTATCGACCTTCGACGCCGATTCGGTATGGAGCGAAAAGAAAAAGATAAGAATTCTAGAATTATCGTTGTTGAATTGAAAGGGAAAGTAATTGGTTTTGTGGTGGATGCAGTGAGTGAAGTATTACGAATTAAAAAGAGCGTTTCGGAACCGCCGCCACCGATTATTGCCGGTATTGATGCGGATTACATTACAGCAATCGCAAAATTAGAAAATCGTCTTCTTATTCTTTTGGACCTTGAAAGAGTCTTGACCACCGAAGAACATGCAGAGATGGAAGCAATTGCAGCATAATCTTCCGAAGGATATCGGTCATTGGAAATGAATTTAATATGTATTCAGAATTCTGACGATCGATCATCCGTAACGGGATCGTATTAACGATATTTTTTGGAGAATCACATGAAGCTGGAATGGGATGAAGCCATGTCAACAGGAGTTAAGGAGGTTGATGATGCCCATAAACTCCTTATGGTTTGGATCAACAAATTAACCGTTGATATGAGATCCGGAAACGGGAGGAAAGAAATATTTTCAGTATTGAACTTTCTTGAACAATATGCTGCACTGCATTTTGCTCATGAAGAAGGTTGTATGCTTCAGTATCAATGTCCGAGTGCCGAGTCGAACAAAAAAGCGCATGAAGAATTCCTCGAATATTTTAAAAGAATGAAAAAACAGATTGAAACGGATGGCCCCACAGTGAAAGCGGTCATTGATATAAAAGATGCGATGGGCAATTGGCTAAAAAATCACATTATGAAAACTGATATCTGTCTTGCCCAATGTGTAAAAGATGGAAGCACTGCAATTGATGTCTAACGGGTGAGCAGATGTTTGATAATAATGGATATCTACCATTTTAAGAACACAAAGTAAAAACAAAGGATGATACGGTGGTCACGAAAGAAGCAATAGATGCGGCGTTGAGTGCGCACGCACAATGGAAGAAACGATTGCAGGATGCTGCAACTAACGGTCAATCGGATTTTGAAGTAGAAATTGTAAAGAAGGATAATGAATGTCAATTTGGAAAGTGGTTATCGAGCCTCTCTCAGGAAGAAAAGAACAGCGAAGATTATCAAAAAATAAAAACGGTGCATGCTGAATTTCATACGATTGCCGGAGAGATTCTTAAGCTGGCAATATCAGGTCAAAAAACTGATGCAATGAAAATGCTTGAATTTGGCGGACAATACGGAGTTTCAACAGGTAAACTTGTGTTAGCATTGAATAGTTGGAAAAGTAAATTGTAAAAACAAGCCGTTCTTTGCTGCGAACGGATTAATTCTAAAAATAACGATCAGGAAAAAAACAAGAAAGATACGACAATGGCACTGCAATGGAACGATACGATGACAACAGGCTTCAAAGAATATGACGATGCGCATAAAACACTGATCCTATGGGTGAACAAACTGGGTGATGCAATGAAATCCGGAAAAGGAAAAGAAGAAGTAATGAATATTCTCGACTTTCTGGGAAAATATGCGACCACCCATTTCTCAAGTGAAGAAGGATGCATGAATAAACACAAATGTTCTACGGCGCTGGCAAATGCGAAAGCACATGCAGATTTTTTGAAGTACTTCACTAAAATGAAAAATGATGTTGAAAAGAACGGAGTGACAACGGTAACCGTGATCGAATTGCAAAACGCATTAAGCGATTGGCTGAAAAATCATATTATGAAGATCGATACGGCGCTATTAACCTGTGTAAAATAAGCGCGTTTGATAATGTCATCCTATGAGATACCAAATTAGTTGCATCAAAAGTTTAATGGTTACGGTTGTCAATTTACAAACTCATAGGATGACATATTTTTATTAGCACCAAAGCTTTTTAATTCTATATAACAGCATTTTAAAATTATGAAAACGCTGAAAACAAATATTCTGATTCTAGCTGCAATGGTAATATTTGTCGCAGCATTATCTGTAAGTGCACAGGAGCAACCGAAGAGTGCTAAAGAAAAATTGATGGAGTTGATGCAAGAACCGATATCTGAACCAAATTCGGAAATAAAAGTTGAAATACAATCAACAACGCCTGCTCCAGTAACGGCAACGGTTGATGTCCAGCGAAAAATTAAAAAAACAAGAAAGATTCAACAAGCAGTAATTGATCCTGTATCAACAACGGTAACAACAGAAAATAAAACAGAAGCACAACATTCAATTACCGTAACCAGTTCCAATATTATCGAGTCATCGGTGGTTTCACCCAAAAATGATTCGATTGAAATATTGTTTTATATAATACTGCTTGCAACAATTACAACCCTCTTCGTTATAAGGAGAAACATCATGAAATGGTTTTTAGATCTTAAAATCGGCACAAAGCTTATCACAAGCTTTTCGTTGATTGCTTTTATTGCTGCTGTAATTGGATACCAAGGGTACAGTGGAGCAACAGCTATTAAAGAAAATCAAGATACGCTGTATTTAGACAGACTTATTCCGATCCGCGATCTCGGATATGCAAATGCGGCACTGTTGACAATTCGCGGAAATGTGACCGCCTGTTTAGCGACTAAATCAATGGAAGAGCGTCAAAAATATATTTTGCAGATACGTGATGAGGAAAAGAAAATTGGTGTTTTGATTGATGCATATGCCAAAACTGTATTGGTAAAAGAAGAGGAAGAAACCCTCCCAATATTTGAAAAAAATTGGAAACAATATACTGAAGGACGTAACAAAGCTTTAGATTTAATATTGGAAGGGAATGATCAACAAGCAACAACTCTGATCTTTGGAGCTAACCGTCAATATATGTTGGATTCCCGTGCCTCATTATTAAAATTGATAGAAATTAATGCAAAAGTTGCCGAAGAATTAGATATGGCAACAGATGTAAAAGCGAATGCTTCAATCAATCTTATGATGGTCATGTTAGTAGGAGGAGTAATTTTGTCTTTGGGTTTAGGAATATTTATTTCGCGCATGATTGCAAACCCGGTAAACGAATTAGTTATGAACATTGATAACGCCGATCTTCACAGCCAGTTTAACAGTGTCCGCAAAGATGAGATTGGTGATCTTCAACGCTCGTTTGATAAGTTTGTTTTGTCGATCAAAGATACACTGGTTCAAGTATCAGAAGCATCAGCAGCGGTCGCAAGTGCAAGCACAGAGATTAGTTCATCAACAGAGCAAATGGCTGCCGGCTCTCAGGAACAAAGCTCACAAGCAGCCGAAGTCGCAACAGCGGTTGAAGAGATGACCAAGACATTAGGCGAGACCAACGGGAACATCCGCAAAGTAGCCGACGGCGCAAAAGAAGCAAAAGATAGTGCGAATGCAGGCGGAACAGTGGTAGAAGATACGATTAAGGGAATGAAGAAAATATCAGAAGTAGTGAATCAATCAGCAAGCCAGGTAAAAGTATTAGGCGCATCGAGTGAAAAGAT
>JFJP01038234.1_pt1 | contig 21632 bp, 18 predicted proteins | sample 431651 | NCBI WGS metagenome assembly JFJP01 (sample SAMN02602958, study PRJNA72255) | Microbial mat metagenome, whole genome shotgun sequencing project. | biome: fresh water; feature: sink hole; material: water; isolation source: purple microbial (photo- and chemosynthetic) mats found in...
AATACACCGAGGAAAAGCCCCTGCGATTCAAGAGCAACAGGCTTTGTTTCCCTTGGGCGAGTGTCTCCTGCAGCCGCAGTTGCAGTTTATGACCCAGTGCCTTGCCATAGGCCTTTTCTGATTTATCGCGCAAATCAACCAGGGATACTGAAGGAAGTGATCGTTCCTGAACCCGTTTACGCATGGTCAAAAGGGTGTACTTCCCCTGTCGGGCATGGAAGAAGCTGGTCACAGAAGGGGTGGCCGAGCCCAACAGAACCACGGCCTTCTGCAGACGGCCGCGCAGCACCGCCAGATCCCGGCCATTATAGCGCAGGCCGTCATCCTGCTTGAACCCGTTATCATGCTCTTCATCCACCACGATCAGTCCTGGATCCGGTAAGGGTGCAAACACCGCGGATCTGGCCCCGATGACAATGCGCGGCTCACTCTGTCCTGCATCTGTCTCATCCTGTTTTCTAAAGGCCAGCGCCCACTGATCATAGCGCTCACCAGTGGAAAGTCCACTGTGCAGAATCAGCACCCGGTCGCCGAAACGAGAGACGAAATGGGCTTCCAGCTGGGTGGCAAGGGCTATCTCGGGAACCAGAACCAGAACGTCACGACCGGCAGCAAGGGTTGTCTCAGCCGCTCGCAGATAGACCTCGGTTTTGCCGCAGCCGGTCACACCGTGAAGTAAAAAAGTAGCAAATTCTTTCTTTTTTATGGCAGGATAAAGCTCCGACAGGGCCTGTTCCTGTTCCTCAGTAAGGGTTTCTGGGCGGGGAAACCAGGCCAACTTTTCTCCGTAGGGATTTCGAAAGACCCGCTGCTCCAATCGCGTCACCAGCCCCTGTTCAACCAGCAAGGGCAGGGCCTTGACAGCGCCGTTGTAGGCTCGAGTCAGTTCGCGAATTGGAACAAGCCGCTCAGTGTCAGCTCCCGCCAACAATTTAAGGAAATACAGGGTCTTGATTTGAGTGAAGGGAAAAGCAACGGACAACTCTGTGGAAAGACTTTGACCAAAAAGCTTGATCTCATCCTTCGAGGGATCTGAGATGATGCAGGGAGGGAGGTCCAGGGTGGAGGAACAGGAATAGCAGGTCTCCTGTTTGATCCGGACCGCATTACCAGTCATTATCTCACGGATCTCAACAAGCCCCTGTTCTTGCCAGGAGTTAATCAGCGTGCGTTCACAATGCCGTCCCATAATCTTGCGGGATTCTGCAACAGTGAGTTGTCCTTTTTCCAAAAGAATTGGAACCCAGGCAGGCAGCTGTTGCGCTGACATTTCAAAAACCTGCTGCAGCTCCATGCGCCCAAGGTCGGTGAGATGAATCTGCTTGCCGCTGCGCGGGGCAAGACCACCGGGTAAGGCCGTTTTAATGACCTCACCCAGCGGATAATGATAATACTTTGCCACCCAGCGAAAAAAAGGAATCAGGTTAGCGGGGAAAAGCGGTTCCTGATCAAGGAACTCAACGATTTTTCGTAATTTATAGGCAATATCTTCGTCTGGCATCAGCCCCAAAACATAGCCGGTCACCCTGCGTTGACCAAGGGGAACCAGCACACGTCTGCCGATCAGGCCAGCCGGACCATCGATGCTGTAAGCTGAATCAATCTCCTCGGTCTCTTCATCCAACAGATAGGTGAGTGTCTGCCATAGGGGCACAGCGACCGCCACCTCAAGCCGGATCATAGAGATGCTGCTAACTCCTTGATGTGGGCCTTGAGCTCAGCGCCAAGTTTATTATGGAGCATGCCATAGGCGATGATGGCCTTCAGATACCCCATCTTGTCACCGGCATCATAACGGGTTCCCTGGAACTCATAGGCATACATATCCCGTTTTTTGCCAAGGGCCTGCAAGGCATCGGTTAATTGGATCTCACCACCATGTCCGGGGGTGGTCTTCCCCAGAAGATCAAAGATCTCAGGCATGAGGATATAGCGACCAATAATAGCAAGGTCGGAATCGGTGGTCCCCGGTGCCGGCTTCTCAATCATCCTGGTGACCTTATGGGTGCGTTCACGCTCCAATAAATCACCCTCGACAATACCGTATTGAAAGGTCTGATCCTCAGGAACCCGCTGCACTGCGACTATGGAATCCTGAACCTCATCGAAGAGATCAAGCATCTGCTTGGCACAGGGGGTTTTGCTCAAAACCAGATCGTCGCCCAGCATGATCATAAAGGGCTCATCCCCCACCACGTGCCGGGCAGTCCAGATGGCATGGCCAAGACCAAGGGGTTTTTTCTGGCGGATGGAGACGATATCAATGAGATTGGAGATATTATTCAGTTCTTCCCCAAGGGCAATCTTCTTCTTTTCCTTGAGAACACTATCGAGATGAAAGTCATAGTCAAAATGGTTCTCAATGGCCGATTTACCGGCACTGGTGATGAAAATCACCTGGTCAATACCAGAGGCCACGGCCTCTTCAACGATGTACTGAATGGTTGGCCGATCCACAATGGTGAGCATTTCTTTGGGAATGGCCTTGGTGGCGGGCAGGAACCTTGTTCCAAGACCGGCCACGGGAATCACTGCTTTTCGTACCTTCATGTGACGTTCTCCTCTTTCAGGGTGACAGATGAAATGTTATAAGAACTCAGGTTATAGCGCCTGCAACATTCTTTATTTAAAAAAAACACCTATACCATAGAATCGAAAGATCAACCATCCATTCCATGACAATTCATCCCCCGGAAACCCTTCCCATCCTCAATCATAAAGCCGAGATCCAGGAGGCTTTACGAGCTCATCAGACCGTTATCATCGCGGGTGATACCGGTTCGGGGAAGACAACGCAACTGCCGCAGTTCTGCCTGGAGCTTGCGCAAAACGAGGGAACTGACAGCCACCAAAGAAAGAGAAAAACTGATCTTATCATAGGCTGTACCCAACCGCGACGCATCGCCGCCCTGTCAGTTGCAGAACGGGTACGTGAAGAGTTGACTGAAAAAGGCGAGAACGGCCTCCTGGTTGGCTCCAAGATCAGATTCCATGATCAGACAACCCTTTATGACCGACGGAGTCCTGCTGGCCGAGACCAGAAACGACCCAATGCTCAGGAAATACGGGGTGATCATCATTGACGAGGCCCATGAAAGGAGCCTCAACATCGACTTTCTCCTTGGCTTTCTTAAAAACCTGCTGCCCAAACGGCCTGAGCTCAAACTGATCATCACCAGCGCCACCATTGATACCGCCATCTTTTCACACCACTTCGACCAGGCGCCTGTGCTCAACATTGCCGGCAGGGTTTACCCGATTACGGTTCGCTATGCCCCTGCCGAGGATGACGACACCAATGCAGGCAACGACCGTGATGACTATGTCAGCCATTGCGTTCAGACCGTTGTCGATCTCCACCTGCATGACGGAGCCCGCGACACCCTGATTTTTCTCCCTACCGAGCGCGACATCCGCGCCTGTTGCACCCTTCTTGCCAAAAAAACACCGGATGCGGTCATCCTGCCTATTTTTGGCCGCCTCCAGGGAGCCGACCAGCGCCGGATCTTCCAGCCCTTCAAACAATGCAAGATTGTGGTGGCGACCAATGTTGCCGAAACCTCCATCACCGTGCCGGGGATCAGATATGTGGTGGATTCGGGACTGGCCAGAATCTCCCAGTATAATGTACGGGCCAAGACCATCAGCCTGCCCATCACCAGAATCTCCCGCGCCGCCTGCAACCAGCGCAAGGGCAGGTGTGGCAGGATTGGTCCGGGCATCTGTGTCCGCCTCTACTCGGAAGAAGACTACCTGAGCCGGGAAGAATTCACCTCACCTGAAATCAAACGGGCCAACCTGGCAGAGGTTATCCTGCAGATGATTGCCTATCATCTGGGAGATCCGAATGCTTTCCCCTTTGTCGAACCACCGCCCCCCGGCACCATCCGCGATGGCTATAAACTCCTCACGGAACTTGACGCCATAGACGAGAATGGCAAGTTGACCAATCATGGCCGGATCATGGCGACCTTGCCCATTGATCCCTGTATCGCCAGGATCATCATTGCCGCCCAGGAGAATAACTGCCTGCGCGAAATCAAGGTAATCGCCGCCGCCCTCGCCATTGCTGACCCACGGGTCAGGCCTGCCGACCGGGAACAGGAGGCCGATACCGCCCACCGGAAATTTGCGCACGCCAGCTCCGACTTCCTTACTCTCCTCAATATCTGGGATCTCTTCCATGACGTTCAACTGCAAACCAAGTCCTGGAGTCGCCTGAAAAAATTCTGCACCAGCCATTTCCTCTCCTTCCAGCGCATGCGCGAATGGCTGGATCTGCACGAACAACTGGATCGGCTCCTGACTCTGCGTTCCGGGTTCGATGAAAACTCCACTCCTGCGTCCTACACGGCCATCCACCAATCGCTTTGCACAGGTTTTCTCCGCAACATCGCGATGAAGCAAAAAGATAAAATCTATCTTGGCGGCGGTGGGATTGAGCTTATGATCTTTCCCGGCTCGACCATGTCGGTCAAGCAAAAGCCGGAAGACGGAAAACCGCAGAGAGAAGACCTCAGACAAAAGACGGATACCCGCAGTGTTGAGGGACAGGGGCGCCTGATTACAGCAGATGCCAAAGATGGCGTGAGCAACCAATGGATCATCGCCTCCTCCTTTCTTGAAACCTCCCGGCTGTATGCCATGACAGTGGCCGCCATCGACCAGCAATGGCTGGAACATCTGGGTGGAATGCTATGCAAACGTTCCTGGTCAAGCCCCCGCTGGCACAAGAAATCAGGACAGGTCGTGGCCGATGAGAAAGTAACCCTCTTTGGCCTGGTCATCGTTGCCAGCCGCAAGATCAACTATGGAAGGATTGATGCCAAATGTCAGGCAGAGGCACGACAGATTTTCATTCAGGCGGCCCTTATTAATGGGGAAATAGAGTCCCCTTTCCCCTTCCTGCAGAAGAACCTGAATCTCCTCGAAGAATGGCAGGCCACCGAGGATCGTCTCAGAAAACGGGATATTGTTGTGGATGACCGGACGCTCTTCGCCTTTTATGAGCAACGGCTGCCGCAGGATGTCTATGACCGCCACACCCTGAACCGATTCCTGCAGAAGCAGAAAAATAAACAATCGCTGGAGATGAGCGAGACGGATATCCTCAACCGTCGCCCGGAACAACGTGAGCTCACCGACTTTCCGCCCCTGCTCACGGTTGGTTCACACCAGTTCCGGCTGGAGTATCACTTTGCACCTGGGGCACCTGATGACGGGGTGACCGTGCGTATTCCCCTGGATCTGATCGATACCCTGCACGAGTCCTTCTTCGAATGGCTGGTACCGGGACTGCTCAAGGAGAAGGTCACCTTTCTGCTCAAAGGGCTGCCAAAAAATGTCCGCAAATTTCTCATTCCGTTAAGCAACACGGTTGATTTGCTGCTGGACGATCTGGATATGTATAAGGGCTCCCTTCTCCAGGCACTGGAGCGCTCTATTCTGAAATCCAATCGGCTCACAACCTCTCGCGCCGACTGGCCCAGGGAACTGCCGCCTCATCTGAGCATGCGATTTCTTCTTTTTGATCATTCCGGACAGGAAGTAGCGACAGGCAGATCATTGGCGAAGCTTCGAGAGGGATGCCATCAACCCACAACAACCACCTCCCTGGCCCGCCTGAAATCACAGGATAGAAAGACCAGAACATTGTGGGAAGGGAAGTTGTTTTCTACCTGGAACTTTGACGGCTTGCCGGCCTCCCTTCCACTGTACAGTCCACAGCAGGAGATGTGCGGTTCCCTTTTCCCGGCCTTCACGGTGATCAGAGATCGTGGCGGGGTGGTCATTGAATTTATCCCGGATCAGCATCAAGCCGCACAGCAAAACCGGGAAGGACTCAATTTTCTCTATCAACTCCAAGTGGGCGAGCAATACAAGGCCCTGAAAAAATACTGTGCCACCAGCCTGTCGGGCCCCTCATCCGCCTGGCTTATCCAGGGCCTTGGGAAAAAGGCTGGTGTCGCAGCAGAGACATCGGGCAAGAGGGAAAGTACAAGACAGGGACCAAGGGTCACGCAATCCAAGGACGGCGGGAGTTCCACGCTTCTTCTTTCCTTTATCCTCAGTACCCTTTTTAAAACAAGCACTGCTTCGTTGCCCGACCGCAATGAATTTGAAGAGACCGTGGACCGAGTAAAAAAACAGAATTTTCATGCGAAGGGACGAATCATCTGCGATACCGTCATGACCATGCTCAGGCAGCGAAGGGAGGTCAGTTCCCATATCCAGCGTTTTGCCGATCTGGCCAGGAAATCCCACTGTTTCTCGGATGAACGTTTTGATGAATATGAAAAACTGCTCGAAGAAATCCTACCGGTCAATTTTCTGGAGTCAAAGACGCTGGAGGAGCTGGAGCGATGCAGTCGGGATATGAAGGCGCTCATCATTCGTATCGAACGAGCCCATGCCGACCCCGCCAAGGATAGCCTCAAGGCCGCTCAGCTCCAGCCGCACCTGCAGAATTTGCAAAAGTTACGCGCCCGGGGAAAAGATCTCTCACCCGAGTGCCGGCAACGGCTGAAACACTACCAGGAAATGATTGCCGATTTCCGCATCGCCCTCTTTGCTCCGGAAATTAAAGGAAACATCCAGGTCTCTGCCAAAAAAATCGGCCAGCAATGGCAGGAAATAAGCCACCTGTGCTAAGGGGAGAAGAGGAACGAATAAAAAATGTGAATCAACCATGTTATCCGAATTTCCTGCAAGAAATCTTAAAATCCTGAGACAGATTCATGATTCCTGTCCCCGGATGATCAATCCCATGACGAGTTAAGAGCCAGATGCATAGAGAGCAAAAAGATGGTGGCTTCAGCCACGACCCGCTGGTCCCCCATTTCACATTTACCGGCAAGATGTATGCTGCCATGGACCCGTTTCTGCTTATGGAAATCTTTCGCCTGCGTTACGAGGTCTATTGCCTTGAGTGCCATTTTCTAAATCCGCGTGACTATCAACATGGATTTGAGACAGACCGCTTCGACACACGCTCCTTCCACGTTGCCTCTCATACCATTGAAGGGATGCTGGTAGGTTCGATCCGACTGGTTCTCGCAGAGAAAAATGAGGAGTTTCTCTTTCAAAAATACTGCCCGACCTTCAACGACTTCAGCTTTCCGCCAGGTGAGCAATGTGCCGAGATCTCACGCTTGATCGTTCATAGTAACTTTCGGCGACGAGCCGGAGACACCTTCCAGGGAGTAACAAGGGAGTTCCAGGAGAGGGGATGTGTCCGCAATATCGGCCGGACAACGTCTAACAGCAGACATGGTGAAAAAGAAGAGCGGCGAAGCAACAACCCACAGATACTCCTCGGCATGTACCGGCAAATCTATCGCTTCAGCCGCAGAAACGGAATTCATTATTGGTTCGCTGCTATGGAACGCAGTCTGGCCCGCATTCTTGGCTCATTTGGGGTACACTTTACTCCCATCGGCCCGCAAGCCGATTACTACGGCGAGGTAATGCCGTATGTGGCAAATCTTGATGAACTGGAAAATGGTCTATTCAAGGCCAATCCCTTCCTCGCACAGTGGTTCATAGAGGAGTTGTATCTTCAATAAAGGGTATGAGGAAACCGTGGATCTCTTTGTAACTTGCGAAAAACCACCTCTCGAAAAAATGTGACCAGCCGTTTGCGGCGCCCCAGCATCTTTCTCTGCTCCGGAATCAGGCCGGAAGGGGCCACCTTCATCACCGCCATTTTGTATTCGACATGACTGGCAAAACGATTATCCAGATACCAGGCATAATTCAGGCCCATCAACAATCCAGGGGGAGTAAACCCCTCCTCCCCATTAATCACCCGGGTGAAATGATCGGCCGCCCCGGAGACCGGCAGCATCCGGGAAAGCTCCAGATAGGTGCGCAGCTCCGCATCGCTGAACCAGCAGATACGCTCCGTTAAAGGACGCAGAAAGAGATGATAAACCTTGCCGAGGGCGATGGAGTCAATCGTTAACGGCAGCATCTCTTTGTGACGAACATAATTCCCGAGAAGTGACTGACCAAGGGCGACCAGAAAGGCCACCTCAAAGGATTGTTCCTGATCCAGTTGATCCTGACGGATCTTAATCAACCCATCCTCAGGGTCATAAAAGGAGAAGACGCTGTCCCATTTCTGACAGCGCCGCCACAAGTCCTGCTCGATGCAGACAATCCCGCGCACAGAGTCGAGGTGAGCCAGGGGGATATCCGGATGTCGCCAGAGAATATTTTCCACCATACGCAAGATGCTGGCGGTATTCTCAGGGGAAACGAGCTGATCAGTTACATTAATAGGCACTCCTGCGCCATCCATGGCGCCCACCTCGATAACAGGACGGCCGTAACCTGTTGATAGATCATTCAGTCGCTTTGCTATCTGATGATACCGAAGGCATGGACTCAGGACTGATTTTGGAGAATAGCCTATTGAGTTGTCCGGGGCAACCTTATCCGTGATCGAGGATTGCCTCATACTCTGTTCCGAAACAATGCCTGATTGAGCTGTTGGCTCTTGAGTATCTCTAAAATGATCAAACACCGACCACAGGGTTTTAATCACCTTGGCCAGATGCACAGGACCATGCTGGATAACTCCCTGCTCAGCCAGAGCCACCCGGGAAAAGATCCCGCACTCAATGGGAACAAATCCCTGTTCGCAGACCTTGTCTCGATCTAGATAAATGGGAACCTTGCCTTCCACTGCATACCTTTGCAGGACCGAGGCCGGAACATCCTTGAGTGATAAACAGAGTATCTGGTCGAAAAGCCCCTTTGTGCCTCCCGGAATATTCCGGTCATAGGCCCGGAGCAGATCCGAGACATGAAACTTACGTTCGACATCTCCCATGCTCCGATCCGTCTCACCTGCCTGGACCCAGAGATTGGAGACCAGCAGCTTCAAGGCCCGCCGATTTTTGCGCACGGCATTTGCAAGGCCGGGAATCTGAAAGATGGGAATCAGTGAACTGTAGAGACTTCCCGGAGCCAGTACCAGGATATCAGCCTCAGCGATGGTCTCTAAAACCTCAGAAGAAACATGAGGTTTGTCGCAGAACTCCACGAAAACATGATCAACAGGATACCCGCGCTGGGCATATCCGGATTTATATTCCCCCATAACCTCTACCCCGTTACTGTAGAGCACACTCAATAAGGCCTGAGTGGCAGTGCAGGGCAGAACTGCCGACCCCTCTGCCCCGAGACTGACAGCCAGAGACTTCAAAGCCTGAATCAGCGCATTTGCCATCATCTCAGGCCTGCCAATGAGATCTACGGAACAAAGTGATTGGGGGATCTCCGCAAAAATAGCAGCGGCCAGAATCAGATTCCCCAGACAGTGGGGCCTGGAAAGGGTGGGTTCAAGTCGGGAATCGGTAAAGAGAAGCTCAACGAGACGGGTCAGGGTCTTCTGTAAAGGTAAAGGCAGGGAGTTAAGAGAAACTTCCGGTTGAGCAAGAAGATACGCAGCGGAAACAGGACGTTGAGTAAATCGATAATTAAACAAAGAGGCCAGGGCCGCGACTACATCCCCGGCCTGGGGCAGGCCCAACCCATAGAGGGCCTGCAGTTTCATTGACTGGATGGAAGAGAGCAGAACATGGCGGAGATCCCCCAGGGCGATGAGGGGTAGATCTTTCTGCAGTTCACCGGTGGAGCCGCCATCATCGGTCACACAGACAATGGCCCGGGTTTGGGGAAAAAGCTCTTTCAGCCCGACGAAGGGTTTGCGTGTCCAGACAGGTCGGCGGCTATCTCCACCGATAAGGTTGGAAAGGCCGGTGCCGCCACCAAAAACCACCACCCGGACTTCTTCCACAGCCTTGTCTTCCAAGGCAATGCGGAGATGCTGAAACTGGCTGGCAGTTTCAGCATCAAGGCCAGGCGGCTCACCGGACAAAGTCAACTCAACCAGCTTTTCGCGCAGATCAGCATGGGGAAGAAGGTCAAGGGGCGTGAGTTTCCTGGCCAGGAGTTTGTCCAGGAAATTTCCTATGGTATCCATATTCTTCTTTTTTGGTTCTGAGAGAGAAACTGATCGTCAGAAACCTTTGCCCAGGAGATCAGAGCCCAGTGGCTTCCATCTGTTTCTGGACGGCCGTGACTGACAGGGCCATGGCCGCTTTTTCCTCCGATGTCAATTCAAACTCCAGGATCCGCTCCACACCACGCTCTCCTAAGACCACCGGCACACCGAGGAAATACCCATGAATACCAAACTCACCCTCAAGATAGGCTGCGCACGGCAGAACCCGTTTGGAGTCGGTGAGCACCGCCTCGGCCATCTCCACGGCTGCAAGTCCCGGCATGTAGAAGGCAGATCCGGTTTTCAGATGATTGACAATCTCAATCCCGCCTTTCTGAGTACGTTCGACGATCGCGGCTATCTGTTGCGCAGACAAGAGGTCGGTGATGGGCACACCAGCCACATTGGCAAGACGCACCAGCGGCAGCATGTTGTCGCCATGGATACCCATGACCAGAGCAGTGACATCCTTAGGGGCGACTCCAATCGCCTCAGCCAGAAAAGTTCGGTAACGGGCGGAATCCAGCACGCCGGCCATGCCGATCACTTTATGTTTGGGATGGCCGGTGGCCTTGAAGGCCGTATGCACCATGGCATCGATGGGGTTGGTGACTACGATCAACATACAGTCAGGTGAATGTTTGACCGCTTCTTCCGCGCAACTCTTGACAATGGAAACATTGATGGCCAGTAAATCGTCACGGGACATGCCCGGCTTGCGGGCAATACCGGCGGCGATGATCACCACATCGGAATTTGCCGTGTCCTTGTAATCGTTACTGCCGGTCACCTTAAAGTTAAACCCTTCAACCGGGCCGCACTGCCACAGATCCAAGGCCTTGCCCTGGGGAATCCCTTCTGCTACATCCAGAAGCACCACATCTCCAAGATTCTTAGCCGCCGCCCAGTGCGCCGTCGTTGCACCCACATTCCCAGCCCCGATAATCGCAATCTTCTTTCTCATGTTTTCCTCTTTAATAAATGATATATGGTGATTTGCTTAAAAAAATTATTTATCTGTGCACAACTTTTGCAAATGTTCCTCCACCCGCTGAAGATCTTCCGGGGTATCCACCTCAATGGAGTCATGTTCCGTCAATACCACCCTGATCTTATATCCGTATTCCAGGGCCCGCAGTTGCTCAAGCTTTTCAAAACGCTCCCACTCCCCTTCCGGCAGGGCGACAAAGGTCAGCAGAAAACCCTTCCGATAGGCATAAAATCCAAGATGCTTATAATAGGTCGGTGCTATTCCCTCCTCCGGATTGCGCTGGAACGGCACCGGAGAACGGGAAAAATAGAGGGCATTGTAATTGTGATCAAAGACAGTCTTGACATGGTTGGGGTCGTTGATCTCCTCCGGACGAATGATCTTGTAGATCAAGGTGGACATCGGCAGGGTCGGATCATCCAACAGGGGCTGCACCACCTGGGCCACAATCTCCTGGGCAAACAGTGGCTGATCCCCTTGAATATTGACCACCACATCATGCTCCGATATATTCAGCAGCTCGGCGGCCTCGGCCAGACGATCAGAACCCGAGACATGATCGCTTCTAGTCAGCACATATTCCCCACCAAAGGAGGCCACACATTCACCAATTCGAATGTCATCGGTGGCGACCACCACCCGGCTTAAAAGCTCCACCCGTTGGGCCCGCTCCACCACATGCTGGATCATCGGCTTGCCGGCAATCAGGGCCAGAGGTTTTCCAGCAAAACGATTGGAAAGAAAACGGGCTGGAATAATGGCCACGACCGCGGGTGTATGATTTTTTACGGGTTCCATAAGGGTAATCAGTGTGTTATTTGTAAGTCACTTATCCCGTTCATCGGGGTCAGAAAATTGCATCTATTTCTCACTAATCTCACTCAGCCGGCCCAACGAAAGTCGATTTTGATTCGAGTCTTGTTGGGGGGAGAAGGTGGCCTGCCTGATTATGCTGGGCAGGTAAAAGCAATCGATCAGCTCTCTTGGCATGCTCTGCCTGCCAAGTCAATAATAATCATCCCGCAAATCCCAAAAAATATAATGACTACTCGCCCTTTCCTGCCTGAGAACACCCTTGCACTGGCGATAACCTGCGATCCGGAAGGTGACGCAGCCCTTCAGGCCAAGGCACACACCCTCGCCAAAGCCTTGCACCTCAGAGAAAAGAGTACAGGCAGCGGCCCTCACTCTTTCCTCCTGGTTTATACCGGAAATGGCCTGGAACTGCGGACCTTCAGCCTCGAATCAAACCACTCACCAACCCCTCTGAGCATTGATTTTATCTCCGGCAACACCGGCTATCGCCTTCTGCACGGCGGAGGTATCCATCAACCCCTGGCCCGGGCCGTCGGGCTGAAGCCAGGAATTCGGCCAAGCATTGTTGATGCCACCGCTGGGCTTGGTGTCGATGGCTTTATTCTGGCAAGTCTTGGCTGTCAAGTCACCATGATTGAACGCTCGGCCGTGATGGGTGCGCTTTTGGCAGACGGACTGCGACGGGCGGCACAGCATCCGGCAACCAGAGAGACTGTAGAGCGGATTAAGCTTTGCCTCGGCAATGCCGGTGAGATTATCCCCGGCCTCGAAAATCGACCGGCCACCATCTATCTCGATCCCATGTACCCCCATCGCCGCAGCTCAGCCCTCAACAAACAAGAAATGCGAATTATCCGCGAACTCGTCGGGGATGACCTGGACGCCGACGCCCTTCTTGAAACCGGCCTGGATATTGCCACCAACCGGGTGGTGGTCAAGCGGCCCAAAGGTGCTCCGCTACTCAATGCCAGATGTCCTTCACACACCATCGAGATGAAAAGCAGCCGTTTTGATGTGTACCTGACCGGATTCTCACGATAACAGAGTATGACAGGGGCATTTTTCAGCCCTTATTTATGATACTTCTCCCCAGCCCGGATGGTATGGGCCCGATACAACTGCTCCAGAAGAAAAAGCCGGGTCATATCATGGGTAAAGGTCATCTGCGACAGGGAGAGCAGGAGATCAGCCTTGTCCACCAGCGCCTTTGAATGACCAAGGGGCCCGCCAATGAGCAAGTTCACCTGTTTGAGTCCCTGGTGTTCCCACTGACCGATGAGGTCCGCCAGACCCTCCGAGGTAAACTGGCGGCCACGAAAATCAAGGGCTACCTTCAATGCCCCGGCAGGGACATGACTGAGGAGCAGGCGGCCATCCTCTTCTTTTTCCTGTTCTTCACTCCACTGGGATTTTTTTTTGTGCTGGATGTGTTTTATCGACACCCTGGTGTAATGCTGCAGGCGTCCGGCAAACTCGGCTATCCCTTCGCTCAAGTAGCTGTCTTTGGTTCTTCCGAGCAGGAGAAGTTCAAAAATCAAAGTTATTCACTGTCAGGCCATGATCATAATCACGGGACATCAGCACTGAACCGTTCCCTGCGCGTCGATGATCGACTGGAGAATTCGGCAGAATTCCTCATAGGAGATCTGCTGATTAATTCCGGGACATGATGCCTTAATCGTTATAAAATTATTTTCATCGGTGAGCAGCGATGGGTGCATGGGCCACTGCGCGCAACGCCACGGCCGTCCAGCATAAATAGTGCAACCATTTTTGAAGAAAATACAATGTCCACCGACGACTTTCATCTGGACGACATTGCCGGTCACCCGCCAGTATTTTTTTCGTACCTCCTCTTCACTCAAGCCCAATGCCTCCACCATGCGGCGCTGATCCTCTTCATCCAGAGAAACGGTTGTTTTGCCCATACAGCAATATCCGCAGCGCACACATTCAAAAATCTTTTGCATTTCATCCATGACAACAAGCCTCTTCAAAGAAAACTATTTTACGCATTTCCCACCACATCATCATAGGTGGAGATATCAATTCCATACAGCATTGCCGCCCGCTGCCATTTATCAGGATCGGGGACATCAAATATGATGGCATCATCCGCAGGGACAACCAGCCAACCCTCCGCGATAAGTTCCATCTCCAACTGGCCTGGGCCCCATCCTGCATATCCCAGGAGAAAGAGAAATTTCTCCGGCCCCTGACTCCTGGCAATATCCTCAAGAACGCTGGCCTCTCGGCTTAACGAGATAGTCGAACTGACCGAAAGCTGCTGTTCTGTCTGATATTCTGAACTAAACAGGATACAGGCAGTGGTCGGTTCCACCGGCCCTCCATTATAGATCGGAGGGAGCTTTTTCTCCGGCACAGCAAGATTTGCTCCCCGCAAGATCTCATCCATGCTCAAAAAGTAATTCGGCCGATTAATGACAAGCGCCATCGCACCTTCATGACTGTGGGCACAGATATAGAGCACCTGCTCACTGAAACGGGGATCAGGCATCCGGGGCGTAGAGATCAGAAACGAACCGGTCAGGGTATCAATTATGGCTTTATTCTCTGGATTCATTTCTGTTCAATTCTTTCCATCCGATGTATTATAAAAAGTGCTCTGTGTGGTAAAAATAATGTTTTGAATCCTATCAGAGTTGGCATCTTTTCGTCAAGAACTACCATAAGCCAACATTTGCAATACCAAAAGACACAGGACCTGCCCTAAAGACTCGGTATCGAAAAACTCCAGCAAAAGTGAGATGAACTCCATGAATGAACAGCGCGACAAGATACTCAACGCCACCCACCACGACCCCTTTCAGTTTTTGGGCGTTCATTTTACCGGAGACCGTGAAGAAAAGGTTATAGTTCGTACTTTTCAGCCCCACGCAGCATCAGTTACCCTGATGACATCAACCTTTTCCCTTTCCATGATAAAAAGCTGCGACGATGGCCTGTTTGAGCTGGAGATGGATCGGGCCGCTTTTCCCGACGTCGACCTTGACCCATACAACTATCAGTTCCAGATCACCTATTTTGACGGAACCATCCATACCGTCAACGATCCCTACCGTTTTCTCCCGGCCCTCGATGAGCAGGACCGCTATCTCTTTAATTTTGGGACCCATTACACACTCTACGAACATATGGGAGCCCATCTGACCCAGCGAGCCGGAATTAACGGCACCATTTTCAGGGTATGGGCTCCTTCTGCTACGCGAGTTTCGGTGCTGGGTAATTTTAATGGCTGGGACGGACGGGTTCACCCCATGCGTTGCTTGGGGGATTCAGGAATATGGGAGCTATTCCTGCCCGGAATCGGTGAAAACGAACTCTATAAATTTGAGATCCGCACCCAGCAGGGCGAGATTCTTGAAAAAAACGACCCCTTTCAGTTTTATGGTGAACTTCGCCCCAAAACAGCGTCCATCATCCGCCCCTTAAATCAGTACGCTTGGCAGGATGATGAATGGCAACAAAGCAGAAATGATACGCCCCCCTACGAACAGCCCATGGCCATCTACGAGGCCCATCCCGGTTCCTGGCAGCGAGATCCTGCTGACCCCGATCGTTTCCTGACCTTCCGGGAGCTAGCCGACAAGCTTATCCCCTATGTCCAGAAACTCGGGTTCACCCACATCGAGCTGATGCCGGTGATGGAGCACCCACTGGACGAATCCTGGGGGTACCAGGTAACTGGCCCCTTCAGCATGTCCAGCCGTTACGGGATTCCAGAGGATTTCATGTACTTTGTTGATCAATGCCACCAGAACAATATCGGCGTTATCCTGGATTGGGTGCCAGCCCACTTTCCCAAAGATGCGCACAGCCTGGCACGGTTTGACGGAACCGCCCTGTTTGAACACGAAGACCCAAGAAGAGGGGAGCATCAAGAATGGGGGACCTTCATCTACAACTATGGCCGTCGCGAGGTCAGCAATTACCTCATCGCCAACGCCCTCTTCTGGCTGGACAAATACCACATTGACGGACTGCGGGTTGATGCCGTCGCCTCCATGCTCTATCTTGATTATGCCCGCAAGGAAGGAGAATGGCTTCCCAACGCCTATGGCGGTCGCGAAAATCTGGAGGCCATCGAATTCATTCGCCATCTCAACTCCATCATCTATGAGCGCCATCCCGCCGCCCTCATGATCGCAGAAGAATCAACCAGTTTCTATGGGGTCTCAAAACCTGCCAGTATCGGGGGCTTAGGCTTCGGCTTTAAATGGAACATGGGCTGGATGAATGACATTCTGACCTATTTCGGAAAGGATCCCCTATACAGACGATATCATCAGAACAACCTCACCTTCTCCATCATGTACGCCTTTTCGGAGAACTTTATCCTCCCGCTCTCCCATGACGAAGTGGTACACGGCAAGCGCTCCCTGCTTGACAAGATGCCTGGTGATCTGTGGCAAAAGTTCGCCAATCTGCGCCTGCTCCTGCTCACCATGTGGATGCATCCCGGGAAAAAGTTGCTCTTTATGGGCAATGAATTTGGGCAATGGACGGAATGGTATTGTAAACAGAGCCTGGACTTTCATCTGCTTGAGGAAGATCCCCTCCATGCCCAGATGCTGATTTTTATCGAGGAGCTAAACCGGCTCTACCGGGCGAACCCTTGCCTGTGGCAGCTGGATTTCAGCCCGGAAGGCTTTCAATGGCTGGACCTTGAGGACCGCCAAAATTCCATTATTTCCTACGTTCGATATGGCAAAAACCGCTCCGACCATCTAGTCTGCCTGTTCAACTACACCCCCCAGACTCATTATGACTACAAACTGGGATTGCCCACCGGCAACACATATGAACAGGTTTTCTGCTCGGATGCGAGAGCATACGGTGGCAGCAACGCCGTCAATGTCATCCGGTACCAGCCCATAGCAGAACCCTACGCCCAGGCACAATTTCACACCAAAATCACTGTGCCGCCTTTAGCCGGCATCATTTTGCGACCTGTCCCCACACCATAGGAGATATCATGTCAACCCCAACTCAACGACCCGCTGATAAACTGAGAAATGCCATCTGCACTTTTTCCGAACTCCTTCAGCAGTATCCTGAAAAAAGTCGGGCTTCCCTCCTGCGGCAGGTAGAGATCCAGTTTGACCTTTCACCAAAGGAATGTCAGTTTCTTAATACTCATTTAACGGAATGTCAGGATCAGGGAAACCCTATCTGAAAACAGCTCTGTAAAGATTCGCTAGACGAACAGGAGTAAAAATGGATGCGTACCAACAACTCATAGCGACCATTGCCTTGACCATGGGCACGGCCTGGGCCGCGGGAATAAATCTCTATGCAACCATCGCAGTGCTTGGGTATCTGGGAGTCACCGGCAACATTGTTCTTCCCGAACAGCTGCAAATCCTCCAGAACCCAATGGTGATCGGCGCAGCATCCCTCATGTATGTGGTCGAGTTTTTTGCCGACAAGACCCCGGGGGTGGATACCGGCTGGGATACAATTCATACCTTTATCCGTATTCCAGCCGGAGTCATGCTGGCTGCAGGAGCAGTGGGAGAGGTAAATCCTGCGGTGGTCATTGTTGCCGGTATTCTTGGGGGCACAATTTCCGCCACCAGCCACTCCATCAAGGCCGGTTCAAGGATACTGATCAACACCTCACCGGAACCCTTCAGCAACTGGACCGCCTCGGTATTTGAAGATCTGGCTGTTTTAGCCGGGCTGTGGACCGCTCTTCATCATCCACAAACCTTTCTAGGTCTTTTCTGCCTTTTTATTCTACTCGCCATCTGGCTGCTACCCAGGATTTGGCAGGGGATCAAGGCGCTTTTTCGTTCCATTAAAACATTTTTCAATCGCAAGGTAACCCCTCCGACACCACCCTCCGCCCGACAGACCTGAGAGATTTTCTTTAATTTCCATCAATTTTTGTCAGCCCAGAACATTTCCTCGCAACCCCATGAATATCATTCTCTTAGAAAAACAGGAACTCGATAACGACACCGTCACTCTCACCGACCGCCGGGCCAGCCATCTGGTCAAGGTTCTCGGGATAAACCCTGGTGATTCAGTTCGTATCGGCATTATTGACGGACCACAAGGGCAAGGAGAGGTGATTGACATTTGCAAACGCTATCCCTTTCAGGTGACGTTAAAGGTGCAGTTTTCTGTAGATGCAAATGAAGCTCCCGAACAAAAAATATTTATTGATCTGCTCCTGGCACTCCCCCGTCCCATCATGCTCAGACGGATCTTCAGCCAGGCAGCAGCATTGGGCGTGGAGAATATTTTTATCACCCATGCCCATCGGGTGGAAAAAAGTTTTTGGAACGCCACCCTGCTCAACGAAGAGGAGTATCGGCCTCATCTGCTGCAAGGGCTTGAGCAGGCCGTCGACACCAAGGTCCCAAAGATCCATATCCATGAGCGCTTCAAACCCTTTATCGAGGATGTTGTACCTAAAAAAACTAAAGATTACAGCCATCTCTTGATTGCTCATCCCGACAGCATCGCTCCCCTTAAAGATGTTATCCTGGAAAAGCCTGACAAGATCCTTGTGGCCATTGGCCCGGAAGGTGGCTGGATTGATTATGAGATGGATCGATTTGCGGAATATGGCTTTACCGCTTTTTCACTGGGTAATCGCATCTTGAAGGTGGATACGGCGGTGGTTGCCATCCATGCGCGCCTCTCTGAACGCAGGGAGTCTTTTGGAAGGTAACATAGAATTTTTCAGTAGAAAAAAGCCCCGCCCCAGTATAGAAACATCCCCACCAGTACCGTAGCCCCCATGCTGTGGGTCTTCAGAGAAAAAATCAGGGTGGGAATGGCCACGAGCAACTCCAGTTTCCCAAAATGCAGCGCGCGTGGCTGGGCATCGGCAAATAACAATGGGATCAACAAGGCGCTCAGAATCGCCACCGGTATCAGACTCAGCCAGTCGATCAGCCATTGGGGGAGACGGCGCTGTGCCAGATAAAAAAGGGGAAACCAGCGGGGAAGAAAAGTGACCAGCCCCATGCCTGAAAAAAGAAACAGATACTCGGTCATGCTCATATTCTACTCCCTCTCCTGCGTTTCAAAAAATAACCGATGGTGGCGCCGCCCATGGAGGCACCAATAATATAAGAATTTCCAGGGATAAGTAGATACCAGGCAACACTGATCCCGCCGGTAATAAGGCCCGTCAGCACATAAATCCTGTCCAGCAACTGAAAACTCAAGAGACTGATAAACATCCCGGTCAAGGCGTAGTTCATCCCAAAGGCTCCGATGGGAAGACACTGGCCGATCAAGGCGCCACAGATGGTGGAAGCTATCCACGCGCCATTGGCAAGGTAGTTCACCACAAGGGCCTGCCGGTAATCCCAGTTTCCGCACCTGAACCGGGTCATGTTAACGGCAAAACTCTCGTCGGTAATGCCATAGGCGAAGAGTGTGAGGAGCCAGCGGTTGACGCCTTGCAGATACACGGCCAGGGCTGAACTCATAAGGGTATGACGCAGATTGACAATCAGTGTGGCCAGAATAATTGACACAGGCGAGGCCCCGGCCGTCAACATCGAAATCGCAATAAACTGGGCGCTCCCGGCAAAAACCAGCAATGACATGAGCCCGACAGCCCAGAAGGACAAGCCGGCCTGTTGTGCCAGCGCCCCAAAAGCCAGTCCGACCGGAAAATAGCCAAGACAGATGGGCCAGGCTGCTCGCGCCCCTTGGCTGAGACAGCGCCCAGATTCTTTTGGTGAAGCATGGTGTCTCTGATCTCGATGAGTGATGTGCTGCATAATCGATTGATTCGTCTCTTAAATAAACCGTTCTCAAATCTAGATGAATATGTTTCCGGCACTATATTTGAGTGGAATATCGCTGTCAATTAAGGAATAATACGACAAAGATATGGACGTCAGCAAAGAAATTTCACGGATCAACAATCACACTACAGGAGAAACGATGTCAGAATTACACCTCAAGCAGCTTTCCGGATATCGCCCCTTTTCAGGACCAGTGGTGACTGTCATTATGGACGGGGTGGGAATCGGCCCAGAGAGTGAGAGTAACGGAGTTTTTATGGCCTACACTCCGGTCCTTGACGAACTTTTGCAGGACAAGCTGGTGACCAAGCTTAAAGCCCATGGCACCGCAGTGGGGCTGCCTTCCGATGATGATATGGGTAACTCCGAGGTAGGACACAATGCCTTGGGGGCCGGGCGTATCTTTGCACAAGGGGCAAAACTGGTCAATGAAGCCCTGAAAAGCGGCGCGGCCTTTACCAGCAATGCCTGGCAGGAGGTGCTCAAGCGTACATCAACCGGAGGAACCCTGCACCTGATCGGCTTGATCTCGGATGGAAATGTGCACAGTCACATCGATCATCTCTACGCCCTGCTTACCCAATGTTTGCATGACAATATTCACCGGGTCAGGGTTCATGGCCTCCTCGACGGGCGTGACGTGGGCCCAAAAAGTGCGCTGGAGTATTTCCAGCCCCTGGAAAAAAAGTTACAGGAAATGTCGACAGATGGCCGGGATTTTTGCATTGCCTCTGGTGGCGGTCGAATGATCACCACAATGGATCGCTATAACGCCGACTGGTCTATTGTTGAACGAGGTTGGAAGGCTCACGTTTTGGGAGAAGGCAGGTCTTTTCCTTCGGCCTGCGATGCCATTAGTACCTATTACAACGAAGATCTGGCCATGACCGATCAATACATGGAGAGCTTTGTTGTCACCGAAGGCGAAAAGCCCGTGGGCGTTATGGAAGATGGCGATGCGGTCATCCTTTTTAATTTCAGGGGGGATCGGGCCATTGAGATTTCCCGCGCCTTTGATGAGGGTGACTCGGAAACATTTACCTATTTTGACCGGAAACGGATTCCAGATCTTTTTTACGCCGGGATCATGCAGTATGACGGCGACGCCCTGATTCCCAAACACTATCTCGTGGAACCACCGGCCATTGACCGGCCGTTGGGCGAATATCTCTGTGCTAACGGCATCACTTCCTACGCCATCTCCGAAACCCAGAAATTCGGCCATGTGACCTATTTCTGGAATGGAAACCGCTCCGGCTATATTGATGAAAAACTGGAGACCTACGTGGAAGTCCCTTCGGACAGGGTCACCTTTGATCTGCGGCCCTGGATGCAGGCGGCACAAATTACCGATCAAGTCATCGCCGCCATTGAAAGCGGCAGATATAAATTTATCCGCCTCAACCTTGCTAATGGCGACATGGTCGGCCATACCGGCGTGGTCATTTCGGTACGCATCGCCGTGGAAACCGTTGACTTGTGTTTAAAGAGAATCCTGAAAGCCCTGGAAAAAGCGGCCGGCATTGCCCTGATTACAGCGGATCATGGCAATGCAGATTGTATGTGGACTGAAAAGAACGGCACACGGACTGCCATGGTGGCACACACCAGAAACCCGGTACCCCTGATCATCCATGACTTTAACGGCAATAACGACTTTCAGCTTGCCCATCTCGCTCAACCGGGACTCTCCAATGTGGCTGCTACCATCTGTACTCTCCTCGGACTTGAGACGCCCTATGATTATGACTCTTCGTTAATCGTCTTATCTGTCGATGAAAAGTCAAATGGATAGAATTCGCCCCTCTACAGACTTCTTTGTTAAAGGCTTACTATTTGAAAATATTAGGAAATGATTATTTATTACAAAACAATAATTATTATTTATTTTTTTCTGGTTTTTCAGGATTCTATTTGATATAAAAATTATAAGTATTCATAGTGTAGTGTTTCAGCTAGTCAGTGATACAGCCATATTTAAAGAAGATTTAATATGTGTCTTATTTGTTGTTAGTTT
>JFJP01012186.1_pt1 | contig 21631 bp, 27 predicted proteins | sample 431651 | NCBI WGS metagenome assembly JFJP01 (sample SAMN02602958, study PRJNA72255) | Microbial mat metagenome, whole genome shotgun sequencing project. | biome: fresh water; feature: sink hole; material: water; isolation source: purple microbial (photo- and chemosynthetic) mats found in...
GTTTTATCGTCACGCTCTTTAATCGGCACCCCTTGCATCACAGCCGCCTTGAAAGATCAGACTTCTACGAAAACCTGTCAGGTCTTTTTCAAGCAGAGACATCCGAAGCCTTAAAGACTTCGGATGTCTGAATCACCATCTCAAGTACAGACCTTGCTCGATGGAAAAATATTAATGGTTCCGAATTATTGGGATAATCCCAGTTCAGCCAGTTTTTCCTCTTTGGGGGCGCCGCTCACGGGATTCCAACCCCGGGCATCATAGTACTCTGCCAACATGCCTTCAAGGTCACGAATCACCACGGCCTCTTCGGTTGAATACTTTCCAAATGCAGGAATTGCGCGCACCCTCTCAGGAAGGAAGTCATCCTTTGCGGTGATACCTTCCCGGATGTTGAACAGACGCTGGATATTGATCGCCCGCTCACCTGCTTGCAGCAATTCCCTGCCGGTTACATCCCAGCCGGTCAGGGCGGAAAGGAAATCTGCCCAATGGTCGACAGTAATGCCGCCGTACATATAGAACTTGCAAGTCCCAAGGACATCTGGCAGCACCAAACCGTCCTGCAGCAGTCGTACCACGCCGCCCTTGCCCTTTTCATCCCAGCGTTCCACAGTGTTGGGATCCGGTACGCCGTACTTCATCAAACCCCAGTCCAACTTGCCGCGATCCCAGGCCATGCCTTCCAAGGGTTGGATATGGCACATACCGCGGTTACCCGTGGCATACGTTATACCGAGTGCCTTCCCTGAGCGCGGGTCGTGGGCGGGACCTTCCAAACCCTTGACATGAATTGCATACTGTTCAGATCCCTGCCCAATGATCGCCGCGGCATTACGCACACCTTCCGCCAGAATATTACCCACACCCTGCCTGCTCATGATTTGAGTGACAAGGCCCGGAAGAATTTCAGCGTCACCCCAGTTCAAGGTCATGCCCTGCAGCTGCTCGGCAGTCAATAAACCCTTTTCAAAACATTCCATGCCAAAAGCGATAACCGCTCCGGTGGAAATGGTATCCAATCCATATTCGTTGCACAGATAAGTGCAGTGGATCGCCGCGTCCATATCTTCATTCAACAGATAGGCGGTGAAGCACGATACCGATTCGTATTCAGCGCCGCCATGTTCGGGAGTCTTAAACCGTCCGTCTGCCACATGCACCCAGCGCGCACAAGCCAGTGAACATCCACGATAACAGCCAAAGCCCTTGATGAAATTGTTCTTTGTGTATTCATCGAACAATTCCGGACCTTTGCCCCACGAGTTGGACTGCCAGTTTTTGGTAGGCCAGTCGCCGCCATCATCATTTCCAGCCAGGTCGCCGATCGTGCCAAACTCTTTCATACCCACGTACATCGGGTTATCCTTGATCTCGGAGAAGGCGCTGCGCAGGACCTCCTTAAAACGATCCGGTTCGGCAGCCTGTACCTTATGACTGCCCTTGACTGCCACAGCGATCAGATTCTTTGAACCCCACACCGCGCCGCCGCCGCAGCGGGCTGCTGCGCGGTCATCTGACATGACCCCTGAAATTTTCACCAGGTTTTCACCGGCGGGTCCGATGCACAGGATCGAGGTTTTACTATCGCCAACCTCCTCCCGAATGGCGGCTGATTTTTGCGAGACTGTCATCCCCAAAAGATGCTCTGCGCTGCGGAACGTTACATCACCGTCCTGGATCAGGATATAAACCGGTTTTGTCGAACGACCTTTCACGATCACATAGTCAAAGCCGGCTCTTTTTAGGTCCGGACCGAAGTCACCACCCGTACGCGACTCGCCCCACACTCCTGTCAGGGGCGACTTAAAACACAGCATGACAGAACCACCACCGGGCACATTGTTCAGGCTCAGGGGACCGGTGGCAATGACCATAATATTTTCAGGCCCGAGCGGATCTATGCCGGCAGGCAGCTCATCATATAAAATTTTTGCGCCATAACTTGCGCCGCCCAGGAATTTTCTCTGTACATCCTCATCCAGCTCCTCCACCTGGGTGGAGTGCGTGTTCAAATTAACACGAAGTTGATGCCCTGCGTAACCTTTTGTAATTGTTTTCATGTTTACCTCCAGGATTTATCCACCAGCGATAGCCTTCATAATTAATATCTCCGTGTGATCCATCAACGGAGTCGAGAGATCCCTCACCGCTTTCTTGTCGATCACCAGCAAAACAGGCCCTTTGAATTGGCATGTTTCCCGGTTCCAAAGATAGGCTGGTAAATTCGCTCCCCAGCGGGTATCGATCTCAGCCAGGATGCTCTGCGCCAGCGCTCCGTCGGGCAGCTCGATCTCTGTCGGAGTCCGGCCAAAGTAATCCCTCAGATCACCAATTGCCTTTAAAGATACCTGCATCTGCATCACTCCACATTAAAATTTTCCATCATTACACCTGGATGGCTGCACTTTTTCCGGGTTCCCGTGGCAGCCATCCTTCTTCCATTCAGCCGCTTTTTCATCAGATAATTCGACCTGCAGATCACGCGCCAAACCGCGATGAACCCGGGGTCAGCCTGGCTGAATCAGCTTGGACAGGTTGGATTTACCTGCTATATTTCGATGTCCTTCAAAATTTGTTTTAAAGAAGCCTGAAGTTCCCCGGAGGGCGGCAGGAGCGGCTTCCTGGGCTTGCCCATCGGGCGGCCGAGCATCTCCATGCCGGCCTTGGCAAGTTGGACATATTGCCCGCTGCCCTCAAACAGATCAAACAAGGGGCGGATCTTCAGGTAATACTCCCTGGCTTGTGACATATCCTTCTGCACCACCGCAAGATCAACCAGCTTTTGACACTGTTTGGGAGCCACATTTGCGGGCGCCGCGATCCAGCCTTCCACACCCACGGCAAACATCTCAAAAGCGAGCGTATCACAACCGCACAATATCTCGATTTTGTCGCCGCATTTCGTCATCAGCTCCATTACCCGCTGCATGATCCCGGTACTTTCCTTGATCGCCACGATATTATTGAACTCTGCCAGGCGGGCGACGGTTTCGGGGAGGATATCGGAGTGGGTGGTGCTGGTGTTGTTATAAAGAACGATCGGCAGATCCACACTTTGCGCGATCGTGGCAAAATGAACGTAAAGTTCATTTTGCGAGATGCCGCCATAATAAGGTGAGACCACCATCACCCCGTCCACTCCCAACTGCTTTGCGCTCTGGGCGTTTTGTATTACTTCCTGCGTTGAACAGGCGGCCGCCCCTGCGATCACCTGACATTTATGATTCACCTCATCAACGGTTATTTCGATCACCCGGGTACGCTCTGACGGGCTCAAGTATGCGAACTCGCCCGTGCTTCCGCATGGGATGAGCCCGTCTACGCCGCATTCATCCAGCAAATAACGAATATGTTTACGCAGGGCATTCTCATCCAATGATCCTGCCTGATCAAATGGTGTACAGATCACTACAAACAGACCTTTATATTTCTTTTCCATGCGGTTCCTCCAGGGATGTAATGGATACAAAATTCACAACAATTCATTTCATTGTGATTCAAATATTAACATGCGGCGGCATCAAAGGGAAAGCAGCGTTCCCAAACCATGCTCCTCCTTTCTTTGAATAATACAGATGCAGCTTTCAGACTTCCCGAGCGGGCTTTTATTGCTCGTCAGCCGCTAACAACCCAAAAGGGTCAGTCCAAAGAAATACGAATAATTTACTCCTGCTCTTCCTCAGGCATGTTTGCAATTAACTCTGCTTCAGCCATGGTTTTCTCCACACGCTGTAAATGAGCCTTCATTCTGCGCACGGCAAGCTTGCTGTCACGGGCGCACACTGCTTCAAAGACTGCATGATGATCCTTTTCCGCGTCATCCCTCAGCCCTGGGGTGGAAAAACTTGTTTGCCGCGCAAGGGTCTTCCATAACTTCTGTTCCATTTGGTGGTGTATGACTTCCTGCATGAAGATCAATATCGGGTTTTCAGTCATTTTGGCAAGTTCCATATGGAATTCGCGGTCCCCTGCGCTGAAAACATCACGGATCGCTCCAGCAGGAGAAACATCTGTATCGACCTTGTTTAATATTTCTTCAAGCTTTTTTACCCCCGCTGCCGTTTGTTGATTGGTTGCGATGCCGGTAATGGCGGGCTCGATAACGCTGCGAGCCTGGAGGATCAGGAATGGGCTCTCTCCATAGCCATCCATTCCGGTTGTTGGCAAATTGGGGTACACCTTTTTTTCGCAGATAACACTTCCCTGCCCTGAAATGGTTTCAACCAACCCCATCAATTGCAGCACAGTAAATGCCTCACGCAACGATGCCCTGCTGACTTTCAAGTGGCGGGCCAGCTCACGTTCGGAAGGCAGTTGTTGACCCGGCTTGAATTCTCCACGATCGATAAGCTCAATGAACTGCTCAACGATCTTGTTATATATTTTTTTGCTGTTGATCGGTGAAAGAAGATCCTGGGGGGTTGCCATATTTCCTCATGAGTGAACTAACAAGGTGATTGCCCCAGTCTTATGGTCTGAGGCCTGATGGTCAGGCGGTCTGACCACAATCATAACATATAGTTTGCACACTGACACCCAGACCTGACAGGTTTTATCGCCACGCTTTTTAATCGGCATGCCTTCAATCATAGCCACATCGAAAGATCAGACTTCTACGAAAACCTGTCAGGTCTTCATGAATAGACTTCCGAAGTCTTAAAGACTTCGGAAGTCTGACTGAAGGCACCACCCCCTACCGCATGCGCCGCGCCAGGCTGGATAGTTGACCCTGGATCTCGCGCTCCTCGCCGGTTTCGAGGGCGGCGCGGCGGTCTTCGGCCAGCTGGGCGCGCTGCGATTCGATGTATTGGCTGATCTGCGGCAGGCGGTTTTCGCGCGCGGTTTCGTTCTTGAGCATCTCCTCATAGGCGCGCATAAAGTGGGCGCGGTCGGCGGTTTCATTTTCGCCGGAGGGAAAGCGCGGCCAGCCAAAACGCTGGGCGCAGGTCTTGACCAGCGGATGACTCCACGCGTGCGGCGGGTCGTCCACCATCAGCCAGCCGCGCGGATCAATGCCAGGGTCACAGTGCATAAAGGTGCGGGATGGTTTCTTTGCGCGGCAGACTTCGCCCCAGGCTTCGAGCGCGCTGGGCAGCAGATTGACCTCCGCCACCAACTGCCCGGCGATGGCGCGGATCTCGGGGATGCTGGGCGGGAAGGCGTGCTCGGCAGACGAGATGAACTTGCGCACTGATGCCACCAGCAGGTCGTCATCCAGATCGTTGAGGTACACCGCCCAGACTCTGGCGGTATCTTCCGAAGCCTTCCAGGTGGGGTACGCGGCGCGGATCTCTTTCAGCATGTTGGCGAGGGTTTTTAGTTCAGCCATTGCAGGGCACTCCCAGGATCGCATCAAAGTCCAGGTCGGTGGTTTCACGGGTTTTGGCGGGGCGCGGAATGCGCTCGTTGACCGCCCACTCGACCAGCCAGGTGGCACTGCCCGGGTCATACTGGTTGCCCGAGCGGTTGATGCGCGTGCCCCAGTTGTGGGCGTAAGGTTTCAGGAACCCCACCAGGTCATCATCACTTGAAAAATTCTTCATCTCCCGCAGCAAGCGGACAGTGTCGATAACTGCGCGGTAGGCGCTGATGGCGGGGAAGGCGCCGCAGGCATGACGGAAGACCTGGATATCGGGGTCGGTTGATGCCTCCAGCGGAGTGCGGGGGATGCGCTCTTTGGTTTTTCGAATTTCAAAATTTTCAAAATTACTTCTTCTTCTTAAATCTTTAAAACCATTTTTAAAAGAAGTAGTAGAAGAAGGAGAACTTAAAAGACTTTCCGCGTTTGCGGAATGAAGCGCATTAAGCGCAGCGCCTTTTTCTCTGGTTTTTCCGTCTTTCCGTTCCGCGTTCGCGGAATGACTGTCACTGTTATTTTCCGCGTTCGCGGAATGGCTGTCACTTTCGCTTTCCGTGTTCGCGGAATGGAGCGCATTAAGCGAACTGCTTTTACGGATGGATTTTCTGATCTTCTGTGTTCTTTGGGCTTTGCTCTCGTATTCCGTTTTGGCAGAATTGCGCAATGACTCGTCAAAGGTGAAGCGATACGTCCCATCGGGCGCGGTCTCAAAACCCAGACCCGCCAGGCCGCACAAAAGTTTCATGTACTTATAGATCGCCGTGTGACGCCTGCCGGTCAAGTCTTGAATTTCCTGCATGCTCAACCAGGGGGTGGCCATGCCGCCGGTCTTCCAGGCTGTGCCTTTGAGCATGACATAGAAGCGCGCCGCGCCGTCGGGGATGCCCGGGTTAAACAGCACCCAGGCGGGGGTATGCACGTATTGAGGTGGGATGAACGTTGAAGCTGACATGGTGTGTCCTTTGTGAGTTGGAGGGTTAATCGCGCCAGGGGTCGGCGGGGCAGTCCAGAGCGTCAAAGCCCGTCACCGGCACCCCCAGTTTCAGCAGTTCGGCAAGCATCCGGTCCACATCGCGCAAGCCGGCGGCAGTCAGGTGAGCCGCAACCACCGCACTGACCTGCTGTTCGAGCCACTCGTTGACGGTGGACAGATCCACCACGGGGCAGGTTAGCGCGGGTAGAACCTCGAGCGCGGCGCGGTCGATCTCAGCCCGATGCGGTCCGAGGATGTGCCAGGCATCGGAGGCGGCAATGACCACCTGGGCGCGCTTGAAAGGCTCGGAGTGCGAGACGCCCGCAGAGGCAGGCGCAGGAATCGGCGGCGGCGGCTGGGGCGTTGTCAATTCGGAGATGCGGCGCTGCAGGATCGTCACCCGCTGATGGAGCGAGCCGTAGGCCGGGACGTTGGCATCGTCGTCGAACCACGCCTCCCAGTTGGGGTCCAGGTCTGCCAGTTGAGTCATCAGCCGGGACTGGGTTTCGCGCAGTTTTAGCAGGCGGAACGCCGCCTGATGCTCCTTTAACGAAGCCTTCCAATCCATCACCATGCACATGTGCATGTATTTCATCTTGGGGGTTGCCCTCTTTAGACCATAGACCTTCATTTAATGCCTCCTATGCGGCCAGGTATAATTCACCTATGCGAAGTAAGTTCGCCGGAGATGAAGACCGCCTTGCGCGGGAAACCTTGACCATTTGTCCTGTTAATTTGACAAATTCCATTATACACAGGCGCGCGAATATGTCAAGTCTATTTGACATTTAAGATAATGTGTATTATATTTACATCTGACAAAATAGAAATGATGATGGACAAGCTTTCCCACTGGATATATCTGCAATTGGACGAACGGGCGGAAAAATGAGAAATATTCTGCTGCGAATTCGCTCACCGCTCCGCCGCCGGTTGATCTCGGCGGTGGTCTGGCTGCTGGGCTGTTACCCCAAACACCGGGCGCACTGGGTTGGACGCCGCTCCCCTCACCTGCTGTATCTATCGCTGTATGTCTACATCCTGTATACCATCGCGGCCACGGTCATTTTGATCGCCGTGAAAGACATGAACACCGCTGTCTTTTTATTCAGCGCATTTGTGGTGCCGCTCTACTTTGTGATCCGCAAAGCGCGGGCAGCCAGGCGCAGTTGAGCCGCCCCACAGGTGGGAAGTGCAATTATGGGACGCGGACAAGAGCGGGAAGATGTACTGCTTGTAATCGCCCGCGTCCACCAGTCCGCGCAGGATGGTCGCCGCGCCCCACAGGTAGGATTCGAGTTCGGATTGGGTCAGGCGGTCAGTCATAATCCACCCCTTATCGGCGGACTAAAGTCCTGCCTGGCACAGCCCCCTGTGGGCAGTTCGTGGAAGTCGGCTGAAGCCGACTCGGTGTGCCGGCCCGTTCGGGCTTCCATGTACCGAGCAGGGGATTTATCCCTGCGAAACTCGGTTAAACGGTCAGTCATTGCATCCCCAATCGTTTTTTCAATCCCTGCAAATGTTTGAGAATGTCGGGATGAAAGTCAACTTGACGCGCGTGCGGCAGGGCATCTTGAACCATGCGCTCGAATTCATTCATGTCCACGTGATTGTGTTGAACAAGAAAGACAAGGTCATCGTAATCGGTATCCGCACCACGATCCAGTTTACTCAGAGCAATGCTGTATGGGTCAGCGATGAAGACTTCCAAATTCCCAAATTGACCAACGCGAATGACGCGCCCTTCGCTGCCCTTCGGCAGGGGAATAAATTTATCCAGAGGCACAGGCTCCGCGTCAATATCCAATTCTTCTGCGATGCGCAGAATGGTTTGGTGCAAAGGCACTGGATACACATCGTCGCCGATAAAGTCAATGTCCACGGTGGGGCGAGGACTGCCAAGCAAAGACAAAGCGCTCCCTCCAACCAAAACCAAGCGGGAGGCGGGTGGGACGCGTTTTCCCATCGTTTGCAGGATGGATTGAATCTCTGCGTTATCCATGCATTGCCTTCTTTCGGCGCTCAAAGCCCTTGCGCCAAACTTGCTCCGCGTGCTGGTACGTAGCAAGCCAGTTGACATACGATCCGCTCAATTCCGCATGACGCTTTGCCAGTGCATGCAGGTTTTCATCAGAGTTGTCAACGGGAGTCAAGTTCAATTCTTTGGCAAAATGATCAGGCAGGGAAATATTCAGTTGATATTTCTTTGCCAGCCAAACCGCCGCGCTGTAATAACATTCAAGCGTAAGTTGCGCAGATGGGTCAAGTTTCTTTGCCACCGCGCGAACCCGCGACGCATATTCGGGATGTTCAAGAAAAAGCGGAATGAGCGACAAGCGCAGGCGGGCTTCGCTGCTCTGGGCAAGCGCGGCAATTAAACGGGATGGGTGGTTGTGAAGCGAGTCGTCTGCATCATTGCCCCCTCGAATAAAATTGACTCCCAACACATGCAGGGCGTTTGCCAGTTGATCACCTGTAGCAGTGGTTGTTTGTCTCATAGGGGAATTATATCTTGCAGGGTCAGTCATTGAGCCAGCCGCCTTCATTCAACAACATCCGCAATTTGGCGCCGGGTTCGCGGGGTTGAAGCCCCTGCTCATGACGGGGAAGCCCTGCGGGTGTAGTCCGCACCGTGATGGGTGGGGATTGCTTCGCCGCAAGTTCGGCGGCTCGCAAGGACATGGGACTAATAATATTCCCTGACGTACTCAACCGCCTTATCATAGAGTTCTGTATCGGCATGGAGTGGAGAGGGTGAAATGCGTCAGCGAATTTGACGATAGATATCATGCTTTTAGCGTTTTCCCAATTTCATCCAGCACGCCAAAAATATCAATCGGCTTGCCGGAGATCACATCATCTTCCTTGACGTGTATGTGGTGCGGAAAGTTTTTAAGTTTGGGGTAGTGCGGGGTATTGTCCCAACGGCGGATTTGATCCCCCTCCTTATTCATCCATTGAAAACTGTAATCGGTGATCTTTACTTCGTCTTCCGATCCTTCTTCGACGTATTCGGAAAATTCAAGCAGGCTGTCATCGGTCAATGTCAGGCGCGCCCGGATGTAACTCTTTTGCAATCCCTCATATTCTCGAATGATCTGGTATCTGATAATCAGCGGGCTGTTCAGAAGCAGGCTTTTGACAGAAGACAAGTAGTCCGCTGGATTCATGAATTACCCCTCGCTGGATATTGCCGACAGCGTTTTGCGGAAATTCTTTGCCATTTTAGTCAGCGACGCCCACTCCACATAATCCATGCGGTCGTCGGTTTTTCCCGCCTCGTATTTTTTCAAAAATTCCGCCGAAGTCATGCCATATTGTTTTTCATAGTTTGCCAGAACCCTTTCGATATCATCCAATGTCATCTGCAAACGACTTAATTCGAGATCAACGAGCTTATTCAATGTTTGCGCGGTGACAGAATCAACCTGTCGATTTTTATAAAGTTCTGCAAGCCAGCGGACGCCTTTGGTATATTTCGTATTGGAAACATTTTGAACAGTCATGGGACACCTCGATCTTGATTATAAAGCCTGTCCACTTTTTTATTTCCCCATGTTTTGAGTAAAGCATCCATGCTTGCCTGGCGCGGATGTCCGCCAAGCGGCGGGAGACCAGACCCAGACTTCGGAAGTCGTGGAGACTTCCGAAGTCGTCTCCCAAAACCCATGCACGGGGCGTCATTATTGGATACAATGGAATTGTGCAGATCAGAACCGTTCTTGTTTGGGTCATGACGATCAGCCTGTGTACCGCCTGCAGCGTCGCGCAGGGACAGGGTGAGGCGACAGCCAGGCCGGCATTTGTGACGGCTACTTTGCCGCCCACGCCTGTTCCGCAGGCAACACGGACCGCGACCCTGCCAGCGCCCGCCACCTCGAGCGCGGCGGAAGGGTCAGAGCCAAGCGTCAGTGAGGGCATCACCACCACGCAGATCAATGTGCGCGCCGGGCCATCCACTGCCAGCGCTGCGCTGGGGTTGGTTGGTCCATTCGTCAAGGTGCAGGTGATCGGCAAGGATGCGAGCGGCAGCTGGTATCAGATCCTCTTTGCTGAATCAGCGGCGGGACAAGGCTGGGCGCGCGCCGAGTTCGTGCAGGTCGACTCGCCGGAGAAGATCCCGCTGACGGGGGGCGCATCGGCGGCGGGGGCGGCGGTCAGCGGACTGGTCAGCCAGCGGATCAACGTCCGCAAGGGACCCGGCACAGAGTTTGAATTGCTCGGTGAGTTAAACTCGAACGACCTGGTGTTCATCACCGGCAGGGACGCGGGCGGCACGTGGCTGCAAATTGAATACGCCAGCGCAGCCGATGGCACCGGCTGGGTGACTGCCCAGTTCATCAAGACCGGTAACATTGAGAGCCTGCCGCTGATAGGGGGCACGCAACCAGCGGCGACCCAGGCCGCAGGAGACAGCACCCCAACCCCGGGCGCAAGCATCCGCACGGCAGTTCAGGATGGGGATACGCTGCAGGCTCCGCAAGGCGCGGCTGTTTTTTCATCCAGCGCTTCGCGCGCTTTACAGGTCAACGGTGAAGTCTCTGCGCCGGGCGATGCCGAAGATTGGATACAATTCAGCTCTGCCAGTGAATCGCTCAGTATGGAAGTGCAGTGCGCGGGCGGTACGCTGGATGTGAGCCTGTGGAATAACGAGAAACCCGTGGACGGTTTTAGCCTGTCGTGCGGGGTCAGACAGCCGGTGCGCGTTACGCCGCACAGCAAGTATGTGCTGCGGCTTTTTCAAAACACACCCGGATCTACAACGTATATGTTGCGCGTGGAGGTCATTCGCTGATATGAAACCATTGAACGATGATGCAGTTACCCGGGGCAGGATCATAAGCCTGAAGCGGAAGTTTGGGATATTGTACGGTGTGGCGGCGGGGGCGGCCTTCGCGGGGGCATCGTGGGGTTGGGATGGATACATGCTGGGGCAGGCGCATGCTTATTTTCCGTGGTCGATGCTGGTGATCGGTCTGACCTATTGCGCGCTGTTCGGCGCCCTGAGCGGATGGCTGACGGCGCGCTTTGAAAGCAGTCTGTTGGGCATTGTGTTCTGGCTGGGCGCGGCGGCGGGCTTTGCCTGGATGATGGTGGCGCTGCCGCTGGAGATCAACCCGGAGATCATCGCAAGACTCGACCCGCAGTTGGGCGCGTATTTGAATTACGGAGAGAACAGCGAGTTCGCCTTCCGCTTCGGCGCTTCGCTGATCTGGGTGCTGCCGTTCATGCTGATCGTGGGGGTGGCGCAGATCGCCGTGAGCGAGGCGGCGGTGTTCTCCAATTCCATTTTGGGCAAGGTCGGCCCGCTCCTGTTTTGCGCGGTGGTGATGATGGCCAGCGGCGCGTTCACCGATAACCTGATCAACGCACACTTTCGGGATGCGGTGACGGCGGTGGATGCCACCATTCAATTTGTGGTGGATAACCAGGGCAATGAAAATCCCGACCCGGAACAGTCCCGCCAATTGCATGCGCGCGCGCTGTGGGAGTTAAAGGATCAGGTGCAGGATGAGAGGAAGTTATTTGTGGGCAGTTATGACGATTACTTTGGCGAGTTCCATGTGCTGGTGAGGTTCGGCAATGAGTGGGTCGATTGTCTGGTGCTGTATAACCAGCTGAATACCTGCCGCCCTGCTGTGCCGAATTGAGGCATGGGGTTTGCGGGTAAGGCGGTTTTTGGGACGCGGACGGGCGCGGATTACGCGGATAAAACCTTAAAACATCACTTCATCAACTTAGGATTCTCTGGCGTTGCGGATGAGACCCTGAAGGTTTCTTTTGCCAACAGACAACTTGTAAGCGGGAATCATTTGCAGATTATTGTTCCGGTTCGCGGGTAAAACCTTTAGGGTCTGAATATTTTTTGGACGCGGACGGGCGCGGAGTACGCGGATAAAACCTTAAAACATCACTTCATCAATTTGGGATTCTCTGGCGTGGCGGATGAGAACCTAAAGGTTTCTTTTGCCAACAGACAACTTATAAGCGAGAATCATTTGCAAATTATCGTTCTGGTTCGCGGGTAAAACCTTTAGGGTCTGCATATTTTTTGGGACGCGGACGAGAGCGGATGACGCGGATAAAACCTTAAAACATCACTTCATCAACTTGGGATTCTCTGGCGTTGCGGATGAGACCCTAAAGGTTTCTTTTGCCAACAGACAACTTGTAAGCGGGAATCATTTGCAGATTATTGTTCTGGTTCGCGGGTAAAACCTTTAGGGTCTGACTTTTGGATAAAGAGAAAATTTGTGAATTCTTTGGCGCAATTTGTTGTTAATAATTGTACGAAACGGCATTTTATGGTAAATTTACTCTAGATTATACAAGAGTGAGGAAAATAATGAACGCAGAGAAAATACCCGATGTCATTATTGCGCGCCTGCCTTTATATTTACGCGCCCTGCAGCACATGTCTGAGAATGGGTTGAAGAGCACTTCGTCACAGGAGTTGGGAGAAAAACTCGGGATCTCCGCCGCTCAGATCCGCAAGGATATTTCGCAGTTCGGTGAGTTTGGCAAACAAGGCACAGGCTACGCCATCCCCTATCTGCTTGATAAACTGCGTGAGATCCTAAAGGTGGACCGCCTGTGGGATGTGATCATTGTGGGTTCCGGCGATATGGGCCACGCGCTGGCACGTTACCAGGGCTTTACCGATCGCGGCTTTAATGTGGTGATGATCTTCGATAACGACAAGGACAAGGTCGGGGAAAAAATTGGCGACCTGACGGTAAAAGACTCGGCGGACCTGGTGGAAAAAGTAAAGACCGCCGGCATCAAAATTGCGATGCTGACCATCCCGGCCAGTGTGGCGCAGGATATCACCGATAAACTGGTCGAGGCGGGCGTGAAGGCCATCCTCAATTATGCGCCCATCAGCCTGAGCGTGCCGAACGATGTCAAGGTGCAATACATCGACCCTGCCACCCACCTGCAAAGGATGACTTATTACTTGTAAGGGACGGCTGGATATAAAAAAAAAATGATTCGCCCTTTGCGGCGGATCATTTTTTTTATGCCGGGGAGATTGTTTGATATAATGACGGAAAGATCGTGATAATAATCACCAGATAATCAGGGAGGATAATTTTTGGAAGTCCTCAAAGAAAAAATTGGTTTTCAGCACAGTCCAGTTCCCTGCATACGTGGGTAATAATGCAGACCGTTGGCGCGTACGTCCCTTGCACAACAGGGGGGCATAAAAATCAAAGTGAACAAGGAGATTGACAATGCAAACAGTTCAGCGTTTCTTTACATCGTTTTCAGATAGCTTCCGCAAGCAGGGAATTATCGGAAAAATCATCCTCGCAAGTGTGGCTCTTTTCGTTTTGTGTTGTTTGTGCAGTGTTCCCATTGCAATTTTGAGTCCGTCAAAGCCTGCATCTCAAACAGAAGTAACACCTGTGGATGTTTCAAGTATTCAGACAGCGGCATTTAATACTGCCGTAGCAGGAATTAATCAAACAGCCGCTGTAAATGTGCCAACAAATACTCCTGCACCAACAAGCACACCTGAACCCACAAACACACCCCTACCTCCAACTGCAGAACAAAATCCAAATATTATTAAGCCTGGAACTTATATGGTTGGAGTTGATATTAAGCCGGGTATTTATCGAGGCGAGGCAGGACGCGACATGTTTAGCTCCTGTTATTGGGGAAGACTCAAAGATTTGTCCGGAGACCTTGACGCACTTTTAGCCAACGATAATAGTATTGGGCAATTTTATATTGAGATTCGAGATAGTGATTATGCTTTAGAAACACGGTGCGAAATCGTTCCGCTCGACTCACTCCCTGCAGGCACAGGAGAATTTCCTCAGATCGTACAAGCTGGAACATATATTGTAGGCAGGGACATTCAAGCCGGTACTTACAAAGGTCAGGCAGGAACGGATATTTTAGATTCTTGTTATTGGGGACGCTTAAGCAACGTTGCAGGTGGATTTGATTCAATTCTCGCCAACGACAATGCGGTTGGACAATTTTATGTTCAAGTTGCGGCAAGTGATTTTGCTTTATTAACAGGCTGTGAGTTGGAACGAGTTGGGGATTAGCACATGGTGGGATGATGTCGAATCATTGATCTGGCGGTGAGGATGCCTTTCTCTTTTTGAGGGAGAAGGGTGAGTTGATGGTCATGGGTTGCGTGATGTGTGGAGTCGCCCCTCTCCCTGGCCCTCTCCCCGGGGGGGAGAGGGGAGGCTGTATGAACTCGTTTTTCATACGTCCGCAAGGATGGTCGTTGTCATTGGTCAAGTTCAGTCCATAGATTCTTTGGGTAAAATAGCGGCTGAAGACCTGGCTGGTTTGCTTAATAAGGATATTCAATTATGCCCAATCATGAAATGGAAAAACATTCAATAACGCAATCGGTCGTTTTACATTTACTTCCTGGCTTCCTGATCGGATGTTTCTACTTCATAGCGCGACAGCCCGTTCAAAGCCTGGGGTATCCCTCAATTTTTTCCCTGGTCCTGGCGGTTGCGTTTATCCTTGTTCCAGTGGAACTTGGATATTTGTTTTATCAGGGCTGGCAAAAGACAGGGCGGCTTACGCTCGATGGGGTTATCAGCTATTGCAACCCGATCCCGTGGCAGCAATACATTGTGTGGGTATTGCCTATTTTTATCGCGATTGGCGCCATATTTACTTTGTTAAAACCCATTGAGGGTGTTTTGCAGGAAACGTTGTTTTTCTGGGTCCCCACCCTAAACAATGGATTGGATGGCAATTATCCCAAAACAACATTGATCATCACCTATACGATGTTCTTCATCTTTGTTACTTTCCTTGGACCACTTGTTGAGGAATTATATTTTCGCGGGTATCTGCTGCCCAGAATGAAAGGCAAGTTTGCCATTCTGTTCCATAGTCTTTTGTTCGCAGCTTATCACGTCTTTACCCCCTGGATGATCATTACAAGGACTGTGGCATTACTGCCCCTGATCTATGGCGTTCAGAGGAAAAATATTTACATTGGGATCATCGTTCACATTCTGGCAAACTCGCTGGATGCCATTACAGGGTTCATGTTCATTGCCGGCATGTCATCATAAGACACAGTGCAGTTTGAGACAAATTTTGCCGCTTTCTTTTCCAGATATTTGAGCTGCCGGTCATGAGTCCGCAAGGATGGTGCAGCGGTCCTTCGGGCCGCTCACCTGCACTGCACCAAACGCAGTGCGGTGCAAGTGTTGCGTCCTGCTTTTCAGGCAGAGTCTGCGGCTGATCGGGAAGATGTCAAGGCGTTGATCTGGTGGTAATTCCTTTCCGTCATTGCGAGGAGGGCGCTCTTCCCGACGACACTTGCGCTGGCGTGCAGTGCCAGTGAGCAATCTCCATCACAATGGCGGGGATTGCTTCGGACAAAGAGCAAGAGCGTCCTCCCGAAAAATCATCGGGATAGGTATCGCAATGACATAATAAAAAGGCGACAATCACTTTTCACATGATTGTCGCCTGAATTGAAATAGTAAATTTATCTGGTTGCCTGCAAGCGTTCTGCCAGCCAGATTTTGATGATGGATTGGCGCGTGACGCCCAACCGCCTGGCTTCACGGTCAAGCGCATCCAGCATCCAGACAGGCAAATCCATGTTAATGCGTTTTTGCTCCCCGGCAGGACGGCGCGCTTTGGAAAGGTCAAGATGTTCGATGATGTTCGCGCCATCATCGAATTTTTTATCGAAATTAGAGGCTTTCGTTTTCATACAATTCAATCTCCTCGTCTCTTGAACGCCGCACCGATATGATCCGAATGTTCCTGGCACGATAGGTAATCACTGCCGACCAATATTTGTCCGCAATTTTTCCGATTACCAGAAAACGCGGCTCGTCCAAATTTTTCGCAGGGATTTCAAGATGGAGTTCGTCGTCCCATAAACGCCGGGCTTCATCGAAATCAATTCCATGTTTTTCCCGGTTCGTATCGCTTTTATGCGAGTCATATTCAAAAGGCATAAAATAAATTATACCAACAAAATATTATGGCAAATCTGCATAACCTGCTCATTGACATTGCGTTCGAAGACCTCCCGCCCGCCTGGACGACCTTCGACCTTGCCTCCTTCTCGCGCGCCAAATCCCTCTGGGATTATCAACAGTCCGCTTTGCAAAATGCGCTAAAAGCATTGCACAAATACTATCAGGATTTTGGGGCAAACATAGAAGACAGGCTGGTTTCGAGCCGCTCCGAGTCCTGCTCTCAGGCAGAGTCCGCGGCTGATCGGGAAGATGTCAAGACGTTGCTGGAGGTGAGGGTTGAGGGGGCTCGATGGGTGGGAGCGCCCCTCTCCCTGGCCCTCTCCCCGGTGGGGAGAGGGGAGTCTCGGGTAAAACAGGTATAGATATGGAGGTCGGATATGGCTAATTTGATCTACTCGGCGATCGCGTCACTCGACGGTTACATCGAGGATATGGAAGGCAGGTTTGACTGGGCAATGCCGGATGAGGATGTGCACAGGTTCATCAACGACCTCGAGCGTTCGGCCGGTACTTATATTTATGGACGGCGAATGTATGAGACGATGATGGTGTGGGAGACCGATCCCGGTCTGGCGGCAGAGTCTCCACTCCTGCGCGACTTCGCTGAGACCTGGCAGGCGGCCAACAAAATCGTTTACTCCAGGACCTTGGAGACCATCTCCACCCGCAAAACGCAGCTTGAGCGAACGTTCGATCCGGAAGTGATTCGACAACTGAAAGCAGCCAGCGTGGATGACATCGTGATCGGGGGTCCCGGACTCGCCGCCCACGCCTTTCGATCCGGGCTGATCGATGAGTATCAATTGTTCCTGACCCCTGTCATTGTGGGAGGTGGAAAATCAGCCCTGCCCGACAACGTGCGGTTGGAGTTCGAGCTTTTGGAGGAACGCCGCTTTGGCAACGGGATGGTTTTTCTCCGTTATCGGATAAGGCGGGGAGACTCTGTCTGACGAGGCGGGTGGTGGACTCTGGGGAGTGCCGCTCACCTGCACTGCACCAAACGCAGTGCGGTGCAAGTGTTGAGTCCTGCTTCTCAAATGGAGTCTGCGGCTGATCGGGAAGATGTCAAGGCGTTGATCTGGTGGTGGTGAGAGGTGAGGGTTGCGCGATGGGTGGGGTCGCCCCTCTCCCTGGCCCTCTCCCCGCGGGGGAGAGGGAAGGAGTTTAAATTATGGATAGCCGTCATAGAATTTACCCGCTCTTATTGGAACGCGCGCGCGAAATGCGGCATCCGCAAACGCCGGCAGAGGCTGCGCTGTGGCGCGTTTTGCGAAATCACAACTTGAAATACAAATTTCGCCGCCAGCATCCGATCGACCATTATATTATTGATTTTTACTGCGCTCAGGCGAAACTGTGCATCGAAATTGATGGGGCATCGCACCTTGAGCCTGAACAGCAAAAGTACGACGCGCTCCGCACTGAAGTTCTCGAAGAACTTGGGTGCAAAGTGATCCGCTTTACGAATAACGATGTCCGCTATAATATCCATGCTGTTGTGGACGAGATCACCAGGACGATGGAGAACTTATTGGAAACCAGCGGACCTGCATAACCTGCTCATTGACATTCCATTGGATGAACCCTTACGGCATAACACACGTAATTATTATGCAGGATATGTGCTTATACAGGTGTCAGGCGGCTTTGTACCCTGCAGCCAAGGAAAAACAGTATGATGATAATTATCCTGGTCTCACTGGCAGTTCTTGCCATTCTTGTTGCAATTGCCATCTATGATCATTCCCGCAAATGAAGCTGGCGTGGTTCCCCCATGGGTGACCCGGGCTGGCTTTTGCGTGGATAAAATTTATATCCGCATGGTTGTTGATCCAGTGCAGCCTATTCATATGGGCGTTCAGGCGGTGGAATTTCATGGCAAAGCAAAGGGAAGTATGAACACAAAATCGATCCTCATTATTTTGCTTGTCGCTTTTATTTCGGCTTCGTGTGCGCCGGCGGCTAAAGTCGTTCCAACAGAAACCGCTGTTCCGACCTCAACGTTACCACCCATTCCGCCCACATTCACCATTACACCGTCACCAACTACACAACCTCTTAAATGCGACCCCGACCGGGGATCCACGCCTTCAACAACCTTGGATATATTTACAGCCAGTCAGAAATTAGATCGGACCATCAATTTAGGGGAGGCTTTGGAATTTCCTGATCAGGGGCATTGGTATTGGATCAGTAAAGAAGAAACTTTTTATATCGTTAAAACTGCCGGATTTAATGCAGTACGCATAGCAATTGATTTTGCCTATCATGCTGATCCCGTTCAGCCATATTCGATAGAGCCTGCTTTTTGGGAGGATGTTGATTCTGTGGTTGAAAAAGCAATTGCCTGTCAATTGGTTGTGATCATCAATATGCACAATTTTGACGCAGAGTCACAAATACCGTATACGGATGAGAAGCGCTTCGTGACCCTGTGGAGCGAGATCGCCGAACACTATAAGAACCTTCCAGACGACACCCTTTATTTTGAACCTTACAATGAGCCCGGCGACCCGGACTATTGGAATGCCCTGTTGACAAAAGGAATTGCCGCCATTCGCAAGAGCAATCCAACCCGCCCCATCATCATTGATACGGCAGATTGGTCGCAAATAAGCGGCATATCAAAACTGCGGCTGCCAGACGATCCCAACTTGATCGTTTCCTTCCATTACTATTCGCCTCATGAATTCACTCATCAATGCGTTGATTTTATTGAAGGCGCGGAGTCATGGTGTGGCACAACCTGGGACAAGTCCCCTGAGCAAATTGCCCTGATCAACCAGGAGTTTGAGGTAGCTGCTCAATGGAGCAAGAGTCATCAGATCCCTGTTTTCCTCGGAGAATTCGGTTCAATTTCCATTGCGGATGCAGATTCACGCATTCGATGGACAGCCGCCGTGCGCGAGGCGGCAGCCGCCTTTGGTTTTTCATGGGGGTATTGGGATCTATGCGATACGCACAGCTATGACGGCTCTCTAACTTTTGGCATATATGACTGCCACAAGCACCCCTTGGATCAATCCTACTGGAAACAGGATATGCTGCAGGCTTTAATTCCTAAGCCATAAAATGCCTGCCTATCGGGCGTGAGCAATTTATCTGAGGCTTGGTCCTGCTCGCAAGGGTGAGAGGATGCCTTTGATATAATACTAACCATCGTCCGCAAAGACGGTCATTGTTGATCCAGTGCAGCCTATTCATATGGGCATTCAGGCGGCGGAAGTACTTGTTGGGCGGGACCTTACACAAAATAAGAGAAAATGATCATGCTTTCCAAACATAAGAGACAAGCGCTAATATTCCTCCTGGTCGCAGCTTTCACGGCGGGATGCGGCAGTGATCCAAACGCAGCGTCACCTGCGGAAACCGAACCGGTTCCACCTGCAAGCTCAACACCCCCGGCTTCGGCCGCACCACAGACGGCACCTGCTTTTGATATCTCCAAATACTCCTTTCCAGCAGCGGTTGACCCGGGCAAACACCACCTTTTCTACTTGCATGGAAAAATTATTGAAGACCAGGGTCTGCCTGCGGCGAGTCCTGATCTTGGCGAGTACGAATACAAGGCAATTTTGGAAAAACTTGGCAGTTATGGTTTTGTTGTCATCAGCGAACAGCGGGTAAAAAACACAGACGGCATGGAGTATGCCCAAAGAATTGCAGGGCAAGTCTCAGCCTTGTTAACGGCTGGCGTTCCGGCAAAAAATATTACGATTGTGGGCGCATCCAAGGGCGCGGGCATCACGATCTTTGCATCACACCTGCTGGAAAATGAAGAGATCAATTATGTGATCATGGCGATCTGTGACCCTGGCACTGTGGCAGAGCTAAAGCGGAACGAAATGTCGTTACATGGAAATGTGCTGTCGATCTATGACGCCAGCGATGAACTGGCTGGTTCCTGCCAGGAATTATTCTCATTCTCGGAAGGGAAAGGCATTTCCAAACACGATGAAATTGTGCTGCATGTCGGTACGGGTCACGGCATCCTTTTCAAACCGTTGGACGAATGGATCATACCCGTCATCCAATGGGCTGGAAAACCATAAAGGTCGCAGCGACTGACGGCACGCTGAAACCGTTGGGGAACCTCCCGGCTGAAAACTTCAAGATCAGGAGAATTTATGTTCAGAAAAATGAGAAGGAAAAAGCAGTTATTATCCGAAGCAGAAACGATCGAGATCCTGCGATCCTGTACCGCGGGGGTCCTGGCGGTAACAGGCGATAACGATTATCCCTATGCCGTTCCTTTGAGTTACGCCTATAAAGACGGAAAGCTATTTTTTCACTTCGCAAAAGAAGGGCATAAAATTGACGGCATCGAAAAAAACAACAAGGTGTCGTTTTGTGTCATAAAAACGGATGATGTGATGCAGAAAACATTTACCACCCATTTCCGCAGTGTCATCGTTTTTGGCAGAGCAAGAATTCTCACAGAAGACAGCGAGAAGAAACATGCGCTCGAATGCCTTGTGGAAAAATATTCCCCCGACTACATCACAGAAGGTCAAACTGAAATTGAGCGTGATTGGAAGCGGGTCAATGCGGCGGAGCTTGAGATCGAACATATGACGGGCAAAGCGGCGATCGAGATCATAAATGACAAAGTGTAGAAGTTCCATGGTTTTGAAAGTTCTGGCTCAAGCGTGTTTTTTCTTCAGGAGATACTATGACTCGCAAATCTGTTCTTAGTTTGAATGCACCGAAAGCGATCGGACCTTATTCCCATGCTATTTGGACGGGAAATCTATTGTACTGTTCGGGTCAAACACCCATTGACCCGGCAACGGGAAAATTGGTAAACGGTGGAATATCCGAGCAAACGCAGCAGGCATTTAATAACCTGCAGACCGTGCTGGCAGACGCCGGCTTGACCATGGGTAATGTGATTAAGGTCAATGTATATCTAACGAGCATGACAAACTTTGCCGGGATGAATCAGGTTTATCAGGAAAGGTTTTCGTCACCTTATCCCGCCCGAACAACGGTCGCAGTGGCCGATCTGCCATTAAATGCACTGGTTGAGATCGAACTGGTGGCTGAAAAAATACCAACTCTCTTTTAACTCCAAAATGCCCAACAAAGCAAAGGCATGAATATTGAAATGAAATGCCGGGAGAAAATATGTTTAAAGATATTGAAACAAAGCGCCTGATATTAAAGTGCATTGATCAGAGTGACAGGGATTTCATTTTTGAAGAGTATCAGAATGAGTTTATTACCAGGTACCAATATGATGAAGAACCCATGACAGATATCAAGGAAGCGGATGAGCTGATAGAATTTTATAATATGAAAGAA
>JFJP01027094.1_pt1 | contig 21631 bp, 28 predicted proteins | sample 431651 | NCBI WGS metagenome assembly JFJP01 (sample SAMN02602958, study PRJNA72255) | Microbial mat metagenome, whole genome shotgun sequencing project. | biome: fresh water; feature: sink hole; material: water; isolation source: purple microbial (photo- and chemosynthetic) mats found in...
CAAGAACCATTGCTTGAATTCTGTAAAGGAGTATCATTCCCTGGTAATGATGCAAGTTGTCAGGCCAAATATGAGAGAGTTGAATGTGGTGCGATTCCAAGAGTAATCAAATATGCACAAGGTTATTCTCATTGGGATCAAGTTAATTCGAGAAATGTTTTTTGTTGCCAACAACAGAGTTGGGGACAATATGACACTTGTGGTGCCACTCAACTAGATTTACCATTGTGCTCATGCACCACAACTGGAGACTGCTGGCAAGATAAATGTGGAGCTTAAGATCTGAAATTATAATTTAATATTTATTTATTTTTTGGGACTAGATAATTTGGTCATAAATTTTGTTTAAACAAAACAGTTTTTTTTTAAATTTTTAAGACAAAACTTTTAAATTTCATTTTTTTTTAGAAATCATTATCGGTTTCATTACACTCTCTGAATTATTTTTCTTCATTTAACCCTTTAAAAAAAATTTTGACTCTTATTTTATTTATAATTTAACAAATTCATTCTCAAAAGGTTGAATAAATAAATTCGGAAAATGGAGTTCTGGTTCATTGAATACGACAAAGAGTCTTTCGATAGAAACTTTTTAAAGGTCGATTATTTGAAATATTTGAATCAAGCAATATCAGTTTTACCCTTGGAGGAGCTAAACACTTCAATTGAACTCTCAGAAAATCGTATCGAGCGTCTCTTACAAGAACAACTCCTCGAGCAACATAATCTTCTAGTTTCATATTTCAACGAACTAAACTCTCAAACTGATGATAAAAAATACCATTTTAAGGATTTCATTCGAATAACAAGTCTTTTTTTACAATTAGAAAAGCTCTATTTTCAACAATATTGGGAATTCGACTTATTGAAAGATTTTATCCTAAATCGTCTTTTTGCTTCATTTTTGCGTTTCTTCAAGTTCTTTTTATGTTTTCACAATAGCATTTGTGATATTAAGCTCCGAATTCTCAAAACTTCTGAATTCGAAGAAAATAAACAAATAGACAAAATCTTTAGTAATTCATTGATAGAACTGGCAAAACGTAATGAATTATTTATCAAAATGGATGATTTATTGCCATTTCAGCAGTACTTCCAAATTTCTTTGGAGACTTTAGCGAAATCTCTTGATCGCTCTGTCTCAACCCTTTCAAAAGAAAAACTTTTTATCAATCAAATGTCTTTCATTTTCAAGAATTTCCTTTATCAAGACCTTCATTTTCTTCTTCAAGATTGCAAATCTCGTTTTGCAGATTGTGAATCCTTTCTCATAAGCAAAATCCTTCAAGACAACGACTCAAACCTGGTAGCAATAAATAAAATACAACAAGAACTTGAAAACACAGATCGCAAAAAAACATTTCATTTAGCTGAAAAAGAACTTGCAACAGTTGATGCACATTATATTGATAATGTTCTTGAGAATCTTCTTGAACAATATAACCCTACAAACACAAAATTCTTACCTGCTGAACAAGATAATTCCTTTGGAGAAAAAGTCTTTTCGAGAAAAGGAACTGGAAGTGGTTCAGGAGGTGGGAATCAAAGGGATTCTTCGTTTGATCAAAACAATTCTGGGAGTCAAAAAAAATTAGGATCAGGCTCGAATAGTAAGTTAAGAAAAACCTTTAAGGCAAATGATTTCGAAAATTCAAGAAAAACTTTGATGAATCAGGAAGATAATTATAAAAAAGCGAAAAATAGTTCATATTCTTTGAATCTCTTTCAGAATTCTCTGAATAGCCAAAAGAAGAATTCGCGAAATGAAAATAGCCTTAAGGTAAAAACTTTTGTGGCTCAAAGAACCAATTCTAATGTAAACAATCGAGAAAAATCGGATTCTATGAGCGAATTACCAAAAAAAATCATAGCTTATAACCCAAATACAACAAAATTAGGGGCTAAATTCGATAAGGACACTTTAGGAGATTATCATTCATTGCAGCCACAAATAGATTATCAAAAGAATATGAATTCAGCTTTGGAGTCGAATCGGTATAAAGACTCTCCCAATTTTGTCAGAAATGATTATGAAAATCCTTTGTTGAGGTATATAGATTTAAGTTCTGTACAAAAAGAAGAAAATTCAGTAGATTTTCTGTTGGATTCGAAGATTTCAAATTCTATTTATGCTTCTTTTGGGCTTTTAGATGGAAAAAATAATGCTATTCCAAACAAAAATTCAAATAAAATTGTTAAAACTGAGTTTTTTTCACAAATGAACGAAAAATTAAATGAGAATTTGCTAAGTTATTTGATGACAGAGACGAATCTCGCAGATATAAAGCCTGAGGAAATAAGATTTGAAAAAAATGAAGAGAAATTAGAAGAGAAAGATGTGAAAAAGAAAGGAAAAGGTAAAAAGATTGAGGAAGATAAACAAATTCTGCATCCTAAGAATTTGACTAATGAAGAGAAAGAACTTGCGATTGAAGAGGAGAAGAAAAGGAAAGATAATTTTTTTATTAGAACTAAGAATCAGAAGAAGGGAGAACAACAAAAAGTGAAGAAAATTGATGAGAAAGATTTCATCAAAATTGATGAAAATACTGAAATTTTGGGAAAATTAGAATACATGGACATTGATGAACATAGTGCTGAGGATATTAAAGATTGTGAACTTTTCGATCTGAATTATAAATCAGAAGAAGAAAATTTGAAGAATAATAATTGGCTTAATGAAAATGATGATAAAACTTTCATTGGTTTGTTTGCGAAATTAGAAAGAGAAGAATTCTTGAATTTCGTAAAGATTTTCACACCTAATAACACAAAGCAATGGTGGAAAAAATTAAGGAATTCTCTGAGTTCGGATGCCAATTATAATATGGTCTCAAAAATACTGAATGATAAGAAGATTCCAGAGATCAAGAGAAGGGATTTCGATTTTAAAAGAAAACACAAGGTGATTGTTTCAAATCTTTTTGGACAAAACTGCTTTCTTTAATTTTTTTTTCTTTTCATTTATTAATAGAAAAAACAGAAATTTTGCTTGTTGTTTCTAATTAAGATAATATAAATATTCATAATTTTTTTCTTTAAGAATTTTTTTCTCTCAAGGGATTGGTCTTTATTTTATGTTTTATTGTGATGTTTTATTATATTCAACATATTAGTGTATTGAAAATCTACACAATTCTTGACACATTTTTCTTCTTTTCTCGAGAATTTTTCGTGGGAGAAATCAGCACATTGATGAAAACATATTTTGGATATTTCGGATAAAGTATTTGAAAATTCAATCAATTTTAATTTATCTTCTTCAGTTTCTTTCAACCTATAATCATCAAAAGGGTCTTTTTTCATCTGAAGCATTTTTCTATAGCTATTAAATCCCATCATTTCTGGATAAATATTATGAGTTTATCTGGATTTTAAAAACAGTCAAATAAATAAAATTTGTATAACAAAAAAATAATTAAATTTTCATAGCAATTTAGTTTTTTTTAAAAAATGAAATAACAGCAAGGAACAAAACAAATATTTAAATAAAATAAAGTTTTTTGATATGATTTCACTTTCCTTATCGTTTTTTGGTGTTGTTCTCAATTTATTTCTAATTTTTCAGACAATATTAATCAGAAATTTCTTTGTCCGGAAGTTTTCAGAAAATGCAAGGGGGAAAAACAAAAGAAACTGTTATTGATTAAATAGTGCAATTTTATTGATGACTTCCAATAAAGATTTGCTTAGATTTTTGTTTATTTCTCAAAAATTTTGAATTTAATTGTAAAGAAAAATCATTTCTTTAAAAAATTTTAAAAAAAAGATTGAATTTTATTTTTAGACTTCAAATTAACAAGAGTGAAAATGATTTTTTTTGTTTAAAAATCGATTAAAATTTGAAATCCCACAGCATCATTTTTTTTGTTACCTCCAGAAGGTTGAACATTTGATGTTTTTAGCTCCTTAATTTTCATTTTTAGCTAAATGTATATAATTTCATAAAATAAATCAGTTTTTTATTAACCTCCTCATCTGCAAGAGTCTGAAAATCATCAATTTTTTCAAAGTCTTCCACTTCAAAACGATAACCAATAATATCTAAATAAATTCAATTTTTATTAAAAAAATCAAAAATAAAATCAAAAATACCTCCATCATTTAATAAATATGGTGTTTTCCGTAAATTTTCGATATTTTTAATCTTTTCATTTTTGTTATTGCCTTTGTTTTTGGCTCCTCCTCCTCTTCTTTTTTTCTTTCCAGCTTTTTTTCTCTTACCTACTTCCTCGAAATGTTTCAAATGCAAAGGCAACCAATTGAATTCATATGGAATATATTTCGCCAAATCAATTTCTTCAACAGAACAATTTAATTGCAAAGCGTCAATCAGACAATTTTTCAATTCATTTATTTTCGGCTCTTTTGAGGCTCTGAAAATTTTCTCAACATAATCTTCATAAGTCCTTGTTTCTACGTTTCGCTTTCTGAACATTAGAACTATATCATCTTCATCTAAATTTTCTTCTTCATTGAGAACCTATCAAAAGAATTCAATAAAAAAAGTAATAATTTCTATTTAACTTGGCAAATGAGACTATAAGACTTAATATTTAATTTTTTCAATGGTTTTTCTTCATTTCGAAGAATTCTTCCGAAAAAAAAGTCCTTTTTTATTTCTCGAACTCTTAGTTTTCTTGGATTCTAATTAAATGAAAAATTATTGAATTAATTTCATATTTTTCAACAATGTCAGAATAAGGCTTCATTTGAGGCATTGAAAGTATTTTTTTTTTCAGGTTGATGAGATTCTCTTCTTCTTTGATCTGAATTGTGTCTAAATATTCTGAATCATCGGGTATTCCTGTTTTAGTTAAATGAATGCAAAATTTCATAATTTCTTTCGGAATCAACTAAAATCATTAAATATTAAAATTTAAAGCTTTATATATGAGTTTTACATTATCTATGTCTCTTAAAACTAAAATTTCATTATTTTTTATTGAGTTCATGTGCAAAGACTTATCTAATTTTGTGATCGCTTCGATCGGTTCTTCAAGCCAATCAGTCTTATATAATTTATGCTTTTCAGGGTGTAGTCCGAAAGGTTCACAAACCTGTTGTAATCTTAAAAAAAATTAGGTTTTATATAAATTCAAATCATCTACAATTCTTGAATTGTGGTTATTGGAGTTGAAACAATATTTTTGATTAAATTCTTTTTATCAGGAATAAAACAACTTTGAATCAGGATTTTCAAAGACAGGTTTCCAAATTTGGGAAAAGGTCCTCTTTCAAAACGAAGTCGAATCCCACCTTCTTCGAACTCTAAATCCTTCAAAGTTTTACTTAGGTCTTCCTCATAAAATAGCTCATTGCCTTTTAGTCTTTTATTTTAGATAGAATGATTATTAAAAATATTAAAAATAAAAGGACTTTCTGATTCTTCTTTGAGATTTTTCATCAAAAGCTAATTTTTGTTTTAGATAATTGAACAATTCTTGTAGTGTCCAATTTAAATTAACAACTAAGTTATTATTATTTTAAATTTTAAAATAAATAAACTATTTACAAAATCTATTCAAATCATCATTATCATCTCTTTCGACTAAAATCGATCTTAAGTTTTGGTCTTCTAAACCTAAATGGTTTTCATAATTCTTATTTTCTTCATTATCTTCCATTTCCTTTAGAATTTCGTTTTAAATTAAAATAAAATGTAAATCTTTTAAAATTAAAAAAAATAATTAAAAAAATTCAAACATTTGTAGCCTCAACATCATCTAAATTCACAATAATATCACTTCCGTTAGTTAATTTCAATGCCTTCAATGTTTTTATATCATTTTCATGATTCACATTCAATAAAACAGATGCATCTTCTTGCATAACCCGCAGGAAAAAAGGAGTATCACCGAGATCCAACAATTTCGCAATTTGAGCTTTAAGGTCATTTAATGTATTGTTCAGATAATTTATTATAGTGGAATTCTTGGTTCCGAAAAATAAATTAATCTTGATTGGAACAAATTCTTCTCCTAAATGGTTGAGAACATAATTCGAGATTTCCTAAAATCACCAATATTAAAATAATTCACTAATTTTTCATACTGTTTCTTCATTTCTCAGCAACAATAAATTCGATAAATGTTCAAATTCAAGTTCTTGAATCTTAGCATTCTTTTAAAAATTTTTAGCATTATTTATAGATTTATAAAGAAAAAAACGAACTCTTTTGTCATAAGTGAACATTCTCTTGAATTGCAACAATTTATTCCCATGCTGATGCAGTTCAACCAATTTAATCTGCTGCAAATCCGTCATTTTCTCATAAGCTAATCTGCTCAAAATTTGTTCGAATTTCTCCTCAACATTAACCTTCAATTTGGAATTCTCAAAAGTGTCATTATTTTTATATTCCAGCATATCAATCTACATTTTTTAATAAATTCACAAAAAACTATACTATACATTAATATCATTTGAATTAAGGATGAACAATTCTATATGTTTTTCAGCATCTCTATAGGCCATTCTCTCTTTCTCCAACACTTCATTCTGTATTTTAATGCATTTCTCCAAATAATCTGGTCTAACAAAAGGATCTTCTTCATGTTTTTTGCTGAGATTTATCTGTCTATATATCAATAAATAGGCATTTTCATTTGACCCACCATATTGTTTTTGTAAACGATTCACAGGAATTGCATTTACTGAACAATCATTGAAATCAAACCAATTCTTCGCTAGGTCCGGGTTCTTAAAAGGAATCGGGAATTCCAACTCATCAAAGAACTCATCCTTTAAATACTCCACTTTTTTCTCATCTTTTTTCTTATTTTTATCAGCCTTTTCAGGTTTTTTTTTGCCTTTTCCTTCCTTCTTCTGTTTTTTAACACCTTTTTTCTTTTTATTTTCATTAGGATTCTTTTCATTTTCTAGATGAATTTCGTTATTTTTCTCGAGATGAATTTCGTTGTTTTTCTCGAAAGGAATTTCATGATTCTTGTTATTTTTTTCTGGAATTACATTATTTTTTTCTTCGATAATTTCTTCGCTTTTTTTCTTGGATTCAAGCTCCATTTTATTCAAATTCTCTTCAATTTTAGTTGAATCCTTTTTCATTTCAGTTTCAGCGATTGTTTTTCTCTTGAGAATCTCTTTATTATCATCGAAAATCTTGATTAAATCATCCCAATTTCCTTCATTAATAACATCACGAATGTAGGCTTGATAATGTCCATTATATCCATCTCCTCTATGTAGAATTACAGCTGATAACTCATATTCATTTTCCAAAGGGTCTTCATTAGGATTTTCTTGATAATCCTTGGAATTAAATTCCAAACTAAAAGCAAAATTATCATTGACTTTTATACGATCCATCACATCATAATCAAAAAGAAATCGATTCAAAGAAAAAATTAGGATTTTTGGAAATTTTCGAATCCTTACACCTTTTAAAGCATCTTCCTAAAACGAAAAAAGTTATTTATTCGTTTAAAGAATGGGGCTAAACGACTTTTGAATTGCAAACGTCACAGAAATATTGGTTATCACCATCTAGTTTTTCCGGAGTGATGAAACTCTTGAGACTATCCTCCAAATGCGTGAAGTTTTTAACCTTTTTAAATTATTTATTATAGAAGAAAGAGCTTATATTGGAAACTTGGATCATTAAATCGTAGAAAAGCTCAGTTCTTTCTTTGACGGTTCCGCATTTCAGGCAGGAGATGTGATTCACAAGAACTCCTTGATAGTTTTTAGAAATGCAATCATTCATTTGGGTTCCGAATAGTGCTCTTTCGATATAATCGAATAAAACTCTATTTATTGTATATTATCTGAGCTCAAATTCTTTTATATATTAAAAAAAACCTCAAAGCTTCTTGAATATCCTGTTGCATCATTTGCTGATTGTTCTCCCAGCCAAAGCTTTTTGTCATATCTTCCGTGCTTTTAAATAAAAAAAATCAACCTCAATTTCAATTTCTTTCAATAGGATAAGATAAATGAACACTCACCTGATAGTTCTTAAATCCAGGTTTTGCATTTCGTAGAACAATTTCTGAATGGCCAATAAAAACAAATGCTTTTTATTCGAATCAACAAAATTCGAATTCTTTTCAATAGTTCCTTCCTTTAAAAAAAAGTCTTCTATAAAAAATATATAAAAATGATTTTCTTTTACACAAAGAGGAAGCTTGAATATTTCTTTTCTGAACTCTGGAGACATAAATAATGTTTGTATCAAGGAATTCAAATAACAGGTACCTCCTTGATTTTTTAAACCGACAAAGTGCTTGTGTTCTCGATGCAAAGGCGGGAGATCTAAAGCAAATGCGCAATTTTTGGATTGACTAGGGGCGAAAGTTGGGACCGTTGTGACTTGATCTTTGTTAAGAAGATCATCTTGTGTGGCGAAAAAATCTCCGAACATTTTTTTTTAAAGAATATAGAATTATGACTTGGAGTTTAATGTAAAAGAAAAAAAAGATCAGAAAATTTGGAAATAAAGCAAAATAATTTCCCTTTTTTTTTATTGCTTTTGTTTTTTTACTTTAAATAATTTTTAACAGAAATCCAAAAATTAAATATCCCCCCTAATAAAACTTGATAATCCAAATTATTTCATTCAATTCTTTATGTTTTCCAAGCGTTTTTTTCTCTCTTTCCTTCGCATTTCTTTCCTTAAATCCCATTTTCCCCTTAAAAAACACCTCACAACCCCCAGAATCTTCAATTTTTCTGCTAAGAAATTTTCAACAAATCAAATTTCTGAAGAGGATTTCCAATCAAAACTTGTGGAATTCGAGAATCAAATCTATCTTTTCTGGAGTGATGAGAATTATCAAGAATGTTTGAACCTTCGCCTCCAAGAAATGCAGTTGAAGAAATCCTATTACAATACAGAAGCCTATTCCGTTTTCTCAGAAGATTGTTGTAAAATCGGAGTTCTTTACAATGAAATAATGGACGATAAAAACGCTCTTGAATTCTTCGACAAAGGTCTCCAAAACCTCCTAAACGAACCCAATAATTATGCGATAATTGCGGATATTAAACATAACAAAGGAATCACACAAATGAACATAGGAAAACTCGGTGAAGCAATAGTTCTTGTTGAAGAAGCTAAGGCTTTAAAGCAACAGATATATAAGCCAGAAGAAGATTATATTTCATTAGGAATTACTTGTTTTAATCTAGGGAATATGTATGAATTGAATGGTGAAATGATAGAAAAAGCTATTGGGAATTATTTAGAAGCTATTGAATTATTCAAAAGTGGAATGGAGGATAATCCAAAGGAATGTCTTCTAAATCTGGCAAATACTTATGAACAATTAGGCCTTCTGTATTTCACGATAAAACAGTTCGAAAAAGCAAAAGAAATCTTTGAACAAACCCCGAAAATGTTCGAAGAATCCTTCGGAAAAGAACATATTCTTGTTGTAAAAAGCTTATGCAATGCAGCTACCACCTTTCTAGCATTAAAAGAGTATGAAACAGCTGAAGAAAACCTATTAAAAGCTTTGGATTTGATAGAGATTCCGAATGAAATAACATGGAGTTTGTATTGTTTAGTGAATATGCTACTTGCGAGAATGGAGTTTCAAACAGGAAATTCCGAAAACAGCAAAAGGTTATTACAAAATGTTGAAGAAATGTTCGAAGAATTAAAAATCGAAGATTTAAATCAATTGCATTCATTCTATTTGGAAAAAAGCCAGATTTTAATAGGATTAGAAGAATATGAAGCAGCGTTCGCCAGCATAAAGAAATGCATGGATTTTAACCACAAATTGTTCGAAAATGGCAAGAAAAACCTCGCTTTACCTAATATTTTCATAGTTTATGCAAAATATTTCCTTTATCATAAGAAAGAAAGCCAAAAAGCTGGACAATTCATTGAACAAGCATATGTAAAAGCTCTGGAATATTATGGAGAATTTGATGAAATCATTGGACAATTGCATAAATTGAAAGCAACTATCTGTTATCATGAAAAAAAACTGAAAGAATCTGTGGAATTACTTAAAAAAGCAGAAATAATATTCGAAAAAAACAGAAAAACCAGTCTTTTTGAACTAGCGGAAGTCACTTTTGATATTGGAATGCTTTACAAAGAAATAGAGTATAAAGAAGAGGGTTTAAATTATCTGATGAAAAGTCTTGATTTACAAAAGGAATTGTATTATATTTAAAAGGTTATTTATATTATACAGTATTTTTTTTTGGTTTTTCTTTAGGATTTTGCTTATGAAAAAACATTCGAAAATCAGCGTTAAAACTTTGGAGGAAAAACAAAGAAAAATCGAAGAAAAAATCAAGGATTTGAGTAAATAAAATATTAATTGTTTTTTTTTCTTTTAAAAAAAAGTGGGTTTTTGGCAATGAATTTAAAATACAAAAAAATTAATTTAATTTTATCAGAAAAAATTTGAATTTTTTATTTTTTTTATTTAATGAAATCCATTTTCTCAAGTCCTTTGAATTCCTCCTTTTCTTGCGAAAAAAACTCGCATAAACGAGTCAAATCTTTATTTTTTCCAACTCTCATTCACAAAAATCAATTAAAAACTCATCGAAAAAGAAAAAGCTCCAGCTTCCTCAATATTTCTATTGCAAGCACTGCAAACTCCTCTGAAATCGCAAATAAATCCCTGATGCAAGACGTAAATTTCTCTTAAAAACTCTTTTTTTCATTAAAAAAGATCTTCTTTTTTCATTATAAAACTGTTTATAATATAAAATTAATATTTTCTTCTTATAAAAAGCTTTCTTTTCTTTTTTTTTTCCTCTAAATCCTCTAAAAAAAGCTCATTTTTCTTTAGGTGTTTTTCAAATCTCTGAAGAATTTAAGCGAAGAAAATAAAAGCTTAAATCAAGCTTTATTGCAATTAAAGGATCTTTTTATAGAATCTCTTGTTGAAAAAGATCAAGATATCAATTTTCTGAAAATGGAACTTGAGGAAAAGGAAAGAAAAAGCTTTTTCGAAGAAAATTTATTGGAAGAAATGAAGAATCAAAACAGAAATCAGGCTTTAGAATTCGAACAAAAGGAAGATTTTCTTAATAAACAGCTCGAAAGTCTGAAAAATAAGTTAGAAGAGGGATTTACAAGCAAATTATTTGAAGAAATTCATAAAAATGAAGAAAAAGAAAGAGCTTTTTTCGAAGAATATAGGGATTTAGAAGACAAATCTAGGCTTTTTGAAGAGAAATATAAAGAAAAACAAATTGAAATTGATGCTCTTTTGAAAGAAAAAGCTGTTTTAAATAAAGAAATTGAGTGGTTGAATCAAGGGATAAAAGGATTTGAAAGGAAAATCGAAGAAATTGAAATTATAAGAAAAAATAACATTTTTGAAGTAATTAAAAAGGAAAATCTAATGAAAAAAGCTTTAGAAGAAGAAAAAGAAAAGAATTTAAATAAAGAGAAGAATTTCATGGAAATAAGCAAAAAAATGATGAATTTAGAAACCAAAAACCAGCTTTTCCTTTTAAAAGATGAGAAAAAGAAGCAGAAGATTCGAGAAGAAAGGAAAAAAAACAAAGAAAATATGTTTTTATTCAAAGAAGAACTCGAAGAAATGAGGAAAAAGCAAGAGGAAATTACAAAAGAATGGCTTTTTGAGAAAAAAGAGCTAAATCTCGAAATTTCTATGCTGAAAGAGGAAAAAGTTCAAAGTTTTTTTAAAAAATACAAAGGAAATTCATTAGGAGAAGAGTTTTTGGCGATGGAATCTTCAAAAAAAACGATATTTACAAAGGATCCTAAGGATTTATTTGAAAGAATAGGTGGTAAAGAGATTTCAAAGAGTAAAATATCAGAATTTGAGGATATTGTCGATAAATTCAGAAGGAATTTGTGGGGAAATGAGGAGTTATTCGAGGATTTTGAGATATTTATAGAGGATTTAAAGAAGATTTTAGAAAGAAATGTAATGGAAATCGGGGATTTAAAGAAGAAAATTGAGGAAAATGAGAAGGGGAAGGAGCTTTATAAAGGGCAATTGGAAGAAATTCTGAAGAAATTTGATGAAAAAGAAGAAAAAAAGAAAGAAAATAAACTTTTCGGATTCGGAATTCCTTTTTTTCGAAGATAAATTCTGATTTTTTCTGTTAATTTTATAAAAAATATGTATAATTTTGAGATTTTTTGTTTAAATTTCTTTAATTTTTGAATGAACTTTTATAGGAAAACATGTTTTTTTTCTCTATTTTTTGAAAATATTGAATCTATTGATAGCGGTTTTGAAAAAGCCTTGTTTTTCTTCTTTGATTTTTTTTTCGATATTCGGATATTTCAAGAAGCTGAACCCCTAAAATTGAAAATTAATGTTAAAAAGTCATCATTTTATTAATTTACCAAATCAAAGAAAATCGGTCTGCAGCCTAAAGTCTCCAATTTCGAAGGAAATTCAATAATAGGGTAACTAATAGCGTTTTCAATAGTGATATTATGTGAATTGCTCGGTTTTCTGATGAAATCTTCAAGAGAGTTCTGAGAAAAAAACAAATATTTATTTATTTTTGATGAAAAATCTAACATTTTGTGAGGTTTTTCCATCAATGTTCAATTGCTCGATTTTCTGAACTGTGATCTTTTCTTCTTTTATTTGAAAGTCTTTACCAGATGCTAGGTTTTTTATGCGTAAATCCTTTATATCTGAAACGATTTCATCAAGTTCTTGCAATTGGGGCTTGTTTTAAGGTTTTTCAAAGAAAAATATCAAAGAAATTACTAATAAATTGTGAGATTTGAGGTCTTTTTCTAGATTTTTGAGATTTTTTTCGCAATAGATAAGAAGACTGATGGATTCAGTGAATTTTTGCTGAGAAAAATAGATGCAACTGACATAGAAACATCGAATATTTTGATAGAAATTCTCTAAAAGATCATATTTCTTGTATTTTGTGAGATCAGAATTGCCTTTTTCCATTTCAATCAGCTGTTTCAACACCTTTTTTTTATATTTAAAAGAGAAAAAAATTAAAAAAAAAGCTAAAAAACAAGAAAAATGTTGAAATTTTTTATTATTTCAATAAAAAACCTGCAAAAGATTATCGCACCACCGCACGATTTCAAAAGGTGTGATCATTTTCTGCTTTTGTAATTTCCTGGCCTGTAAACTCAAAAGAGTATTCAACCCTTTTTCTATCTTAAATTTTTGTCTCGCGGCTCCCAATTGCAGTGAATTCCTTTCAAAATACCTTTCATATTTCTTCATGTTGAGATAATTTATAATTTTCATCAGTATTTTCTGCTTTCCTTCAGAGTCTTTCTATTCAAAAAAAGGGAATTTTCTTGTATAAAATTCTAATAAATCTACAGATTCTTCTTTTTCTTTTGTCACAAGCTTGATTGCTTCATCAAAACAACCGAAAATCTCAATATAGTACCCTTATAAATAAATTTTATAAATGGATGAGTTTCCATTTGTATTTTTTACCAAATTTTTCTTCAACATTCTTCAAATTGACGCCTTTTCCTTCAATCTCCATCTCTTTTTTCTCGAGATTCTTCATATTCATATCAATTTCCTCAATTCTTTGAAGCAAAAGCCCGATTTTCTCATTCTTTATCGGTAATTTTTCCCCATGATATTCAATTTCTAAACCTCCTTTTGTCTCTAGCATTTTCTGTCTATTTTCTTCTAATAAAGACTCGATTTTCGCAGTTAAAGAGGGATCTTGTGTCTTGTTTTTCAGTTCGAGAATCTCTTCTAAAGACATCAGTTTCCCGCCTTTATTGAGCTTGTAATTGCAATAGCGAATCGCTTGATCTATTTGATCGATTCTCTCTTGATAAACCAGGCTTTGTATCGCATCACTGATCTTTATCAATTGTGTGCATATTTGTCGGCTTTTCACAAAAGAATTCAATGCTTCTTCCCAATGCTCCATTTCGAAAGAATATGTTGCTTTTATATATTCTGAATAAGTTTCTGCTTCCAAACTCGTTTTCTTTGTAATATAACACATAAAAAACAAAAAATCATCTTTTTATTCAATTTTCTTACTTTTTCAGTACGTGATTGACAGGTTTTTTCTAATAAATTTGCCCAGAAAACAGCTTTTTTGAACTTTTTTCTTATCATGAATTTCAATCTCCGATTTTCTTTGCCTTTTGACTGATTGGAAAGTGATTGTTTGAGGTTCATTCCAAAGGCCCAGAGTCTTTCTGAGTGATAAAGTAGAGAATGAAGCATATATGGGTCATTTGGACAGACTTCATCGACTTTTTTCTTGTTCTGGTATTTTGAACCATGTGAATATTTCAAACCCTTTCTAATTCTTTTCAATCTTCGAGAACAATAATGATGATATCGCTTATAATCTCCATGTTTAAGTCCGTTTTGTGCTTGAGAAGTCTTTATAATATTAGCAACTTTTTATAAAGAGTTTATTTATGAAAAAATGTGGGATTTTTAAAGGACTTTCTAAGGAACCGAGGTTGAAAAGGTCTAAGGATTTACTTTCTTCTTCTAAAGAGATTGGTTTTGAATCGGGTTGGGGGTGCGACATTTTATAAGTATTGATCAAGATATTTTTATTTAATTTTTTATATAGAAATTTGGTATTTTGGTTTTTTTTATAAATGGAAAAAGATGTTTTTAAGTAATTTTTTATCCATGTTGTCAATAAATAAAAAGCTCCCTTTTTGAAGAAAAAAATTCAAAGTCTTTGGTTTGTTTTTCTTTCATAATTTTATTTATTTATGAATATTTTTTGAGTTTCGTTCAAAAAAATAAAAACTCTTTGAAAAAATAATTTAAATTAAATCAAAGATTAAAAAGAGACTTTTAAAAATAATAATTAATAAAAAAATATTTCCATTCTAAAACAAAGAAAAAATATCAAAAAAATGTCTTATAGGAGAATTTTCTGGAACTTAAAAAGTTCATTCTTCGGTCTAAACTTCTTTTCATATGTTCCAAAGCACCTTCTCATGTTTCCATTGCTAGCAGGAGTGCCTTTGTATTTGTTTTCAGTGACGAATTCAGGTTTAATTTATACATAAAAAAATTGGATATTAAAATATATGAATAGGATTTGTTTATTATGATGAATATGATAGTGATGTAGTTGAAAAAGAATGGAAAGGAAAATAAATAAATAAATTTGATTTTTTTATTTGATTTGGATTGGGTTTAAAAAAACAAAAAAAACAATAAGCAATTTTTTATGAACAAGGATTTTTTTAATCATTTTAGTTTAAATTTTCAAGTCATATTTCTTGATTTTGTTTTGAAAAAAAAAATGAATTATTATTTATGTTAAAATCCTTTGCAAAACCGGTTTTCCTTGCATTTTTTCTTAAAACTGCCAATAAAATTCAAAGCTTTTTTAACAAAACTCAAATTAAATTTGATAAATGGCCCCTATTTTCTTTAAACGGCCATTTTCTCTTCATTAAACGATATTGTGGTTCAGCAGAAAATCCGGGTTCGGAATGAAATCATCTCCAATGAAGGTAAAACTAATTAGAAATTTAATAAATATAACAAATCTTAACATTTTTTTAAAAAATGAACTTAATGCAATGTTCTCTTATCCAAAAGCTTAATTCTTCTTTAATTTTAGTCTCGTCTTTGCTGTAATTCTTAATATGATCTTTATATCGATCATTCGTTATAATATAAGCGTTCTTTTTCTTCGCGTAATCAATGATAAAAGAATCGTCATAAGTCCAATTCGGAATCCCACTAGCAAATCCCCTTTTCTTTAAATCTAAAAGAATATCAATATCATCAGGCAGATTTTTCGTTGGGTTTTTCTTTGGGTTATTCGTTGGGTTTTTCGTTAATTTCTTATGAAAAAGCCTTTATTTTTCTTTATAAAATGAAGAAATATACTGCGAATTCCCTTTTTTTCGCAATTGTTTCTCGACAATAACAGATGTCTGGCAATAGAATATGAATAGGATACCCCTTTTTAAGCCAATAATCAGCAACGAATTTCAGGGCTTTTGAAGAAAATTGATCTTGTTTGTGTCTTAAGGCCACATTCTGTCCATCAACCACTATCAAAGTCTTTGATTTATCTTTGAAATCCTCTGATGTTAAATGCGAAAGATCCATCTATTTAAAGAACAAAATTAGAAAAAATTCAATAAAGTAAATACATTTTTGAAATCATCCATCATAGGAAGTTCGAATTCTAGTTTTTGCAGCATTTCATTTGAATTTTCCTCAATATTCTCATTATTACAGCCGATTCTCTCCAATAATTGAACTGCGAGACATAATTTCAATTGATATTGATTCTCCTTAACATATATTCTGCTGGTTTTCTTATTTTCTAAATAAAATCTTCTCAAAGGAGCAAAGCCCATTAAACTCCTATCCATAATGAGCAGATAATTCACCAAAATGTCTTCTTCTGATTCTTCCTTCTTTATTTCTTCAAAAATCTCCTCGCTCTTTTCTTCTTCTGGCTCTTTTTTATTGTTTTTTACTGAAAAATTCATGAATTTTCCCTTTAATCGCAAATAGATTTTGTTCATTAATTGCTTGAATTTAGGGAATTTCTCGAAAAGAAACCTCTGAATATTTTTGTAACTTGAGAAATAATAAAGCATTGGAAGAAAAAGGCTTAAATAAGCCTCGCAATCGTCTTGTAATAAGAGGGAGTAGATTTGATACAACATGCAGAAGGAGAACTTAAGGCATTCTTTATAAATTACGTTCGATTCCATTTGTTCGATCGTCTTTTGAAGCTTTTTTTCTGGACTTTTATCATCAAATTCGAAGCCTATTTTATTCAAAAGAAGTTATTTATGTAAAATTCAAAAGAAAATATCATTAATGTAGTAAATAAAAAAGGAAAAAACCTTCTATTGTGTAGAATAAAGAGAAAATGATCATTTGTATGATATAACTCAGAACAGACGATTCTTTGGCCTTGTCGATATTCGGTTCGTTCTTCAAATATGAGATATATTTCGAGAGAAAATCCATCATGTTATCACTGACCTCACCGATCTTCTCAAAGCTAATCTTTGTAAAAAATATGTATAAATATCTCAAAAAAGCCATTAAAAATAGTCTCAATCCATCTTTTACATTCACCTATAAAGAATTATTTAATAAAAAACAAATAAAAAGACAAATTAAAAAAACCTCACAATAATCATTTTTTTCTTTTATAACACTTTCGTAATTCTTTCTCGCTTTTTCGAAAAACTCCTGGAGATTTTCTTTGGTATTAGAGGGGATTTCAGCCATTAAAGCCCGAATGCTCCAATAAATTGCTGATAGATTATCATTATTAGAAATCGAGCAACCTATTTCCAAAATTTTATTGAAAATCATAAAGAAAATCTTAATTTTTTACTGGCAAGCATCATATGATATTTCCCTTCAAAAGGAAAGAAATTTATAGCCCTAAAATAATTCAAAGTGATTTTTTCAACACTTTTAATTTTTCCTTTATTTTCTAATTTTTCCCTAAAAAAACAATCAAAATCATTAGAAATAATAAAATCGTTGAACCTAAATTCATTGACTTCTCCCAAAATACTAAAACAGCTTGCCATAAGCCTCCTTTCATAATTATTGACTGAAAGTTCGGAATTATTTAGATCTGGCATCAGCTTTTTTATTGGTTTTTTAATAAATTGAACAAAAAATCAAAAAAAAAAACAAACTTCTGTTATTTTCTTTAAAATTTTGTTAACAAAGAAAATCTTGTTATCAATTAATTCTGGCAAATCGTTCATAATCTCGATTTTTGCATTTTTTTCGATATCAATCTTAAAAATCGCCCACATCCTTTTATCGATTTGCTTCTCGATTGCCATTTTCACGTTCTTCAAAAAAATGAATTCTCCACAACTCATTAATAATTTCATTAAAAGCGTTAAATCATTGCTCTTAATCAGTGCATTCTTCTCTGAAATCTATTATTAAAAAAACCATGATTTTTCTGTAGAAAGTTTTCAATTAACCTTTTCTAATTCATTTTTCAAGCCTATTTCTATTGATTTGAAATATGAATAAACCATTTCTTCATCAAATTTATCCAGGTCTACAATTGTGGGGTTTTTTAAAATTTCTTGATAGGAAATAGGGGAGTTTGTCTTTATAGGGATAATTTCTGTAGTTTCTTTTTCGTAATAGGCATGGACGTATTTGTTTTTTTGATAATTGTTTGTTTTATTGATTTTTAAAAGTTTTCTTGACATTTAATTTAAATTAAAACTTGAAGAAAATCGAGAAAAAGAACAAATTTTTTCAGAAATATCTTATTTTTTTTAAAAAAAATTCAAAAAGCTTTTTATTGAATATAAATTTAACAAATTCCATTTTATAAATTTTTACGAAATTAATAAATTAAATAAAATGTTTTCAACATTTTACTTTTAGCCTATAAATCTCTTATTTCTATGCAATTTGAATTAAAACAGGACATTAAAGCTTCCTTCGGATCTAAATTAGATTAGGAATAAAAAGGAATCTTCTTTATATAAGGGTATTGCTTTTTTTTAAAGAAAATAAAATTTTTTGTTCATTTGTTCTATTAATTTTATTTTTTACTTTTTGAAAAAAAAAAGTTAATATTCTAATTATTTTTATTGCAATTTCTTTTTAATCTTCAATAAAATTGAATTTTTTTATTAAAAATGGTGTTTTTTCTTTTATTTTGAGAGAAATTTTTAATTATCTTCGTCCTCGTTCATCAAATATATCATCAGTTTATCCTTTAAAGTTTCTCCGTCTTCTATGCTTTTATTCTTCAGGTTTTCGGGGATTTCCCCAGAATTCTGTTTCACCAATTGTTTTTCCAAATAGTTTTTATGCAAACCAATCTAAATTTTATGAATAAAAGCATTGAAAATTACAATAAAATTTCTTTTATAAAATAAAATTCATAGAAAAACATTAAAAAATTCAAAAAAAACTAAAAACCTTCACTCTTTCTTCATTGGTAAAACTCAAAACACTTGATAAAGTTTCTAAAATTTGTAATTTGACATGATAAGTGGTCGAAGGTTCGAAATAATTCACTAAAAACTTGCAAACGACTCTTTTATCGACCAAATTCTCTTTATAAAGTGTTTCATTCCTCACTTTTTTTATCAAAGCATTCGTCTCCAACTTGATATCAGCTTTTTCTTGTTCGCTTTCTTTATATTTCCTTTCATATTCCTTCATTTTATTCAGCGATTCTTGATGTTTTTTCTCTAAATCTTCGAAATTCATTTGTAATTTACAGAGGATTTCTGATTTTCTATTCGAGATTTCGAGTTCATTTCGCAATCTTTTCAATTCATTATCGTATTTTTTGGCTAAAAGTTCATTTCTTTGCTAAAAACAAAGGAAAAAAAAAAAGGAAGACGTCAAAAAAACAAATAACAATAAAAAATTCCAAGAAAACAAAACAAAACAAAAAAAATTCGAATTAGAATATTAGAATACCTGCGTTTCTTCATGCACAACCTGCAAATTATGCAAACCATTGTTCAAAGACGCGATTTCTTGTTGATTTTCTTCGATTTTCGAATGCAAATTATTGATTACCATCATTCTTTCTTCGATTTCTTTCTTATAAATTTCCAATTGTTTATTTTCTTCATTAATTTTCTCAAGTTTCCCTGTTAAATTCTCCTTTTCCTCTTCCAAAACCTTGATTTTCTGCTTGAAAAGATCGATTTCTTTTGATTTCAACTTCAATTCTTCAATGAAACTCCTTTTGTTTTCTTGAAGATCATTGATAATCTTCTGCGATTCTTTGATTTTGAGGTCTTTTATAGAAACTGCGCTTTGTAAAGCTTCTTTTTCTTCTGTTAATTTCTCTAAATTCTTCTTATATTGTTCAATTGTCTGCTTATTATCTTTATCAACCTTCACCATTTCCCGACAATCACTTTGTATTTTACTCAAATTTTTCATCAAAGTCTCATTTTTCTCCTTTTCAGTTTTTCTTTTTAATTTTTTTCAGAAAAAACTTTTTTAGAAAAAAAAATTACTTAAAATTTTCTATTTGAATTCGAAATTGATCATTGAAAATGTTATTCGTCGCAGCCAAAAATCTTTCAATTTCTTGCATAAAATTGTTGAAATCCCCAGTGTTTTCACCTTCCAAACGTTTCAAATCCTCACGAATATCAGCGTTTTCGAATCCTTTTGCGAAATCCTTACTAGCTTTAATCAGAAGACCTTTGAAACTTCGCATTATTTCTTCATTCTGATCCTGAAGAATGTGATTTCTGAACTCTTTTTCTTTCAAATTGCTGTTTTCTTCTTGTAAATCCTCGATTTTTTTCTGAAATTTCTTCAGATCTTCCTCGAGAAAATTACATTTCTCAATATTCTTATTAAATTCCTCGTTTTTTAAAAGGAAATTATCTTCATAATGCTTCATTTTTTCCTCAAAACTCTTTAATTTCTCTTCTTTTTCCTGCAAATTACTTGAAATTCTTTGATTTTCTCTTTCTAATTCAATATTATTATTCAAAATATTCTGAAGATTCTCATCCAAACTCTTAATTTCTTTATTTTTCTCTGTTAAACTCTCTTCACATTCAGCAGAAATCTTTTTGAATTCAAAACTTTTCTCTGATAATAAATTGTTTAATTCCAATAAAATTCGCTCATATTCATATTCACGAGCTTTTAAACCCTCGTATTCCTGTTCATGTTGAAAAAAACCCTTTAATTTTTCAATATCGACCACGAAATCTTCTAGATTTGGCTGAGTTTCAAAGAGATTTTTCGATTCTTTTTCATCAAAAATATTGAGAAAAAGATCTAATAATTCAGGCTCTAAATTCTGGGATTCCTGTTTGTAATTTCTTTATATTTTTTGAAAAAAAATATGAGAAATTTACTAAATATTGTGAAAAAATCGATTGGAATTTTTGAATTGCTTTAAATTCAGAGATTTTTGTGAAATTTTCCAGATTTTCTTGAATAATTTCACCGATTTTTTCTTGAATTTTGCTTTCTTCAAAATTCTTTAAATATTTATAAATTTCAAAAGGTTTTTCATCAGAAAATTGAAAACTTTTTCTTTTATTTGCATGATTATTTGGTTTTCCTCTTTGGATTTAGTTTCAATGTTTTGGCAGTAAAACTCGAGATCCAACGCTTTTTTCTCAAGAATCTTGATTTTTTCCTGCAATTTCTGATTTCCTTCCGATAAATCCTGATCTTCTTCTTTTTTAATAATTTTATGTGTTTTTATTCCCTCATTTCTATTTGAAGAATTATTATTAATGATATCCATTTGTTCTGGTTTATTTTTATCATTGCTAAAATTGAACATTTCTTCAGAAATATCAGGTTTATATGAAGGGGAATTGTTCAAATCTTCAATAATATCGTTTTTTATTTGATTTGAGGAAAGCTGTTTGATTTTCAGCTTGGGATTTATTGTTAACGGATCATTTTGAACATTCTCTGTGACTATGATCTTTGTTGTTTATGAACAAAAAATCAAGGGTTATTATTTAAAAAAATAAAGAACTTCTGAAGCGAAATCTTTAGCCATTTTCCCGAACTGTCCTGCTTTTTGTTTGGCTTTATCGAGGGAATTTTTCAAATAATACATTTTTCAAGATTTTTTTAATTTTTTCTTTTTTTTAAAAAAAAATTTCTTTTTTTTTATTTTTTATTTGTAAAAATTTAAAACATTTTGGTTTTTTTTTTCGAATATAAATTCTCATTGATTTTAAATT
>JFJP01036229.1_pt1 | contig 21628 bp, 17 predicted proteins | sample 431651 | NCBI WGS metagenome assembly JFJP01 (sample SAMN02602958, study PRJNA72255) | Microbial mat metagenome, whole genome shotgun sequencing project. | biome: fresh water; feature: sink hole; material: water; isolation source: purple microbial (photo- and chemosynthetic) mats found in...
CTCGAACCATCTGGGTCTGACCTGGTCAGGCTTTAAATACGAACCGTTCTCTGAAACGGTCAAAAAATAGGAGTTGGAAAATGAGTAATTTCGGTATGTTTGGTGCGGCTGCGGCTCTCGGTCTTTCTGCTTTGGGATCATCTATCGGTCTGGCCATCGCCGGACAGGCGACGATCGGTGCGTGGAAACGCTGTTACATGAACAACAAGCCCGCTCCGTATATCCTTCTCGCGTTTGCCGGAGCTCCCCTGACCCAGACGATTTACGGATTCCTCCTGATGAGCGCGATGATGAAATCGAGCGTGGATCCCTGGTATCTCCTCGGCGTAGGCGTCACCTGCGGTCTGGCGATCGGCTCTTCCGCCGCCGCGCAGGGCATGGCCAGCGCCTCGGGTTCCGATGCCCTCGCCGAAACCGGCAAGGGATTCTCCCAGTACATCACCATCGTCGGTCTCTGCGAAACGGTAGCCCTTTTCGTCATGGTATTCGGCCTTATTTCGGTGTAATCCGCGCTTTTGCATGACAGGCCCCGGTTCCGGACACACTCCGGAACCGGGGTTTTTTGTTGGTGCGGACGCGCATAAAAACCTCTGTACAACCCCGATTTTAGCCGATATAGTAATTGATCATGAATGAATTCAAACGACCATACCGGATTTCCATAGGCGGTACCGGAATCACCCGAACCCTCCCGATCGGCGGCGATGCCCCCGTATCGATCCAGACCATGTGGAAATCTCCGTTGAATGGCGCCGACATACAGGAAATCGCCCGGGAATTGGGCGGCCTCGAACAGCTGGGCTGCGACGCGGTCCGTTTCGCCGTACCCGACATGGAAAGTGCCGACGCCCTGGTCCGTCTTGCGGCGATTACCCCCATGCCCCTTGTCGCCGATATTCATTTCGACCACCGGCTCGCCCTTCGCTGTCTTGACGGCACCGTGGCGAAAATTCGCTTGAACCCCGGCAACATCGGCAGCAGGGACAAGGTACGCGCCGTCGTCGACAAGGCGCGCGACACGAACACCGCCATACGCATCGGCGTCAATTCGGGATCCCTCCCACGCGATTTGCAGGACAGGATCGAACGGAATTTGCTGTCCGGCCGCGATCCCGTCACGGAGCGCTCCACCGCCCTTGCGGAAGCCGCGGAACGCGAGGTCGCGGTATTTGACGAATTGTCCTTCCATCGCGTGCTCGTGTCGATGAAGGCCTCTTCGGTCGCGGAAACCGTCAGTTGCAACGAGGTGTTTGCCCGCAAATTCGATCTGCCCCTCCACATCGGCGTCACCGAGGCAGGACCGCTCATCGGCGGAGTGGTAAAAAGCACACTGGCCTTCAGCAGGCTGCTCGGCGAAGGCATCGGCTCGACGGTTCGCGTCAGCCTTTCGGATACCATGGAAAACGAGATCATCGCCGCCCGCGAAATCCTGGGCGAATGCGGCAAGCGGAAAGGCGGAGTGCGCATCGTTTCGTGTCCCCGCTGCGGGCGCAACGGGTTCGACGTGCACGGCTTCGTGTCGCGCTGGCAGAAGGACCTGATGTCCCTGAACCGAGATATCACGGTCGCCGTCATGGGTTGTGTCGTCAACGGTCCGGGAGAGGGAAAACACGCCGATATCGGAATCACCGGAGCGGGGGACAGCGTACTCATATTCCGCCATGGCGAAACCGTCCGGACCATTTCCGTGGCTGACGGCTTCGAGGCGGCGGATGCCGCCTTTCGCGAGGAGCTGGAGCGCCTGTGAACGGAAACACCGGACTTTGTCTGAAAATCGGTCTTCTCCTTTTTTTACGCTTCGCGTTTACGGCCTTCGCCGAACCGGCGCCGGGAAACGAAGCCTGGCGCATTCTCGAGCACGCACAGACGGCGTTTGGACGGGGAGAACCGGGGGAAGCCCTGTTACACTGCGAAAAGGCACGCGAAGCGCATCTGCTCGAGATCAATGCATATAGAGGAATCCTGGAAAAATCACTCGCTCCCTCTGAAGTCCGGAAAGCGGGCGATGATATCGGCACTGTCTACGACGTATTGAAAAAACGAAACGACAGCGCCGCGATTTCCGCATTCGACAGGGTCCTGCTCAACCATCCTCCGGCGTTTTTCGATAAATCGGTACGCAACATGCTTGCCTGGCTCGAAAAACGGCTTGTCTATCCGGAAGCTGACTTTTTGGTCGGTCAAATATACGAGGCGGAAGGCGAGCAGGATCTCGCCCTTTCGTATTACAGGAAGGCATGGGAAAACCGGGATATGCTCGACATTCCGGACGAACAGTATACATTGATCTACCGTATGGCGGACCTGTCCGCAAACATGCAGAATTTCGGCGCGCAGGAAACATACCTGCTGCTCATCCTCCTCGAGGATCCCGTATTCGGCAAGCCGGGCGAGGAAAGTCCGACGCTTCGGGCCATGCTGCGTACGCTTGAAACCGAACAGACGACTGACAAATATTACCTTTTGTACCGGCATTCCGGTATCGACCGGTATAAAGCGTATCTCGATCTTGCGGGTTTCTATTATTATGATTCCCGCAGGCGGCTCGACCGCGCGCTTCCGGTTGCCGCCCTGGCCTCGACTATTGCCGTGACGGGCCTTGCCGATGCCCTGGTCAGGTCAGACTTCGAGTATACCTATCGGGGGTTGCCCGATCTCATGTTCCGGACGGGTAAAAAACCGGAAGTCGCGGCCTGGGCGAAAAAAATCCGGCTTTGGGACTCGTTTCTCGTGCTTTCCTCGATTTTATATGACCATGGAGAGCGTACCCAGGCACGGTATCTCTGGACACTGCTTGCCGAAAACTGCCCCGATCCTGTCGCGGCCCGGACGGCTTCGCTCATGGCCGGCCGATACGAAGCTCGATAATCGACTTTTTTTATTGCTCAAGCGATGAAATAGGTATAGATTCATTGTGTGCCGTGTATGACTTTGGCTTGATTAAATTTTACATATAGGGAGTTTACGATGAAAAAGAAATTAATTGGTTTGATAGCGGTTTTGATGGTGGCCGGCAGCGCGAGCGTGTTCGCGTTCGGCATAGGGCTGCAGTTCAACAACAATGCGGGCGAGGTCTTTGCCCCCGGCGTCGCCCTGACCTTCAAGGCGGATTCCATACCGCTCGTGTTCGCGGCAAACTGGAATTTCCAGGAAACCGTGCAGACTTTCGGCATAACCGGCGACTACTGGGTGCTCAACAGGCCCCTGACCAATATCGGCAACGCTACCTTGAATTGGTATTTCGGCGTCGGATTTTTCGCGAATCTGACCCTGGTACAGGACGCCGACGCCCAATTCGCGGGCGGCATGCGAATCCCCCTGGGACTCAACATGTTCGTGGCGGACGGCTTCTTCGAACCCTACATCCAGATCGCCCCTTCGTTCGGCATCCGGTTCGTCCCCTCACTGGGAACGGAAAACCTGTTCTGGCCGATGTCGCTCGGTTTCCGGATGTGGTTCAAATAAGTTCGTAAAAAAAGAGACCGTCCCTTTTCGGGGCGGTTTTTTTATGCTAGAATCCTCACTCAGATATGAAGGAGTGGATATGAACAAAGTCGTTTTGGGCGCCGATTCGCTTGACGGATATTTGACCGAAAAAGATCACAGCTATCTCGACCGGATGGATGTGCTGTACGCACGGGCGATGGATTCGTTCAAGATACTGGCCGCCGGCGGTTTCACCTCCGCTCTCGCCAACGAAGAAAAGAAAGTCATCGACATATACAACGAAATGGGCCATGTGATGCAGGAGATCTGCAAGGAAGCGCCCGGAATCAAGGTGTACTCCTTCGAAACCGAAGTACACAGCCATGCCGAGGCGTCACGCGTGATCGCGAAACTTCGCGACATCCGGACCGGCCACAACGAATTCGTCTATTATACCCAGCGGGCGTACGAAATGCTCTTCCGCCTCGCCTACAACCGCAACCATTCCGACAACAAGAACTACCTGGTGGTCAAGACGCCGGTAACCGCGCCCGTCCAGAACTACGCGGTGCACAAGATTCCCGACATCGACTACAAGATAGAAAACTCTGTCATGTGCGTGCTGCTCCGGGGTGCGCTCCTCCCGTCCATGATCATGTCCAAGGAAATCGAGGAATATTCCTCGCACGGCTACGTCACCCCGTTCGCCCTGTTCAAGATAAAGCGCGACGATTCCAAGAAAGAAAAAAACATGGAATACATCCTCGATCTGGACAAGTCCTTCTTCAACATAGACGACATGAACGGAAAGGACCTGATTTTCGCCGATCCCATGAACGCGACCGGCGGAAGCCTCGTAACCGTCGTGAAATTCCTCATAGAAAACGGCGTCAAGCCGAAATCGATCAGTTTTTTCAACGTAATCTCCGCGCTCAAGGGCGCGCTTCGCGTCGTACGGGCCCTCGACAACTGCACCGTCTACACCCTGTGGATGGATCCCGTACTCAACTCCTCGGCGTATATCATGCCGGGACTCGGGGACGCCGGCGACCGCATCAACGGGAAGGATACCGAGGATACACCCCGCAACATCATCCAGCTCATCGCGGATTACGGCTCGGACATCGCCGGTCTCTACCGGTCGCAGCTGCGCCAGATCGAACGGATCGTCCTCGGAAACCATTGATGAGGATTCATGCCCTCTTCGCGGCCGTTTTACTCGCCCTTCCGCTCGCATCCTGCGTTACGGTCGGCGGCGGTCCGGTGAGGCAAAACATCGCATCCGAATACTATGCGATCGCCGAAGGATATGCGGGTCTCTCGAAATTCGACAAGGCCATCCTTTATTACCGGAAAGCCGCACTGCACGGGGACTTTACGAACGCGGCACATTACGGTCTCGGACGCATGTACGCCCTGACCGGGAAATGGCAGGAAGCATCCGACATGTTCTCCGGGTTGTACGGACAGGATCCGGAAAACTTGCTTGTCTCGACCGCATATGCCTATTCGCTCGCCGCGAACGGCCGTAAGGAAGAAGCCCTCGCGCTGTACGCGGAGGTCTGGAGAAAAAATTCCGACGATCCCCTCGGCATGCGGAATTACGCGGCAATGCTGGTCCTGTCGGAAAGGTATGAAGAAGCCCTTGCCGTCATCTCCGCATTGAAGACCGATTATCCGGACAGCGATGCGGTCAAGGGAATAGAGGAACTCGAAAAAAAAGCCGTAGATGCCTTGAAACCGCCCGAGGAAGGTACGGACGGAGATCTTGCGCCGGAAACCACCGAAGAAGGCGCCGGATCCACGGAAGCCGCCGTCATCGAGGATTCCGCCGTAACGGTCCCGGAAAAACCGGCTCCCTGACTCAGTCCGCCCCCGCATCCTGCCAGCCGAATCGTTTGTGTTCGCGCGTCCTGAAGGCTTCTTCGACCAAACCGTCTATTTCCATTTTCCCGTAAATCGCATTCGCATCCTCGAGCGTTGCCCGGAGTATCGGGTGTTTGGGCGAAAACAGCACGCAGCAGTCCTCATAGGGCAGGATCGAAATGTCGTAGGTCCCGATTTTTTTTGAGGTTTCGATTATTTCCTCCTTGTCGAGGCCGATGAGCGGGCGGAGCACCGGATATTCGGCGTATGCGTTGGTGACGGCGAGGTTTTCCACCGTCTGGCTCGCCACCTGTCCGAGACTCTCCCCGGTGATGATCGCCTTCGTGCCTATGATCGGGCACAGCATGTTCGCGACTTTCATCATCGCCATGCGGAGGAGGATGGTCGAGTAATCAGGCGGTGCCGAATCCCTGATCCGCTGCTGGACGGCCGTGAAGGGCACGATGTTCAGATGCGTGCCGATGCCGTAGACGGCGAGTACTTTCGCGAGGTCCTCGACCTTCCGTTGCGCTTCGGGCGAAGTGAAGGGATGCGAATGGAAATAGAGACAGTCGATCTTCATGCCCCGCCTGATCATGCGGTACCCGGCGACCGGCGAATCGATGCCGCCCGAAAGGAGAAGAAGGGCCCTGCCTCCCGTACCGCAGGGGAGTCCCCGGTGGCCGGCGACCTCCGCGCCGTAGACGAAGCAGCGTTCGCGCACTTCCACGGTGATCTGGATGTCCGGATGGTGCACGTCCACGGCGAGGATGCCGCGGTCGAAAACGGGTTCGCCCATGAGCCGGGCTATTTCGTAGGAATTGAGATGAAAGCTCTTGTCCGAGCGGCGCGCCTCAACCTTGAAGGTTTTCTTTCCCGCGTCCCGCGCCTTGACGGCCTCGGCGAGCACCGCCTCCTGCATGGCTCCCGTCTCTTTCGCTACGACGGTCGCTCGCGCCCATCCGGTTATTCCGATCAGGTGCCGGAGCGCGAATTCGATCGCGCCGGCCGATTCGAGCGGTCCTTCGACGTACATGCGTCCGGCCCGCAGCTGTACGTTCGCGTGCTTTCCTTCGAGATAATGCCGTGCGTTCTGCACGAGCCGCTGTTCGAATTCCTTGATATTGCCGCTCTTCAGGGTCAGCTCGCCGACCTTTACCAGATATATCGCCGTTTCCATAGATCTCTCCTGTGATTACAAGCCCGAAAGCAGTTCGGTCATCGCCGATGCGAGGGCATCGATTTCTTCCCTGGTCGTGGTTCTTCCCGTCGAAACGCGGAATGCGTTCCGTTGCGCGTCGGCATCCACCCGCATTGCCTGGAGCACGGGCCGCGTCTTCTTGCGGGAGGAACAGGCCGAACCCGTCGAGATGCAGATATTGCGGTCCGACAGGGCTCGGACGAGCACTTCCCCCGGAATGAAGTCGTTGGTGAACTGGACTATCCAGGGCGAGAATCGTCCGTCGACCGGTTTGCGCGATTCCGGGATCGTCCTGACGCCCCTGACGGAGGCGAGTTTTTCGATGAGGTACGCGCAGCTTTCCGTTCCGTCATGTTCGGCAAGGGCACCGACGCTTTTTTCGAGGCAACGGGAAAGCGCCCACGCCCCCGCGAGGTTTTCGGTGCCGGGACGGAGCCCTCCTTCCTGTCCGCCGCCCCTGATGAACGGCTCCACGCGGCGTGCGAGATACAGAAGACCGGCTCCCCGCGGACCCTGGATCTTGTGCGCGCTGATCGCCGCGGAATCGATTCCCGTGGTACCGGGCGCGAAGGGTATTTTTCCGGCGGACTGTACGGCGTCGACGTGAAAATGCGGTTTTCTTTTACCCGCACAACGGGCGGCGAGGCTCGCAGCGATTTCGGCCACCGGCTGGATCGCGCCCGTTTCGTTGTTTACCGCCATCACCGAAACGAAGGCCGTATCGTCCCTGATTGTGGCGAGGACCGCGTCGATCGATATGAATCCTTCCCTGTCGGCGGGTATCACGAGCGTTTTCCAGCCGGTGTTTTCGAGAAGCCGAGCCTGTTCGAGGATGGCCGGATGCTCGATCGCGCTGACGGCTACCGTTCCGCGCACCGGACGCTGGAGGAGCGCGAGCAGGGGGAGGTGGTCCGCTTCGGTTCCGCCCGAGGTGAAGACGATTGTGCCGCTTTTCACGCCGAGCGCCCGGGCACAGCGATCCCGCGCTTCCGAAAGAAGCGTCGCGGCTTTTTTACCCTCCCGGTGCACGCTCGAGGGGTTGCCGAAAGCCGTGCAGGAAAGCTCGAGGGATTCCTGCAGGATCTCCCGGTCGGAAGGACTCGTCGCTGCCCAGTCGAGGTAGACGCTCATGCGAGAACCGCGAGCACGTCGGCGTCGTCAACCTCGCTTACCAGCGTGGAATTGATCTCCCTCTGGAGAATGAAACGGATGTTCCCGGCTTTTTTCTTCTTGTCGTTTTTCATCGCCATGAAGATCGCATTCGCGTTATCGGCGGCCGTCGTTTTTCCTTCGGCGATGCGGGCGGCGATGACCGGATGGACGGGCGAGGACGACCAGCCGTAGGATTCGAGTACGGGGATCACGTCCGCAATGTATTCGGTGTCGGTGATTCCGAGCCGGCGGCCGAGCTCGAGGGCCCTAGCAATGCCCCAGGCGACCGCCTCTCCGTGGGTGATGTTTCCGAACCCGGCGACGCTTTCGAGCGCATGGCCGAAGGTGTGGCCGAGGTTGAGGAACATCCGCTCTCCGGTTTCGCGGAGATCCCGCTCGACTACCCGGGCCTTCGCCTGGACGCATCGCTTTACGATTTCCGCGAGGAGGACCTGGTCGCGTGCCATCACTTCGTCCTTGCGCTCGGCGAGGATCTGGAACAGTTTGGGGGCGTAGAGGAGGGCGGTCTTGAACACTTCCGCCAGACCGGAGCGGTATTCGGCCTCGCTCAAGGAAGCGAGAACCGGCACGGACACGTGGATTTTCTGGGCTGGATGGAAGGTGCCCACGCAATTCTTGTAATTGCCGAAATCGATGCCCGTCTTTCCGCCGATCGCCGCGTCGGCCATGGCGAGCAGGGTCGTGGGGACAAGCTCGACGGCAGCGCCGCGCATGTAGAGGGAGGCGGCGAAGGCCGTCATGTCGGTGACGACCCCTCCGCCGAAACCGACGAAGAGACTGTCCCTTGCGAGGCCGGCGGCCAAGGCGGCGGCGAGAATCCGTTCGATATTGGCGAGGTTTTTTTCCTCCTCGCCCGCCTTGATCACGACGAGCGGGGCAGCGGGATCGAAACCGGCGGCTTTTTCGAGGAGACGAACGGTGTTCGAGTCGGCTACGTAGATGCCGAGCGACTGGGGGAGGGGCGGAACGGCGGGTTCCGGATGAAACAACACCGAAACGGTTCCGGTGGATACGGTATAATTGAAGATGTCCATGGCTTCATTCTAGTAAGTATTTTCATCCATGGCAAGGAAGTCGGCCCGTACTTTTTCGAGCCGTGCGAGTTCGCGGTCGATGGTCCGCTCGTAATCGAGCTTTCCCATGGCTATGCGTTCCCGTTCGTCCTCCCATGCCTGCAGGTCGGGCAGGAACAGGAAGCGGAATTCGCGGACATTTGCCTTTTCGGCCCAGATTTTCGCCTCGTTCCAGTATACGAGCGCCGTCTTGTAGCAGGTTTCGGCGGTGACGAGGCTTTCGAGGTTTTGTTTTTTCCAGGGCGCGTTGTAGAAATACGCGACCTGCTTGTCCCATTTGAGTCCGAGGCGGAGGTGTTGTTCGACGAGCTTCAGGTTGAGGTGCATCATGAAAATGTAGCGGTATTTTTCCCAGTCCTTCTCGGTGCCTATTTTGGCACGGGCATGCAATGGATTTGAAAAATCCGCTTCGACGGCCCGCTCGAGCCAGTAGATGTTTTCCATCGTGTCGTCGGGATACTGGTTGTAATGAATGTGATAGAGCTCGTAAAACTGTTCCTTGTACCTGACTACATAGGCCGCGGCCGGGGACAGGGGGAGGAAAAAGACGACAAGGGCGAAAAGGAGCGTACATGTCTTGCGCGGGAACGGCTTCATGTACCTATTTTCGGCAGATTACCGACAATACTCCATATTTTTTCGGTTATCGCGGCGATCGGCAACGATGCGTCGATTCGTATAACCCGCATGTCGGGTTCGGTTTTTTCGAAGGTTGCGATGATGTCGGCGTAGCGCCCGCGTACTTTTTTCTGGAAATCCCGGTTTTCGTATATTTCGAGCGTGCCTGAACGGCTTTCCACCCGGTTCATGGCCGCGTCGCTTTCGATATCGAAATAAAACAAATATTCGGGCAGCGGAAAATGCCGGTTGAGCTCCGCAGGCAGGGTGGGGGATCCCGCTTCGGCCTGGTACGCGAGGCTCGAAAACAGATACCTGTCCGAAAATACGATACATCCGGAACCGGTCAGGGAAACGATGCCGTTTTCGCCGTAGAGGTGCTCTCCTCGATCGGCCGCAAAGAGACGGGCCATGGTATCGGGCATCAGGTGCATCTCACCGCGAAGCGATTTCCGTATCAGGCGACCGATCTCGCCGGGGGTGGGTTCGCAGGTAAAATGCACGGAGGCCGAATCGGCGGCGAACCGTTTTGTAAGCGCTTCGAGTTGTGTTGTCGTCCCCGTTCCGTCTATGCCTTCGAAAACGATGAAATTACGCAAAATCATGATAGGATAATAGCGCAAATTCTGATATGATTCTATATTGGCATGAAACGTCCCCTGCTTGTGAATAGTATCGAATTACTCCTTTTTTTTGTACTTCTGGCAGGGGCATTGCTGATGCTTTCTCCGTTGTCGGTATTGCTCGAAAACGCGCTTCTCAAATTCCGCGACAACCTGACCGAAAAACTCGAATCCTCCACCGGTTTCGGCATTTCCTATACCGCGCTTTCCCCGTCCATTTTTTCCTCCCTCAAGGTGACCGATCTCGTCATTACCGACGCTTCGAACGGCGAGACCGTGGCCCGGTTTTCGGACGTGTCCGTCTCGTACGATCTCCTCGATCTCTTTCGGGGCGAACCGGAAAAAGCGCTGCGGGAAATTACCGTCCGGAACGGGACCATCACGGTGGATCCAGTACGCAACAAGGCCTTGTTCGACAGGTTCGCGTCCGGCGGGAAAACCAGGAACGTTTCCGATTCCCCCGAGGCAAATTCCGGTCCGATCACCCTGCCTCCGCTCGTTTTACGGATACGGAATGTCGACCTCGAATATACGGACCGGCAGCAGAAACTGTCCGCGCATATCGGTACGGGCCTTTCGCGCATAGATGACGGGAATATCGTTTTCGAACTTGACAGCAGAATCCGCTTCAACCGTCCGGGCCTTCCCGGATTGGGTCTTCTCGATGCGGGAATAACCGTAAAGGGTTCGGTGAATTCGACCTTCGATTCGGGATCCGCCTCCTTGTTTTTTCGCAACCTCGAAGGTGACCGGTTTTCGGTTTCGCGGCTCGGCCTGATCACCTCCTTCAAGGACGGGATCGTGTCAGTCAGTTCGGTCCAGGATCTGCAGCCGGTGGACATCCGGTTTTTATGGAATATCGCGCGCAAGGAGGCGACGGCCTCCCTTTCGTGCGATCGCCTGCTTCCGCTGCGGCTCGTAACGATCAAGAACGGAACATCCGTTCTTTCTAATCTTCGGGATACTGAAGTGACCGGAACGGCGGAAATCAAGGTTTCTTCTTCCGAAGGCATCGTATACGCCGTAGACATGACGGCCGAGGTTCCCGGCACGTTCCTGCAGGGCGGAAAAGTGACCGCTGATTTCAAGGGAACTTCGAAATCAGTGGATATCCGTGAGCTGCTGGTCATCGGGGAAAACTACGATATAGCTTTCAACGGATCGGTCGACCTGGGAAAAATGATGCCCGAAGGGTATCTTTCCGTGCAAAAACTCCGCATTCCGTCGGGAACCAGCGTGAGCGGGGAAATGTTCATACATCCCGAAAAACGAGGTTTTTCCTGTGTGATTCCGGTGTTTACGGTCAACACGAGTATTTTTACGTCGGTGGTCGTGGATCTGGTTCCGGGCGCCCAGTCGCTCGAATTTTCGCTGTCGGCATACGATCCGCTCGGTCGGATTACCGTCGACGGCATCTACAACCAGAATACCGGCCGTTTCCTCGAGTTCTACGCGGCGCTCGATTCCGTAAGCGTCGCGAATACCGCGCTCACGGTACGGGGATTGCTCCGTCCGGACGATCCGGATGCCGGAGAGGATCTTGCGGCTTCTTTGGCCCCGTATGCAGTAACTACGGAACTGTATTTTTCCACCGATTTTTCAAGCATGTCCTTCAACTGCAACCGGCTCGTTTTTGCATCTTCCGAACGGAACGGCATATATATACTTCTTTCGGCGAAAGGAAACGAGAACGGCATCGATTTGACGGATATTTCGTTTGTGCGTTCGGGCTACGCTATTTCCGGAAATATTCATGCCGGTTTCGAGTCGCCGGGAGCCATCCTCCTTGATTCGTTATTTACCGTCAATACGATACCCTATGCGCTTTCCGGCATGTACGGTTCCGGTCAGCTTTCCCTGTATGGCGATTACGGTGTCGCCGCCTCCCTCTTTTTCGACGGACGCGGCGGCATTTCTGGTTCCCTGAGCACTGACGGCCTTCCGGTCCCGGTCGGTACACTGCTGCTGTCGCTTTCGGTCAACGCGGATTTTTTACGGCCTTCCTCCGCTGATTGGAGCATCATCCTGAACAGCGGCAGCGTTCAGGATACAAGCGGGTTCATGCCGGTTTCGACACTTGCCGGCTTCAAGGGGTCGATGAACCGGACCGGTGTGTTTCTTGAAAGCCTCGCCTTTACGGATGAACTTTCCAGTCTTGCGGGATACGCGGCATTTACGGTGCTTCCCGAAACGGGAGGGATACCGCGGTACGGTTTCGAAATAAGGGAATCTTCCGCTGAAACCGCGGAATCCTTCTCGATGACAGGCAAGATAACCCTGGCGGAAGAGCTTTACTTTGAAACCGAACTGGCAGTCACCGATATTCCGCTTCGCAGATTTTTGAAAAACCAGCAAAAAGACAATATCGCGTCCTTCTCCCTTTCGGCTTCCGGAACCCCATCATCCCTGTTTGCCTCGGCATCCCTCGACAACCTGGTATACCGTATAGGCGGATTCGATCTGGAGACACGAGGAAAACTGCAGCTTGTCGATCGGCAGCTCTCTCTTTTCGAGGCGAGCGGGACTTGGAATGCGCAAGGTTTTACCGGATTGGAAGGAAAAGTGTCCCTTGACACTCTGGAAGCATCCCTTGACAGCCGCTATAACGGAATTCTCGGCAAATCGGGGCTCTCTGCGACAATTGCGGTCAAATTCAGTCCCGATACAATCAATACTCCGGACGTTACCGGAATTATTCCCGATTTCAAGGGAATTTTATCCCGCTACAGCGTCGGGACGACGGTTTCGGACATCAGGTGGAATGCGGTGGAATTGAAGGAACCCTTGGTTTGTACCTTCATGCATGAGCCGGGAATAACCGCGTTTTATGCGGGGAAAAACGAAACAGTCACCGGTTTTCTTCTTGACGACGGAACCTTCTCCCTGCAATCGGGCAGCGGGAATCCCGTATCCTTTTATGCCGACGGTTTGATAAAAAACAGCGCGCTTTCGGTGAATGTCACCGGTTTTCATACAGACCTGACCGTTTTATGGCCGTACATCGGAATAAAAAGCACGGAATTCGAATCCGGTTCCCTCGACGGTGAAATTCTCATTGAAGGCCTCGTCAACGATCCTGAGTTCCGCGGACTGCTTCACGCGACGCAATTGAAAGTTCGTGCACCCGGCCTGCTCGAGTATACGAGCGATCCCTTCGGTTTCGATATCGTTGCCGAGGGGAAAATCCTGACCGTTCCCTCCTTTGTCACAACCGCCAAAGACGGTTCGATCGTAACGGAAGCGGTTCTCCAGTTTGACCGCTGGGTTCCTTCCGGCCTCAGCGTCAAGACGGCAACCCTGCCGGGGAAATTCGTGAAACTTGCGGCGGACAATGCGCTTTTCAAGGCCGCAGGCCAGGCATCGTTCGACCTTTCCCTCGTATTCGACCATGACGGTCTCGATATTTCCGGAATAGCCGGATTCGAGCGGGGTTCCTTCGCCATTCTTTTCTCCGGATTTACCCGTCAGTCAAGTTCCGGAAGCGCTTCCCCGTTCGGCATAAAGATGAATCTGGACATAGCCGTCGGGAAAAAAGTCGAATTCCGGTGGCCGACCGATCAAATCCCCATAATTCGCGGCTTGATCCAGGCGGACAAACCGATCCAGATATCCCTGGATACGGTCGCGCACAGTTTTCAGCTGAAGGGCGAAGCCAACCTGAAGGGAGGGGAGATTTTTTACATCAAGCGGAATTTCTATCTCAGACAGGGAAAGATCACCTTCAACGAAAACCAGGATATTTTCGACCCCATGATCACCTTCCGCGCGGAGATCCGCGAACGTGACACGGAGGGCGAACCGGTACGGATCATCATGTCCGTCGACAATCAGGCATTGAGCTCTTTCCTGCCGGTCCTTCGTTCCGATCCTCCCAAATCGGACGCCGAAATACTCGCGCTCTTGGGTCAGGCCGCGAGCGGCGATTCCTCCCGCGAAACCATACTTCGAAATACGGTAATCACCGCCTCGGACATTTTCACGCAAATGAGCCTTTTCCGGGCCGGGGAAAACAAGCTGCGCGATGTTCTCGGTCTCGATCTCTTTTCGGTACGTACGCTCATACTGCAGAACGCCATTCTCGGTCCGGCGATGCAGGCGCCGACCGACGCGCCCATGACCATCGGTAACTATTTCGACGATACGACTGTTTATATGGGAAAGTATCTCGGTTCGGCGATTTATGCGGATGCGTTGCTTCACTTCAGCTACTACGATCCCAAGTCCGTGGAGAATACCGGCGACACGCAGGGTGCGTTCGGAAATCTCCTGTTTCAACCCGAATTGGGCCTTGAAGTGAATACACCGTTCTTTTTATTGCGCTGGGGCTTTACGCCGACCAGCCCGAAAACATTATTCGTAGCGGATAACTCGGTTACGCTGTCCTGGAAGTTTTCATACTGACCGTATTTATGATATAGTTGTTTCTTAAGGAGCTCATGTAATGCGCACAAAACTCATCGCCCTTCTGCTGCTGTTGTCCTGCATCGGGGGAGCCTTCGCCCAAACCACAGAGGACTGGTATCAGGGGAAACCCATCCGCACGATTTCCTTCGAAGGGCTCAAGAATGTAGCCCGGACCGAGCTGGACGGCCTTTTTTCCTCGTATCTGGGCAAGAATTTCAATGATGAACTCTATTGGGACATACTGCAGAAGCTGTATGCCCTTGAATATTTCGAAGACATCACGCCGATCGCGCTTCCCGCGGATCCGGCGAAGACCATGGTGCTCCTGCAGTTCACCGTCACCGAGAAACCGGTCATCAAAAACATCAAATTCATCGGAAACAAGAAAATCCGTACGCCCGAACTGCTCGACAAAGTCACGCTCAAGGAAGGCGACATATACAACGAACTGAAAAGCCGCCTCGACGAACGCGCAGTACGCGATTTTTACCTCGAAAAAGGGTATGCCGGCGTAAAAGTCGTTTCGGAAGCCGTAGCGAATTCCGACAGGACGATCACCCTCCAGTTTTCCCTCACCGAAGGCAAGCAGACCGTCGTATCTTCGATTGAATTCGAGGGAAACAAGGTAATGGCGTCGAAAACCCTCCGGAACGTCATGGAGCTGAAGGAAGTCAAGTTCCTTACGAGCGGGACCTTCCGCGAAGCCATGCTCGAGGCGGACAAGGCCGCGATCAAGAGCTATTACAATGAGCGCGGTTATGTCGATGCATTGGTGGAAACGGTCATTCGGGACATGGACAGCGAATCTACCGAGGACAAAAACCTCCTCAAGCTCACTTTCGTCATCAAGGAAGGCGAACAGTATGTATACGGCGGGACCGAAATAACCGGAAACAAGGTGTTTTCGACCGAAGAGCTGCTTGCCAAGATCCGGATGGATGAAGGCGACGTGCTCAATCTGAACCGTTTTACCGAGGGGTATCAGGCCGTCGCGGACACCTATTTCGAAAACGGCTACACATCGAATTACATCAACCGGCAGGAAAAGCGCGACAACGACCGCAAGCGCATATCCTACCTCATCACGGTAGTCGAAAGCGACCGCAGCCATATCGAGCATATCATCATCAAGGGCAATACCAAGACGAAGGAACGGGTGATCACCCGCGAATTCAATCTCGAACCCGGCGATATCTTTTCCAAGACCAAACTGCTCGACAGCGTCCGGAACCTCTATAACCTCCGCTATTTCTCCGTCGTGGCGCCGGACCTCGTACAGGGATCGGAAAAGAACCTCGTCGATATAGTCATCGCCCTTGAGGAACAGTCGACCGCGTCCGTCCAGTTCGGCGTCACTTTTTCGGGTGTGACCGACACGGATTCGTTTCCGTTGTCCGTTTTCATACAGTGGGAAGACAAGAATTTCCTCGGCAACGGACAGACGATTTCGACAAACCTGACGGCATCCCCCGATACGCAGAGTCTCTCGCTCGGATTTTCCGAGAACTGGTTTCTCGGCAGCCCGCTCACCGTCAGCTTCAACCTCTCCGTGGCCCACAAGCTTCTCTACGCCTACCAGGACGTCCTGTTTCCCGTTTTCGACGACTCGGACTACGATTCCTACGGTATCATCCCCGATCCGTATACCTCCTACGAGGAATACGCCAATGCGACGAGCATCGACGATTCATACCGCATGAAATACGACCGCTGGGAATACGGCATCGGCGCATCCACCGGCTATCGCTGGTTCCCCGGTTTCGCGACCGCAACGCTTCGCGGCGGCGTCAATTTTTCGATCGTCCAGAATTTCTACGACGGACAGATCTACCGCCCCGCGGATATCGGCATCAGGGAGCAGTACGGCAAATGGGGCTGGAGCAACTCGATCTGGTCGCGCCTTTCCCTCGACAAGCGCGATCTCAACTATGACGCTTCGACCGGCTGGTTCGCGAGCGAACAGGTCACCTTCTACGGGATCATTCCGAAACTCGAGTCGGAATACTACATGCGCTCGGACGCGAAGGCCGAAATTTACTTTACCCTGCTCGATTACCCGCTCACCAACGTATGGAACCTCAAGTTCGTGCTCGCGGGCTATACCGGCCTTTCGTTCCTCAGGCCGGTCGGCGACAATCCGGTCAGCGACACCAACAAGCTCTATATCGACGGCATGTTCATCGGCCGGGGCTGGAATACCCTGTACGCCAATTCCGACGCACGAGGCAACATGATGATCAACCACTGGCTCGAGCTCCGCATGCCGCTCGCTCCCGGCGTCATCGCCGCGGATTTCTATCTGGACGCGGTCGCCACCAAGAACGAGCTCGAGGACTTCGGCTCGCTCGGCATCGACGACTATTATTTCAGCTATGGACCGAGTCTGCGTTTCTCGATTCCCCAATTCCCCCTCCGTCTGATGTTCGCGAACACCTTCCGCATCCAGGACGGCAAATTCGAATGGGGCAACGGCGAGGGGCCCGACTGGAAATTCGTCCTTTCCTTCAATATTTCGAACCTGTAAAAGGAGCCGACATGAAAGCAAAAAAACTGTGCGCACTGGCGCTGTGCGTGATTTCCATAGCGGTCGCATCCGCCCAGCAGATCACCCGCTTCGCCGTGGTGGATACCTCGCGAATTTACACAACTTTCTACCGGGACTCCCGCAACGTCAGGGATTACGAGCAGAAAAGCAGCCAGTACAAAGGAGAGATCCAGCGGCTTACCGACGAGATCAAAAGCCTCAGGCAGCAAAAAGTCGATGCCGACGCACTCAAGGACCAGGTAAAAGTGTCCCGGCTCGAAGCGGAAATCACGTCGAAAACCAATTTTCTCATTGATTATTCCAAGGCAAAAAATACCGAGCTCGATACACTCAAGAAAAAACTGACCACCGACGACGATTTTTATTCGATGCTGTATGACGTAATCCGCAAGATCGCGGAAGAAGACGGTGCGAGCATGGTGCTGAGCCTCCAGGAAAACCAGTCGATCATCTGGTACAGCCCGACGGTCGACATCACGGAGAAAGTGATCCGCAAGATGACGTCCGCCCAGTAACTACGGAACCGACGGACGACATGGCCGAAACCACCCCGATGATGATCCAGTATCTCGAAATGAAGGAACAGTACCGCGATGCGGTACTGTTTTTCCGTCTCGGGGATTTCTACGAGATGTTCAACGATGACGCGGTCGAAATCAGCCGGCTTCTCAACCTTACGCTGACGCACCGAGGGCCGAACCCAATGTGCGGGATTCCCTATCATGCTTCGAAAGTCTACATAGCCCGCCTCTTGCGGGCCGGCAAGAAAATAGCGATTTGCGAGCAGATTTCCCTGCCCGGTCCGGGCAAGGGGCTCGCCGAGCGAAAGGTCGTCGAGGTGATCACTCCGGGCACAGCCGTCGAGGACGACTATCTCGATCGCAGTGCGAACAACTATCTGGCGGCTTTTTCGGTGAGCGTCAAACGGGGCGAAGCCCGTTTCGGTTTCGCGTATATCGACGTTTCGACCGGCGAATTCGCCGCTACTTCTTTCGGTTCCGTCGACGCTTCGGAACGGTTCCGGAAGGAAATGGGACGCATACAGCCCCGCGAAATACTCATCCAGCAGTCGATACTTTCCGACTGGCCCGAAATCGGAAAAATCCTCGACGAGCAGCCGTCACTGGTGCAAAACCGCTATCCCGACTGGAGTTTCAATCCCGAAACGGGCAGGAAACGGCTGTGTTCGGTGTTCGGTACCGGCAGCCTGCGCTCTTTTTCACTCGAGGGCGAATCCGCGGAGATCCCCCCGGCCGCCCTGCTTCTCGAATACCTCGAACATACCGCAGGTGCCTCCATTTCACATATATCCGGCATACAGATCTACGACGAATCCGAATTCGTCTCGCTCGACGATTCGACCCGCAAGAACCTCGAACTCCTGCAGAATCTCCGCGACGGCGGACCTTCCTATACGCTCCTCGAAACGCTCAACCATACGCGAACCGCCATGGGAGCCAGGCTCATCCGCAGCTGGCTCCACCATCCGCTGACCGAAGTGGAACAGATCCGCTCCCGCCTCGACCAGGTGGGGTTCTTTTATCATGCGCAAAAAAAACTGTCCGCCGCCCGCGATTTGCTGTCGTCAGTTCTCGACATCGAACGGCTCACCGGCCGCGTCGCGATGGACCGAGCCCACGGCAAGGACCTGGTCGCCCTCAAGCAGAGCCTCTCCGCCGCCATCGCTCTCGACGCCCTGCTACGGGAAAAGGGCGCCATCGACGCGGGTGTCGGACAGGCGGCCCTCGGCCCCACGACCCTTGGCCGCGCCGACCTCGATTGCGCCCGGGACGTTTTTACACTGATCGATTCTTCGATACTCGAGGACTGTCCGGTGGTGATCGGCGAGGGCGGCATCATCCGCGACGGCTGGTCCAAAAAACTCGACGAGCTCCGCTCGCTCCGCGACAATTCCCATGCGGTACTCGAAGCCTATCTTGCAGACGAACGCGAAAAAACCGGCATATCCAACCTCAAGATAAGATACAACCGGATGATCGGTTATTACCTCGAAGTTTCGAAAGGAAATCTTTCCTCGGTACCGCAGCACTTCATCAGGCGCCGTTCCCTCGCCAACGGCGAACGTTTTTCGACGGACCGTCTCGCGGAACTCGAAACCGAGCTCAACGGGGTCCATGCCAATATAAACGAAACCGAACAAACCCTCTTCGTCGAAGTGCGCAGCCGCGTTTTCGCGCACATCCGCTCCCTTCTGTCCATTTCCCGCGATATCGCCCGGATCGATGTCCTCCAGTCCTTCGCCCGGGCCGCGACGGTCAATGCCTGGGTTTGTCCGTCATTCATCGATTCGGGCGACATGCGGATTTCGGGGGGACGGCATCCGGTCGTCGAGGCCCACCTGCCGTCGGGCGAGTTCGTGCCGAACGGTATAGACCTTTCCTCCGCCGAAACCGGGGACCTGCCCTCGTTCGCCCTCATCACCGGACCCAATATGGCCGGTAAAAGCACATTCCTCCGCCAAACCGCCCTCATCGTCCTCATGGCCCAGACCGGTTCCTTCGTTCCCGCCTCGGCCGCCGAACTGACCCCGGTCGACCGAATTTTCTGCAGGGTAGGGGCCTCCGACAATCTGGCGCGGGGAGAATCCACCTTTCTCGTCGAAATGACCGAAACCGCGCACATTCTCCGTACCGCCACCCGACGAAGCCTCGTCATAATGGACGAGGTCGGAAGGGGAACATCCACGGAAGACGGCCTGTCCATAGCCCGTGCGGTCACCGAATATCTGCTGAACCGCGTGCGCGCGAAGACCCTTTTCGCCACCCATTACCACGAGTTGTCCCGTCTCGTTCATCCGCGTCTTTCGGATTTCTGCCTCGAAGTGCTCGAGACGGAAGGAAAGGTCGTATTCCTCAAAAAGCTCGTTTCGGGAGCCTCGGCGAATTCCTACGGCATCCATGTCGCGCGTCTTGCCGGTGTGCCCGAGGAAGTGCTGGTCCGCGCCCGGGATATTCTCGCCTCGATCGTCTCCGGTCGCGATACCGCCGACCGGTCCGAACCTTCCTCCATTCCCGCAGCGGCACCGCACGCAGGAAAGTCCCCTCTGCCGGGGCTTTTTTCCGATGAGGAACTGGTTCTCGACGAAATTCTGTCGGTCGATACGAACGCCATCACCCCCCTCGAAGCCCTGCAACGCATGGATGCATGGAAAAAACGTCTGTTCCCGGTAAAATGACGGGCAGCTCCGCATTTTTCGGCATACAACACGGACATGCGCCAACCTTGTGTGGAATACGTGCGCGACATTTGCGCTGCTCTCCTGTTTCCGCAAACCTGCATCGTCTGCGGTGCGGAAACGGGTTTCGGGCGCCCCCTCTGTACGGCCTGTCTCGAAACCCGGTTTCTCACTGCGGCACGGAATGTATCGTTTTCGCGCGCGGATCCGTCCCGTTGCGGAATCTGCGGGAGACCGCTGGTCTCTTCATCGATGTTATGCACCATGTGCCGCACGACCCCGAACCTCACGTCGATAGACCGGATCATTCCGCTGTATTCGTACGCGGCTGAAGGTCAGGAACTTCTCAATCTCTGGAAAACGACCGGAGTTCGGGGCCTTTCTCTGGTTTTTGCCGGTTGTCTGTCCGCGGCATTGCAAGCGGCGGCCACGCACCCGGACGGCAGCGCTTTTCCGGTTGCGGTGGTGCCCGTGCCGCCCCGACCCAAAAAAATGCGCGAGAAAGGCTGGGACCAGATCGAGGAACTTGCGATGCTTCTTGAGGGGTTTTTCGGAATACGGGTGCTTCGCGCACTCGTTCGGACCAGCGGAATCCAGCAAAAAAAACTCGGACGGCTTGCGCGGTATGCGAACCTCAAAGGGCATATATCCCTGAAAGACGGAATAACCGTTCCACAAAGCGTCATCCTCCTCGACGATCTCATGACGACCGGTTCGACGCTCGATGCCTGCGCCGAAGTCCTGAAAGCTGCAGGTTGCGGAAAAGTGTACGGTTTGACCCTATTCTTTGACTGACCGTACATCCGCCGGTGTTGCGGCAACTTGACAGATATATACCGCTATGCTATCCTCTTAAGAGAACATTTATTATCCTTTAAAAATCTGGAGTCGTTCGAACGGCTCCTTTTTTAATATACGGGAATGTACGAAATCGAAGGTCTCGAGTCAGGGAGTTGCAAAGTAGTGGATTATATCACGCCGGAAAAGATTCCTTATTATTTTGAATGCGAACCCCTTATAAGCGGGTTGGGATATAATCTTGTAGAGCTGATAGTATTCAAGCGACAGGCCGACTGGCAGATCAAGATCGTGATCACCTCGCCCCAGGGTGTCGGAATCGCCGACTGTTCGAAAGTACATAAAACCATCGCTACCCGTCTTGAGGCCCTTCTTAAAACACAGGATATGTACATCGAGGTTGCTTCCCCCGGACTCGACCGGACACTTAAAAACGCTGCGGAATTTTCTGTTTTCTCGGGAAAACAGGTCAAGGTATGGAATACCGATATTTCGGACTGGATTCAGGGCAGTATCGTGTCCTCCGATGCGGTTTCGGTCCGTCTCCGGACTGCGACCGGCGAAAACGACATTCCATATACCAAAATAGCAAAAGCAAAACTGTCGGACCTGGCGTAATTGCCGGTCGACGCATAAGGAGATTTTTCATGTCCGCAGAAATGGCCGAAGCGATACGCCAGCTCGTTCAGGAAAAAGGAATCGACG
>JFJP01036278.1_pt1 | contig 21621 bp, 17 predicted proteins | sample 431651 | NCBI WGS metagenome assembly JFJP01 (sample SAMN02602958, study PRJNA72255) | Microbial mat metagenome, whole genome shotgun sequencing project. | biome: fresh water; feature: sink hole; material: water; isolation source: purple microbial (photo- and chemosynthetic) mats found in...
GTTTCTGTCTTCTTCATACCTGCCTCCTCTTGAATGTAACCGGTTACAGTAACCGGTTACATCGAGCGTAACACGGCTTACGGCAGAACGCAAGTTTTTTCGGGAAGAATTTCCGGTATCCATTGGATGGCCTGCACGGTCGATATAAATACGAGAATTTCCGCCGGGCAACTTCCGTGATCGACAGAGCATGCCTTTTTTTATGGGAAACCCTTGTAAAAGGGTAATGTACAACTTACTCTGAAAGTACTGTAGTTAGCGAGGTATTTTCATGCGTATAAGAACCAAAATTCTTTTGCCCGTACTTGCTCTCTTTTCGCTTCAGTTCGCGTTTCTTGCCGTAAAGGACACGATTACTACCAACAAAAATGTGAACAATCAATTCCAGGAGCTTGCCAGATACAAATATGCGAGTTTCGAACGGGAATTGAAGGCATATCGGCAACTCGGCGAACTGTATATCGATTATGTATTGCTTGACGATACAGTCCTGGAATTATTCGCCGGTCGGGATCGTGACGGCTTGCGGAATATCATTTTACCGACATACTCCGCGTTGAAGGACAAATATCGCGTAGCGCAATTCCAGTTTCATCTACCGGATGCACATTCATTTTTTCGCGCGCATAAGCCCGGGAGTTTCGGGGATGACCTTACCGCTTTCAGGAAGACCGTAGTCACGGCCAACAAGGACAAGCAGATAATCAGGGGGCTGGAGGTTGGCGTCGCCGATCTCGGGCTTCGCGTGGTGAGACCGGTCACGGGCAAAGACGGAACTCATTTGGGAACGGTCGAATATGGCGGGGCGCTGGACAGCAAACTGATCGAGTCCTTCGTCTCGGAAGCGGACGAAAGCGTAAAAACGGGCGGGTTATTGCTTTCGATCATATCAAAAGACTTGTCCGGAGAATTTCATCTATGGGGATCCAATTTTGAAAAAGAGCTGAACGACGATACGGTTGAAATACTTGCATCACTTTCCAGCCGGCCGTATTTCTATCGACTGCACGGATCCGATGTTCTGGCTTTCTTTACAATGCGTGATTTTTCGGGTGATTCGATCGGATTCTATAAATTCAAATTCGACGTCTCCCCAATATTGGAAGCCCGCAACAACAGTTATTTGCAGACGTATCTGTCATATTTGATAACCTTGCTGCTCATCTTCATCATCATTTTTATAATTGCCGGCGCCATTACAAAACCGATCGGCAAAGCTGTCAAATTCGCGGATCGACTGGCGGAAGGAGATTTGACGGCCGACTTTTCGATACGCAACCGCGACGAGACAGGCGATCTCTCCAAGGCGTTGAGCTCGATGGCTGAACGACTGAGCAAAAATGTTGCCTCGGTAAGATTCGCTTCCGATAATTTGAGCAAGGGCAGCAACCAGCTGGCGAATATCTCTTCGGAAATTTCCCGCGGCGCGCAAACGCAGGCGGCCTCGGCGGAGGAAGTTTCCGCCTCGGTCGAGGAAATGGCGGCGAATATCCGGCAGAATGCCGAAAATGCCGTACATACCGAAAGGATTGCGAGGGAATCCGCGATAGCCGCTGAAGAAAGCGGAAAAGTCGTCGGAGACGCGATGGAGGCAATGCGCACTATCGCCGAAAAGATCACGGTAATCGAGGAGATCGCACGCCAGACAAATTTGCTCGCGTTGAATGCGGCGATCGAAGCCGCCAGGGCCGGCGAGCAGGGAAGAGGATTTGCCGTAGTGGCCGGAGAAGTAAGAAAGCTCGCGGAACGCAGCCAAACCGCTGCGGGAGAGATAACGCGGCTTTCGATGTCGACAGTAGAAAAGTCCGAACATGCGGGAAAAATGCTCTCCGTGTTGGCGCCGAATATCAGAAAAACAGCCGAGCTGGTTACGGAAATAAATGCATCCAGCGCCGAACAAACAATCGGTGCCGAGCAAATCAACACAGCCATCCTGGATCTGGATCAGGTCATCCAGCAAAACGCCTCTGCATCGGATGAGATGGCCTCCGCAAGTTCCTCCCTGTCAGAACAAGCCGCGGATTTGCGAAAAACGATGGAATTTTTTACCGTCCGACTTGACGAAAAAACCGGGTTGGTTCCCTGACGGAACGTCCCCGGTGTTGTCCGACCTAGACCTTGAATTTATTCACTTCATCGATGAGTGCGTCGATGCTGACGTTGTTTTCCGCGCTCAATTCATTGACGGTATTGACTGCGGCCGTTACCTGTTCCGCACCGGTCGCCATTTCATTCATGCCGCCCGTAATTTCCTGGGTGATCGCATTCATGTTTCGAGCTTCTTTGACAACCTGATTGCTGCCGGTGAGCATTTCGAGCGAGCCGGCCTGCACCCTCTGGGTTATGTCATTCAGTATCGTAATGGCCTCGAGTACCTGTTTGCTCTGTTCGGATACCGTTTTGACCTCGGATTCAATAGTTGTAAATTTGGTAAGCACATCTTCCGAATGTTTGATTATTACGGATATCGAATGTCTGATCTTCTTCAATACCGTATCGATTATCCTGGTTTGCGAGCTTGAAGATTCGGCAAGTTTCCTGATCTCGTCGGCTACTACCGCAAAACCTCTTCCCGATTCGCCTGCATGGGCTGCTTCGATAGCAGCGTTCATTGACAGCAGGTTTGTCTGACTCGCAATATTCTGGATGATTCTGCTTATTTCCATCAAATCATCCGATTCCTTCGCGACATCCCTGATGGCGACGGTTATGTTATCCAGCACATTTCTGCCTGCTTCTGAAGACTCGGACAGTTGTTTGATGTTTTCCGTGTTTCGAACCAGTGTTTTCGTGACGCTGCCGATATTTGCCATCATTTCTTCAATTGCCGAAGAAGATTCGGTTACATTGGCGGACTGATCTTCGATGAGCCGGTTCAACTTGTCGATGCCTTTGGATATTTGTTCCATTGTGGCGCTGGTTTCGGTAACACTTGCCGACTGGTTCAGTGTCTGATTTTTGATGCTCTGAATATTTGCGGTTATCTCGTTGATGGCGGCGGCGGTTTCCGTCATGTTCGAAGACAGATTGACGCCGACACCTTTGAGCGCCGCAGTCTGCTGCTTCACGAGCGCAACAAGCGAGCGGATCTTGTCGAAGGTAAGATTGAAATACTTGGCCATTTCTTCGATTTCGTCCTTGGTTGTAACCTCGATACGCCGGGTGAGGTCGCCTTCACCTTCCGATATTTCCCTGAGTATATCCGCCATACGGACTACCGGCCGGGTTATGGACAGTGCAAGGAGGAATACGATGACAGAAATCAACAGTATTCCCATTCCGGCAATGGCCAGGATGAATGCAGACAATTGATAGGTCGATGCAAATATTTCTTCCTTTGGTATCACCATCGAAAAAATCCACGGCACCTCGACTTTACCGATGAAGATCGGAGAGAAACTCTTTTGAACGTATTTTGCCAGCGAAACAGAGTAGGTAACCTGTGAAAACGTTTCGCCGTCCTTGAGCCGTTTGAAAATTTCGATTTCGTCGTTGTTTTGTGCCTCTCCCCACGGCTTGTTGATCTGGTTTGAATCCGGGTTGGCGATATTTATCCCCGAACCGGAGAGCAGCCGGCCGAACCCGGTCTTTCCGAACTTGATGCCGGAAAAGCGGCCTTTGAGATCATCAAGGGCAATATCTATCACTACTACGCCGACAGGTTTCCCGTTTCGGTCCTTGACCGGAACCATAAGCGAGGTTAACAGTATTGTCCGGCCGGCATCGGTGTATTCGTACGGTTCGATTATTTGTTCCATCCCGGTACGCATCGGCAGCAAATACCAGTCGCCTGCGCCTTCTTTGTCATAATCGACCAAAGCGGACAGTTCGACTGAGCCTCCGAAGCGGCTCCAGTAGGGAATGAAACGGCCGGTGGCGTCATGACCGGGAGTATTGGCAAATCGTGCATCCTGACCGTCAAGGACGTTCGGTTCCCAGCAGGTGGAGGCGCCCAGGATGAAGGAGTTCTTGTCGACGATGGTTTTTAACATTTTGCTGAAGTCCGGCCGCCTCTCGTCAGGATCGAGCGTCTCATAGCTCTCGAAAATCTGGGCAAGCGTCCGTGCCGTATCCATTGCCACCTCGAGTTCTGCATCTATCTCGGATGCGTACCCTTTGCTCAGGGCTTCCATCTGGAGAAGCGCGTCAGTGCTGCTTTTTTTGAACGTCCGGGTGGTTGTGATGGCCATCACGACTCCGAGTGTCGCTATGACAGGAAGAATGGAGAAAATAACAATTTTGGTACGAAGCTTCATATTACCCTCTGAATACAGTATAAACAATTACAATTACGCCGCAAGACGCCTGCCGGCCGATTTCGGTTTTTTCCGGAAGTCCCGTACCGGGGATTGAAGTGGAAACACCGGGGTCTCGAAGCGACCCCGGGAATGAATGGCTAGTTGCGGCGACCGAAGAGGCGAAGAAGGGCAAGGAAGATGTTGACGAAGTCGAGATAGAGATGAAGGGCGCCGATGATGGCCACTTTGCGGTAGTCGTCGGAATCGTCGGCAAAACGGGCGGTTGCGAGCAGTTTCTGCGTGTCGTAGGCGGTAAGGCCGGTAAAGACGACGACGGTGACCATCGAGATGAGCACGTCGAGCCAGGAGGCGCCGATGAGGAGATTGACGACCGAGGCGATGATGATGCCGAAAACACCCATGACGAGATAGCGACCCATCGAGCGGAGGTCGGATTTTGTCTTGAGACCGTAGATGCTCATTGAGCCGAAGAGGAGCGCGGTGATGGCGAAAATCCGGACGACGGAAGCGCCGGTATAGACGAGAAACACGCTCGAGATGGTGAGTCCGTTCAGGACCGAATAGCCGAGAAACGCGAGGGAGGCGGCGCGGACGCTGATCGTGCGGATCGAGGCGGAAAGCCACCACACAAGGGCCAGCTCGCCGATGATGATGCCGAAGAACACGAGCGGATTGCCGAACACGAGCCGCTGGAAGCCCACGCTGCCCGCCACAAAATACGCGACCGCACCGCTTACGAGGAGTGCCGCAGCCATCCACTGATACACGCCCGAGAGGAATTTACGCTGGGCAAGTTCTTTCGACTGCTGAAAACCGATTTCTGAAACCATATAATCCTTCCTTGCATACGTTCGATATGTACCAAAAAGATACTGAAATTCCGGAAGATGATCAATGTTGCGGGAAAATATTCACTTTTTCAGGCTTTCCTCGTACATCCGTATCCATTCCTTCGTGTCCATCCTGCGCACAAGCTCGCCGATAAGCTCGAAGGGAATTTCGTCATAGTACTTGAAGCGGATGCAGCTTTTTCCGATGTCGATCTTGTGCTTCGCGGTTTTCGCGTATTCGCCGACGAACCAATCCATGAGGGCAGGCTTCGCATACATTCCCATATGGTAGAGATTGATCGAGCCCTTTTGCGCCGCGAAGGCCAAAAAAGGCAGCGGTTCGGCCGGAGCGCAGTGGTATCCGGCGGGATAGACCGTGTGGGGCACGAAATAGCCGGGCATCCCGTAATTCATCCTCTCTTCAAGTCCTGCGGGAATGTTCTTCAACAATACGGCACGCAAGGAAACGCAATATTCCCGCTGCGGCGACGGTTTTGATTCGATATATGCATCTACTGTCATGATGCCTCCCGAATGAATTTTAATTGAATATACTGAAACGGATACCCGGGAGACTATTCTTTCGGTAATTTGACAGCGCCGTTCAGAAAGATGATAATTTTATCCAATGGCAAAGCCATACAACTTTTTCGGAGGTAGACATGAATCGTATGAAAAAATGCTTGACCGCCCTGATGTTTCTGTTCGTGATCGCCGCATCGATCGTCGCTGCGGACAAAACAGCGAACGACCTGGTAGCCGACGCCACCAAAGAAATCAAGACAGTGTCCGCCCAGGAGGCGAAACAGATGCTTGATGCGGGGGGCGTCGTGCTGGTCGATGTTCGGGAACAGGACGAATTTGACCTGGAACGCATACCCCAGGCTGTGTTCATTCCACGCGGCATGCTCGAATTCCAGCTTCCCGGAAAGTTCCCGAAAAAAGACACGGCGATGATCGTATATTGCCTCAAAGGCGGACGGGGCGCGCTCGCGGCTCAAACCCTCAAAATCATGGGATATACCAATGTCGTCAACCTGAACGGCGGTATGGTCGCCTGGCAGGCTGCGAAATACCCTACCGAAAAAGGGAAAAAATAATCAGTTACTCCGTCACAGCAGGGAGACAACAAAAAAGTATGCGTCTTTTTAAGAGAATAGATACAAAAATAGTCCTGACGATCATGGTCGCGCTTGCGGTATGCGGTATTGCAGTCACCGCATCGCTCAGCATGTATATCGCCGGTGCCTCCAAGTCGCTCGTCATCCAGCTGTACCCCATTTCAGCCGAAAACATCGAGACCAAGGCGAAGCTCTTCATCGCCAAGCAAGACTTTGATTCCTTCGTGCTTTCCATCAGGAAGATCGTAGAGGACAAATTCGGGGTTGCGTACATCCACTATATCGACAAGGAATCAAAGTACGCGGCCACTACCGACGATCTGATGGCGGGCACGACCTACGATGGACCTCTTGTATTCGCAGAGATGGAAAATGGAGCGAGGGACACCCGCTGGCTCGACGGACACACCTTCGAAGCCGCTTTTCCGCTGTTTGTCCAGGTTTCGGAATACGTACCGGAAGAGCAGGCCGGCGGGCTCGTCATCGGCTTCAACCTGGATACGGTCAAAGCAAGCCTCGACGGCGTACGGAACGTGAGCATCAGCATCATTGCGCTTTTTTCGCTGATCATCGCGGTAGTCATCGTATTGGACGTGCGGGTAATCGTTGCTCGCCCGCTCGGCGCCCTGATACGCAACCTCGAATCGCTTTCGAAAAACGAAGGGGATTTGACAAAAATGCTTCCGGTCAGGAGCAAGGACGAGATTGGAGTCCTCTCGGGGAATTTCAACGATTTTCTCGGCTCGCTCGGTTCGATGATCAAAAAAATGAAAGGTACGATCGAGGGCATGGTGCAGTTCGGTCGAACCCTCTCCGCCTCGACCATCGAATCGTCGGCTGCCTTCGAACAGATCAGGGCGAATACGGAAAGCATCAAAAACAACACCGTAGCACTCGACCGCGAGGTCGTCGACTCGGGTGTCATGATCGGCGAGGTACGCATATCGGTCGACCGTATCTCGGACCGGATTGCAACCCTGAACTCGAATGTGAACGACTCCTCGACCTCCGTCCAGGATATGCTCAGATCGATCGAGGGCGTCATCACCACCTCGGAAGACGGACTGGCAATATCCGAAACGCTGCAGACTCTGGCAGCAAAGGGCGTCCAGGCGATCGACGAGACCATCACACTCAACAGGGAGGTTGCCGATTCCGCCAATGTTATCGTGGAGATTACCGAGGTAATAGACCAGATAGCGTCAAAAACGAATATTCTCGCGATGAACGCGGCGATCGAAGCCGCTCATGCCGGGGAATTCGGCAAGAGCTTCAGCGTTGTGGCGGACGAGATCCGCAAACTGGCGGAGGATACCACGGCCAACTCGAGCGTGATCTCATCATCCCTCAAGCTGATGGCCGAACAGATCGGAGCCTCTGAACGTTCCTCGGCGGCTACCGGCACGGCTTTCAAGGAGATCAACGAGAACATCAAGGATGTAGTGGCGGGAATGGCGGGTATCCGTGAATCCATGCGTGGATTGTCGGCCAACGGCAGCGATATCGACGACACCCTCGCAGGCCTTGTAAGGCTATCGGCGGATGTACAGGATTCTTCCGGGGAAATAAAGAACGGGATTGCGCATATCGATTCGGTATTCAAAAAACTGTCGGAGGTATCCCGCGAAACTAAAAACGGGATGGAAGAAATAACCACAGGAATTGAGGAAATCAACATCGCCATCCACAATATTTCCGAAGCCGGCACGGAAAACGTGGAGAAAGTGGAAAGCTGCGAGGTCCTGCTCCGCAAATTCAAGGTCAACTAAGCGCCGGGAGCAGATAACAACCACACAAAAAAAAACAGCCTGAAAATCGCTTTTCAGGCTGTTTTCCGTTCTATCGGTTTTTAGTAGCGATAGTTGTCGCGGGCGTTGTCGCGGGGTTTGTCGATGGATTCGTTCACCTTGATCTGGCGACCGTCGAGGCTGGTTCCGTTGAGCGCGGCGATGGCCGAGCGAGCTTCTTCTTCGGTTCCCATTTCCACGAATGCGAAACCCTTGGAGCGGCCGGAGTCGCGATCGACGATGGTTTTCGCCGACATTACCTGTCCGTGTGCCGAGAAGAGGTCGGTGAGACCTGCATCGCTGGTGTCGTAGCTGAGGTTGCCTACATAAATTTTCTTGCCCATAGTGTTGTCCTTTATCCGATATGTTCCGACCGGAGCGTATAAAAGTGCGCCCATCCGATGACAGGCGGTGGTGATTTGGTACCTGCTTGTCCGGTTAAAAGCACTCGCAAGGAACGACAAATCAGCAGTATATTATCACATTTCAAAAACTTAGTCCCGCGAAAAAGGCCGTTCTTTGCGGAATTTTGCACTTATTAACCGATTTTTATGCAAGTTGTCGGCACGGTATTATCATTCAGGGCGTTTTTCTGCTATATTGGAGGCGTTACAGGGAGAATATAACATGAACCAGGACTATTCTGACGATACCGACAACAGCTTCGCATCAATGCTCGAGAGCAGTTTTACCAAATTCGAATCAATGCAAAGCGGCCAGGCTCTGGAAACCCAAATCGTATCGATATCGAAGGACTGCATTTTCCTGCAGCTGAGCGGCAAGAGCGAAGGCATCCTCGAACGCGCCGAACTGGCCGACCAGGACGGAAAGCTGTCGGTCAAGGAAGGAGACACGATCAAGGTGTTTTTCCTCGAGGCCAAAAACGGCGAGATGCGCTTTACCACGAAAATCTCGGGCAACAATGCAGGGCCTTCCATGCTCGAAAACGCGTACAAGAACAAGATCCCCGTCGAGGGCGTCGTCGAAAAAGAAATAAAGGGAGATGGGCCAGAAGCGGACCGAAAACGCCGCCGAATACGTCGGCAAACATCTGACCTTCAAGATCCAGGAATTCAAGGACAGGGGCCGCAGCATTCTCGTCTCGAACCGGATCATCCACGAAGAAGCCCGCCTCGAGCAGGTCGAGACCCTGAAAAAAACCCTCATCGAAGGCGTCGTCATCAAGGGAACGATCAAGTCCATCCAGGACTTCGGCGCCTTCATCGACATCGACGGCGTGCAAGCCCTCCTTCCCGTCTCCGAGATCGGCCGGAACCGCGTCGAAGACATCCGTACGGTATTGACCGTCGGGCAGGAGGTCGAGGCGAAGGTCATAAAGATCGACTGGAAGAACGAACGAATCACGCTCAGCATGAAAAGCCTCCTGGCGGACCCCTGGGTCGGCGCGGCCGAACGCTTTCCCAAGGACTCGAAGCACTCGGGCAAGGTCGTGCGCGTCACCGAATTCGGCGCCTTCGTATCGCTCGAAAACGGGCTCGACGGGCTTTTACACAATTCCGAAATGCGCGGAGACGACAAGTACGGCAACACCCGCAATGCGGTCAAACAGGGCCAGACACTTTCCGTCCAGATTTTGAATGTCGACGTCGCCGGAAAACGCATTTCGCTCAAACAGGCCTCTTCGGTCGAAGAAGACGAAACATCCAAAAAATACCTCGACGGCAACACGGACTCGGATACCTACAATCCCTTCGCCGCGCTGTTGAAAAAGAAGAACTAAGGGGCACATATGAAAGGCAACGAAAAGAAAACTTCCTTGAAGACCAAGACCATCATTCCTTTGATCGTGATTCTTGTTCTGGTAGTCGGCAGTATCGTGCCTTTCATGCAAAACCAACTTGCCGGCATTCGCGAACGACAGGTCCGCGATCTGGTCCTGGCTAAACAGGGCGAGATAAACAGGGCGGTCTCCCGCGGGGCACAGGACGCGATTGAAAAGGCATCCCTCTTTTCGCGGCTGCCCGATGTGCAGGCGGCTTACATGCTGGCGCTTTCGGGCAAAATAGACGACGAAACCGATGCGAAGGTCCAGGCCGCCCGCATCTTCCTGCGGGAAAAGCTTGCTCCGGCGATAAAAGGTTTCGAGCAGGCAGCCGGTGTGCCCATGCAGCTCCACTTCCACCTTCCCAACGGACGCAGTCTCCTCCGGGCCTGGCGCAGCAAACAGATCCAGCGTCACGGCGTATGGATGGACGTATCCGACGATCTGACCGGATTCAGGCCGATGGTAGTCGAAGTGAACAAGTCAGGAAACTCTGTCAGCGGCATTGAGGTCGGCCAGGGCGGCTTCGTCATCAGGGGCGTGCTCCCGGTATTCGACGCAGCAGACCGTCAAACCGGTTCCGTTGAAATGCTTTCGGATCTCGATGCGATTTTCAAGGCATCCATCGACGAGGGCCAGTCGATCCACCTCTACATGAATACAGAATTGCTGTCGGTTGCGACCGCACTGGCAGACCCGGAGAAAAATCCGCTCCTGGGTGAACAATTTGTCTGGGTCTCCGGCACAGGAAACGAAGAATCCCGCTCATTGATCGGTGCCGACCTTCTCGAAAACGGACGAACAGCCCTCACGCTTTCCCGTTCGGGAGAAAACACCGCAGCAGCATTTCCCGTAACTGACTATCACGGAGCGCAGATCGGCGTAATCGCCCTCGTCATAGATACGACGGTCATCGATACGCTGATCGCCCGCGTCTATCTCGTTTTGGCCTTCATGGGCATCATCACCATATGTTTCATCAGCCTGGCGGCATTCATGGTGCTCACCCGTACCGTTTCCCTCCCGCTCGCAAGGATAACCCGGCATCTGGATGTGCTCGCCTCCGGCGACTTCACTATCATTCTTGCCGAAACCGACCTCGCGCGTACGGACGAGATCGGCCAGGCGGCGCATGCGCTCGACAAACTGAAAAACCAGCTTCGAACCATCATGGCCGACATGAACGGACACTCGCTTATCCTCGCCGCGTCCGCGACCGAACTCTCGGCCATCAGCTCCCAGGCCGAAGCGGGTGTTCGGACCATGTCCGAGCGGACTTCGACGGTAGCGGCCGCGGCCGAAGAATCCAGCGCCAACACCGATTCAGTCGCCGCGGCCATGCAGCAGGCGTCGGCAAATCTGCTCTCGGTTGCAGGCGCCACCGAGGAAATGAGCGCGACCATAGGCGAAATCGCCGCCAATTCCGAAAAGGCCCGAGCCATCAGCGGGGATGCGGGATTGCAGGCGGCAGCGGTCTCGGCACTCATGAAGCAGCTGGGCCAATCGGCCCGCGAAATCGGAAAAGTGACCGAGACGATTACCGGAATCTCGACCCAGACCAACTTGCTTGCCCTGAATGCCACTATTGAGGCCGCACGGGCAGGTGCTGCAGGCAAGGGCTTCGCGGTCGTCGCGAACGAAATCAAGGAATTGGCAAAGCAGACAGCGGCGGCCACCGAGGATATTAAAACGAGGATAAGCGGCGTACAGACCTCGACGGCAAGCGCAATCGGCGACATCGAAAAGATCACCGGCGTTATCGCCGAAGTCGGTTACATCGTATCCGGCATAGCCACGGCCATCGAGCAGCAGTCTTCCGTGACACGAGACGTCGCGGGCAACGTGGCACAGGCCAGCGCAGGCGTGAACGAGGCCAATGAGCGTGTAACGCAGACTGCGGCGGTTTCCCGATCGATGGCAACCGACATAGCCGGCGTCAACGCGGCGGCCGGCGACATTCGCGCTGCGGGCGGGCAGATCCTGACAAGCGCGACGGAACTTTCGAAACTTGCCGAACAGCTTAAAACCCTCGTCAGCCAGTTCAAGGTGTAGGGAACAAAGGGTAAGAGATGCCATGAAAGAAACACAGCACGAGTCGCTGCCCGAAACACTGAGAGCCCGCTTCGAGAAAAATATGAACCGCCATGCAGATCTCGACTGGGCCGACGTGCTCGCGAAGCTCGAGGCAAACCCCGGAAAACTGCAGTCGCTCGCAAAAATGGAAGCAAGCGGCGGCGAGCCTGACGTTGTCGTCTTCGACGAGGGCGGCTTGCCCGCAGGCGATTCAACATCGGGCGAGTTTGTTTTTTGCGACTGTTCCCCCGAAACGCCTGCGGGACGCAGGAGCATGTGCTACGACCGCGCGGGGCTCGAAGAACGCAAGGACTTCAAGCCGGAACACAGCGCCGTCGAAATGGCGGCGGACATGGGCATCGAACTGTTGACCGAAGCCGTGTACCGCGAACTGCAGAAGCTCGGGGAGTTCGACCTGAAAACTTCGAGCTGGCTGAAAACGCCCGCGAATATCCGTACGCTCGGCGGCGCGATCTTCGGCGACCGCCGTTACGACACCGTATTCGTGTACCATAACGGCGCGCAGTCGTATTATGCGGTGCGGGGGTTCCGGGGACTTCTGCGTGTGTAGTTCCTGCCGGCAGGGATAGAGAAAAACTGGTTCGTTCACCCTGACCATAGCCCGCACGGCTTCTCCGTAATTTGCGAAGACCCCGGAGGATGCTGTTTCGCGTCCGGAGCGCTAGCCTTTCTTCGGCGGCACCAGCCAGATCGGCAGGGCGAGCGAGAACTTGCCGCTGCCGCGCAGCCACACGACGACGCTCTGCAGCACGATGAAGACGTACAGCAAAAGGCCGCTTACGATCGCCTGAAAGTTCGAGTTGACTCCCGCCGCGCGGATGAGCTCGTTTATCGTCAGGAGCGTCAGCGAGCCGATCGGGGAGCCGAACAGGTTTCCCACGCCGCCGGTGAGCATCGTGCCGCCGATGATGGACGCGGCTATTGCCTTCATCTCGAAACCCGACGCGTTTCCGACGTTGCCGGCTCCGGTCGTCATGATGTACACGAATCCCGCGACGCCTGAAAGCGCGCCGCAGAGCAGGTACGAGCAGAATTTCGTCCGCTTCACGTTGATGCCGAGCATCAGCGCGCTCTGGCTGTTGCCCCCGACGGCGTAGATATTCCGGCCGAACCGCGACCACTTCATGACGACGGCGAGCAGGAGTATGAGCACCAGGGCCACGACTGCTCCGAGCTTTATCTGAAGCGGAATGAAATTCCCCAGCCTGTTGTTATTTCCGAGAAAGGGAATCACGATGTTGAAATCCCTGAGGGCGACGAAACCCCCGTTGGTCACGTTGATCGGATCCTTGTGGATCGTGGTCATCAGTCCGTTCGCCAGGAACATCCCCGCCAGAGTTATGATGAACGGCTGAATTTCCAGGTAGGAAACGAGAAATCCCTGCAGGAGACCGAACGCGATTCCGATTCCAAGCGCGAGAAACATAGTACCGCCGATGCTTCCGCCCTTCGATTCCAGCAGCATCGCGCAGCACATGGTCACGAGGCCGGTCACCGCGCCGACCGAAATGTCGATGCCGCCGCCAATCATTACGATGCTGATGCCGAGCGTGAGGATTATGAGCGGGGCGTTCAGGCTGAACAGGTCGAAGAACGTCTGGAATTGCAGGAAACTCCCCGGGTAGCGCAGGATGGCGAATCCGTACATCAACGCGAAGATGACCGCGGCTATGATGAACAGAAGATTTGAATTCGACATTGCTTCTTTTGTATTTGCTTTCTGTAATGACGGCACCTTACGCCTCCTTGTTCGCGGCTTCGCCGAGGGTTCCGGAACCCATCCGTTGTTTCGCCTTCGCCATGTGTTCCCTGACGACGGGAGACGAGATTACCATGAGGAGAATGATGAACACCGCCTTGAAGGCCTTGATCGTTTCGGGATTGACCTCGAGTCTGAGGAGGGTCCTGCTCAGCATCTCTATCGTGTACGCGCCTATGATCGACCCGGTGATGCTGAATTTACCGCCGCCCAGGGAGTTCCCGCCGATCGCGACCGCGAGGATCGCGTCCATTTCCACGAACTTGAGGATGTTGACGCTGTCGTGGCGTCCCGCTTTCGTCACGGCGATGAAGCCCGCGACCGCGCAGCAAATTCCGAGGAGCATATAAGCCAGGAACTGGACCTTGTTCGGATCGATTCCGTTGAGACGCGCGGCCTTTCCGTTGATTCCGACCGTCTCCGCGTAGAGCCTGAAGTTCGTGACCTTGAGGAACACCGCGACAATCACGATGAATATCGCGGTCAGGATTATCGGCGTCTGTATCGGAAGGCCCGGCATGACGCCGCCGATCCGGCTTGTCAGCTCGTTCGCAAGGACGGGGGAGAGTTTCCCGTCGATCATGAAGGAGATCGAGCGTCCCGCGGTGAACAGGATCAGCGTCGCGACCATGGGCTGGACCTTGAATATCGCGACCAGCGTACCGTTGAACGCGCCGATGAGGATGCCGACCAGGCAGCTTGCGAGGAAGCCGACGAGGATGGTCGTCCACGTAATCTGGCTCGCGTTCAGCAGAACCTGCACGAAGACCGCGGAGGTTATCGCGCCCGCCACGCCGACGCTTATGTCCTGTCCGCGCGATGACGCGGTGACCAATGTCATTCCTATCGAAAGGATTACCAGCTCCGACGCGCCGAACAGCATGTTCGGTATATTGCCGTACAACGCGCCGTGTATCATGGACACGCCGAAGTAATCGGCGCCCTTTATTAGATTGATCGCGACGAGAATCGCGAGAACCGACAGGGGAAGCATCAGATGCGACAGTTTGTCTTTCAGTTTGTTCCGTATCATACGCTGCCCCCCGCAATTACGTTCATGACGTCTTTTTGCGTTATATTCGTTCCGGAAAGCTCACCTGCGATTTGACGGTCTTTCATGACGATCAGCCTCGAGCACGTTCGGAGCATTTCCTCGATTTCAGAAGAAATGAACGTCACGCTGACCCCTTCTTCGGCGAGCTTGAGGACGAGTTTCTGTATCTCGACCTTCGTGCCGATGTCGATTCCCCGCGTGGGCTCGTCGAGAATCAGGTACTTGGGGTGAGTCAGGAGCCATCGGCCGAGAATGACCTTTTGCTGGTTGCCGCCGGAAAGCGACTTGATGGGCGTGTTCATGGAGGCGGTCTTGATGTTGAGTCTCTTGATGTACTCGTCGGCGAATGCCTCGGACTGTTTCCGGGAAAGGGGCTTGAAGAAACCCTGCATGACCTGCAGCGCAAGGATGATGTTGTCGCGCACCGAGAGATCGGCGATGATGCCGTCGCCCTTGCGGTCCTCGGGAAGATACCCGATTCCCTGCTTCATGGCGTCGATCGGCTCGTCTATCTTTACCTTCCTGCCGTCAATCTTTATTTCTCCGCCCGTGATCTTGTCCGCGGCGTAGATAGCCCGGACGCTTTCGCTGCGACCGGAGCCGAGGAGTCCGATGAATCCGTTTACCTCGCCCTGCCGTATCGCGAAGTTGAAGGGCTTGACGCCCGCGGCGCTCGCAAGATCCGAGGCCTCGAAGACCGGGACGTCGTCCCGCGACGGGATCTCGCGCTTTTTCAGGTTTTCCACGTCCTCCAGGGCTTTTCCCATCATTTTCGAAACGAGTTCGAATTGCGGAAGGGCGGCGGCTTCGTACTCGCCGATCAACTCGCCGTTCCTGAGCACCGTGATCCTGTCGCTGATTTCATATACTTGATCGAGAAAGTGCGTGATGAAAACGATTCCCACGCCCCTCGACTTGAGTTCCCGCATTAGTGTAAACAGTTTCCGTACCTCGTCCGAGTCCAGGGAGGACGTCGGTTCGTCAAGTACGAGAATTTTGCAGTCCATGTCGATCGCACGCGCGATCGCTATCATCTGCTGGACCGCGAGCGAACAGCTCGAGAGCTGTTGGGTCGGGCGCGCCGGAATACCGAGGGATTCGAGCAGCTTGGCGGTCTTCGCGTTCATGCTTTTCCAATTGACGAACGCATATTTTCCCCGACCGATACACATATTTTCCGCGACGGTCAAATTGGGACACAGGGTAATTTCCTGATACACCGTGCCGATTCCATCGTTTTGCGCCTCTTGCGGCGACCTGAAGTGGACGGCCCTACCTTCGATTTCGATCCGACCGGCGTCCTTTTCGTACACGCCCGTCATTACCTTTACCAGCGTGGACTTGCCCGCACCGTTTTCGCCCATGAGGGCATGAACTTCGCCCTTTCGGAGCGTGAAGTCGACGTTGGACAAAGCCTTGACCCCTGGAAAGGTCTTGCAGATTCCCTGCATTTCGAGCACCTTTTCCGACTGCAATTCGAGACCCCCTTGAGGTACCGTATAAACCAAGAGCGGTGCGGCTTGCCGGAATCAACCGGCACACCGCACCGCGTACACCATCCAAAGATCGTTGCTTCGTCGACGTTACTTCGTCACGACACCCTTTCCGGGATCTGCGTTGAGGCCGAGCTTGGTGATGATGTCGTCGGTGATCGTCGCGGTGTCGGTGAAAATCTCTTTCTGGAAGACCTTTCCGGTCGGGAGCGCGGTGCCGGAAGCGGCAGCCTTGATCCAGCGGGAAATCTCGCCGGCCTGGCGCGGGCTGCACTGGATGTCGCAATCCCAGTATCCGGCCTGGACGTTGCGAAGAGCGAAACGATTGAAGTCGAATCCGAGGATCTTGACCTTTCCGTCTTTTCCGTGGGTGATGCCGGCGGCGTCGAGGGCCTGGACGGCACCCTGGGCCATACCGTCATTTTCGGCGTAGATCACGTTGAAGTCTTTCTTCGCGGCGATCGCGGCTTCCACGATCTTGCGGGCTTCTTCAAGACTCCAGCTGTCTCCACCGGTACCGTCGGCGACAAGATTGATCTTTCCGGAGTCCCTGGCCGCGAGTACGGCGGCCGAGCGTCCGAGCTCGGCGGCGGAGCCAAGCTGTCCGCGAATGAGGATCAGGTTGACCTTGTCGAGCTTCTGGGCAAGCACCCAGTTCATCGCGGTGTTTCCTTCGGTCGCCATGTCGGAGACGAGAGCGGCCTGATAGTTCGCGGCATCGGTTTCGATGAGGCGGTCAAAGAGGAATACGGTCACGCCCGCGGACTTCGCGGACTTGAGGACGTTGTCCCAACCGGACGCGTTCGCGGCCGAGATGAGGAGATAGTCGACGCCGTCGCGGATGTAACCCTGAGCGGCTGCGATCTGCTCGCTGTTGTCGCCGGTATTGGTCTGCTTCGCGTCATAGCCGTTGGCCTTCGAGAAAACCGCATTCATGTCTTCGACATTCGCCTGGCGATATCCGGATTCCTCCGGCGGAAGATTCACGATACCCACCTTGACGAGTCCCTTGTCCGTCCCCGCATCCTTCTTGCCGCCCGCGAACGCCGTCGGCGCAAGCAAGAGACCGGCCATCAAGGCCACGACGGCGATTTTGGTAATCTTTTTCATTTCTGTTCCTCCATTTACGTTTTTTCCGGGCTACTGCCCTTTTCAAGAATGGGGCCACTTTGCCGCGGGCGCTACCCACATCCTTTGGCAGTTGCTACGTTCTTTTCGGATTCGAATGCCGTCGACCCGCGCCCCGGATACTTTTTCCCGAAAACACTCGGATATTTTACGATAGTTCGCCGCGCGTCGATTTATGGTTGCGTTCCCGTTCGGGTATGGTAAAATGAAAACAGGAAGGTCATTGTATGAATCGCCTCTTTCGCGTCCTGCTTTCGATCGTCTGCATTCTCCTCGTCTCCGCCTGTGCCCGGGCAAAAACGGACCCCGGCGCGAAAGACCCCGTCGTGCTCGGCTACTCGCAATTGGGCGACGAGAGCTCGTGGAGGACGCAAAACAGTTTTTCCATAAAATCCGCGGCGAAGCGCGCGGGCATCAACATCATGTTCGAGGATGCGATGCAGAATCCCGCCAACCAGATCAAGGCGCTTCGTTCCTTCATCGCGTACAAAGTGGACATCATCGCGTTTTCCCCGCTGGTCGAGACCGGCTGGGACAACGTCCTGGGAGAGGCGAAGGCCGCCGGAATTCCGGTCATCACCGTGGACAGGCTGATAAGCACGTCGGACGAAAGCCTGTATACGGCGGCCCTGTGTTCCGACTTCGACCTCGAAGGCCGGAAGGCCGGAGAGTTTCTCATCAGGAAATTCGGAAACAGGAGCGACCCTGTGAACATCGTCGAGATCGCCGGGACGAAATACTCAACGCCCGCCATTGGGCGCTCGGAAGGATTCAAGAATGTAATCGCCGCGTATCCGAAGTTCAAGGTGATCTTCAGCGAGGACGGCGACTTCATGCAGAGCAAGGGAAGGGAGATCATGCGCAAGGTCCTCGCTCTCTACGACCCGAAGGACATCGATGTGATCTATTCCCACAACGACGACATGACCTTCAGCGTCATCGAGGTGCTGAAGGAGGCCGGTCTTGTCCCCGGCAAAGACATCGTGATCATATCGGTCGACGCGACGCAGCGGAGCATAGATTACCTGATGGCGGGTTCGATCAACTGCGTCATCGAATGCAATCCCAACAGCGGGCCCCAGGTGATGGACCTGGCGATGAAGATCGTGTCCGGAGAGAAGGTACCGAAACGCATCTATATCCCCGAGACGACGTTTGACGAATTCGGCGACCTCGACGCGATACCGAACCGGGGGTACTGACATGAACGGCCGGTTCAGGCTCCGAAACAAAAGCATACGCAAGGCCCTGAAGGTAACGAATATCGTGATAATCCTCGCGACCCTCGTTCCGTTCATCTTCAACACGCTCTATTACAACATCGTACTGAACCAGTACGAACGGATCATAGAGAACGTATACAGCGCAAACAGCCTCTCGAGCGGACTGAAAGGTGAAATCTACACGACGATGTGGAACATCGTGACGGGCAAGACCGTGTTCGAGGACAACTCGCAGTACGAGCTCCTCGACCGGATCAAGGGCAATCTCGACCTCCTCGAGAAAAACGCCAACAGCGAGGACAACAGCTACCTCATTTTCGTCGCGCGCAACACGGTCGAGACCCTCGAGGGCTACGTGCGCAGGATCGGCGGCAATATCGAGCGGAACCGGCCGGTAAGCGAGAACGAAACGATTCTCGCCGAGATCGCCTCGGTGAGCGACCTTCTGTACGACGTGCTGCAGAAATTCGTAGCAGCGGAGATGGTGCTCGCCCATATCCAGAACAAGAACCTGCAGCGATCCATGGATCTGATGACGATCGTCCAGATAGTGCTTTTCCTCTCGATCCTCCTTTTCCTTTTGCGCAATTACCGGCAGCTCAACCGCGGCATCAACGAACCCATATTTCGGCTCAAGACAATGGCGTCGCGCATCGCCCAGGGGGACCTGAGCATCCGCGTGGAGAAACCCGAGATCAAGGAACTGGACGAGCTGACCGACAGCCTCAATATCATGGCCGAAAAACTCATCGAGCTCATCGACCAGAATATACAGAAGCAGCAGAACCTGCAGAAAGCCGAAATGAAAGCCCTGCAAGCGCAGATAGCGCCGCACTTCATGTACAACACGCTCGGCACCATCCTTTCACTCGCGGAGGAGGGCCTGACCGACGACGTCGTGACGACCACGCTGGCCCTCTCCAATTTCTTCAGGCTTTCGCTGAACAAGGGGCGGGACTGGGTCACGGTCGCCGAGGAAAAATCCCACGTGGAAAACTACCTGGCGATCCAGAAGATGCGGTACGGTGCCGTCCTTGAGTACCGTATCGATTTCAGCCCGGAAATACTCAAGGAATCGATGCTGAAACTCCTGCTCCAGCCCCTGGTCGAAAACGCGATCTACCACGGAATCAAGAAAAAGCGGCGACGCGGTTTTATCGCCCTGACCGGTTACCGGGAGGGCGACTGCCTGGTATTTACCGTGGAAGACGACGGACAGGGCATGGAGGCCGAAGAGCTCGAGGCGCTGCGGGGAAGCCTTTCCTGCTACGATGGATCGAATCCGGGCACGGGATTCGGTCTGTACAACGTCTACAAACGCATACAGCTGTATTACGAGACCGATCGGGGCCTCGCCATCGAGAGCGAATACGACAAGGGATGCAAGATCACGCTGAGATTGCCGATCCTGAAATCCCCCGACCCGGCACAGATCCAAACGAATTGAAGGAGCGCGATCCATGTTCACGGTATTTCTTGTAGAGGACGAAACCCTGATCAGGCAAAACATGCGAAACGCCATAGAGAACGGCGACGAGCCGTTCAGCTGCGTCGGCGAGGCCGGCGACGGGGAACTCGCGCTTACCATCATCCAGGACGTAAAACCCGACATTCTCGTCACCGACATCAAGATGCCGTTCATGGACGGGCTGACCCTCGCGCGCCACGCGAAATCCATCCTCCCCTGGCTGCGCATCATCATCGTGAGCGGGTATGACGATTTCGACCTCGCCCGCCAGGCGATCGGCATCGGCGTGGACCAGTACATCCTGAAGCCGGTCGCGGGCAAGGACCTGTTCGCGGCCCTGCGCACGGCGGGCGAGAAAATCACGGAGTACAAGAAACAGAGCGTATCGTTCATGAAAAACCTCTCGAACGAGGAAATGGTCAGGAACGCGCTCGTCGGCTCGTTTTTGGAACAGCTATGCAACGGGGAGATAGAAGCGGACGAAGCGCTCCGTCGGGCGAACGAACTGTCGCTGAGCCTCCTGGGCAGGCATTACGCCGTGGCCATCGCGCTGTGGGAGGAAAAGGACGGCTACCCCAACCGACAGGAAGTCATCTCGAAAGTAAAATACCAGCTGAGCGAGGCGACGGACGTCCTGTACTACATGAGCGGCATGGATCACGTCGTACTGATCGTCAAGGGAGCCGAGGAGATCGACACTATCGGGCGGGCGTACCACCTGGCGCAAACGCTGAAGCACGAGGTGGAGGACGGCGGCTCCGCGACGCTGACCATCGGGATCAGCGCGGTGACGAACCGGATATCCGGGATCCACGACGCCTGGCGCGAGGCATCGGTCCTTCTCAAGACGTTCGCCCGCGCCCAACACGGGCGCATCTTCCGCACCGGCGACCTGGGACAGGCCGATTCGCCCGTCGTCGCCTCCCTCGACGAGCTGTTCGACACCGACATGGAATCGAGGCTCAAGCTCGCAAGTCCGGGGGAAGTGCCCGCCATCGTCGGGGAGTTCATGAAAAACCTGGGCAGCCGGGAAATGCAGGGCATGCTCTACCGCTATTACGCGCTGATGGACCTGACTGCGGCCGCCATGCGCATCATCAAGAATTTCAATCCCGCCATGGACCGGTCCGAGCTCACCGGAGAAATCGCGGGCAGCGAGCAGGTAATAGCGTCCGCCGTCAACGTGGGGGAATGCACCGAGCTTGCGACGAAAATCTGCATGAAGTTCATCGAGCTCCGCGACCGTGGCAACAACTGTCATCACCGTAAACTCGTGCGCAAGGCCTGCGACTATATCAAGGAAAACTACAACAATCCCGATATCTCGCTCAACACGGTCGCCACCCACGTCTCGCTGAGCTCCACCCATTTCAGCACGATCTTCGCGCAGGAAATGTCAGAAACGTTCATCGATTACCTTACCGGCGTCCGCATCGAAAAGGCCAAGGAACTGCTCGTCACGACCGACGACAAGATAGTCAATATCGCGTTCAGCGTCGGCTACAACGAACCCAACTACCTGAGCTATCTGTTCCGGAAACACGAAGGCCTGAGCCCGAAGGAATACCGCCAGCAAAAAAACCCGCCGACGAGGATGGCATAGCGGGGGCATACAGTCCGCC